>Ga0194132_10001426_pt1 | contig 48423 bp, 47 predicted proteins | sample TA2KigOf80mmetaG_FD_148612 | JGI IMG/M metagenome (GOLD analysis project Ga0194132, IMG submission 148612) | Freshwater microbial communities from Lake Tanganyika, Tanzania - TA2015054 Kigoma Offshore 80m | ecosystem: Environmental > Aquatic > Freshwater > Lake | place: Tanzania: Lake...
CCGCGGCCCGCGACCCCGGTTCAGACCGTCGCCGCCGCGCCGCCGCCGGTGACGCCGCCGGCGCTGGCGCAAACGGGCGTGGTGCGTCCGGCCGGCGCCGTGCAGTTGGGCGGTTACACCACCAGCGGCACCTCGGTGGCCCAGGTATTCGCCGAAAAGATCGCACAGTCGTCGGCGACCGTGACGACGCTTCCGACCCACATGGGCTTTCAGCAGGGCTCGCTGCCGACGTCGACGGCGTTGGCGGTGACGCCGCAAGGGTCGCTCGTGCTGCCGGCCGGTTCGCCGGCGCCGAGCTTTACCGCGGCGCAGACCCAGGTCGGATCGGCGCCGAGCCCGGCCCCGACTACGGCCCGCGCCGGCCAGCTCCGGGTGCCGATTCGCGCGGCTGGCGGCCCGGCCGGCAGCCCGGTCGTGGTCAAGTTCGAGCACGGCTCGGCCCAGATCGGCGAGACGGTGCGCGCGCGGCTGAAGGCCTTGGCCGACGAACAGAAGGCGCGCGGCGGTACGATCGTCGTGGTCGGCCACGCCTCGAGCCGGACCCGTAACCTCCCGGTCGACAAGCACAAGCTCGCCAATTTCGGCATTTCGCTCGATCGCGCCCAGGCGGTCGCGCGCGAGCTGATGCGGATGGGGTCGGCGCCGCAGGCGATCGCGGTCGAGGCCCGGGGCGACTCGGATCCGATCTATCACGAGTCGATGCCCGCGGGCGAAGCCGAGAACCGCCGCGTCGAGGTGTTCCTCCATTCGTAACCGCGGGGCGCGCGGCATCACAATCGCGCCATGATCGAGACCTATCGTCACCGGCGGCGCGTCGAAGCCGACGCCCGCGGGCGCGGTTTCTGACAAGCGACGACGGCCATGGATTTCCACACCATCAAACGTTTGCCGCCCTACGTCTTCGACGAGGTCAATCGGATGAAGGCGCAGGCGCGCGCGGCCGGCGCCGACATCATCGATTTCGGGATGGGCAATCCCGACATGCCGACCCCGCCGCACATCGTCGAGAAGCTGGTCGAGGCGGCGAGGAATCCGCGCACCCACCGCTATTCGGCCTCGCGCGGCATCGCCGGGTTGCGCAAGGCGATCGCCGGCTATTACCAGCGCCGCTTCGGCGTCACCCTCGACCCCGACAAGGAGACGATCGTCACCCTGGGCTCGAAAGAGGGCCTGGCGCATCTCGCCCTCGCCATCACCGCGCCCGGCGATACCATCATCGTCCCCAACCCGAGCTATCCGATCCACACCTACGGGTTCATCCTGGCCGGCGCCAACATCCGTCACCTTCCGGTCGGTCCCAACCAGGATTTCATGAACAACCTGGCGCGGGCGGTGAAGCATTCGGTGCCGAGCCCGCGCGTCCTGGTGGTGAGCTATCCCTCGAACCCGACCGCGCAGGTGGTCGGCCTCGACTTCTATCGCGAAGTCGTCGATTTCTGCCGCGCCAACAACATCTACATCGTCTCCGACATCGCCTATTCGGAGATTTACTTCGACGACGTGCCGCCGCCCTCGATCCTGCAGGTCAAGGGCGCCAAGGAGATCGCGATCGAATTCACGTCGCTCTCCAAAACATACGCCATGCCGGGCTGGCGCATCGGCTTCGGCTGCGGTTGCCCGACGCTGGTGCACGCGCTGTCGCGGGTAAAGTCCTATCTCGATTACGGCGCGTTCACGCCGATCCAGATCGCCGGCACCGCCGCGCTCAACGGCCCGCAGGATTGCGTGGCTGAGATCCGCGCGATCTACAAGGCGCGCCGCGACGTCCTGGTATCGAGCCTGAAGACGGCGGGGTGGGAGATCCCGAGCCCGGCCGCCACCATGTTCGCGTGGGCGCCGTTGCCGCCCTCGTGCGCGGCGATGGGCTCGCTCGAATTCTCGAAACTCCTGCTCAAGGAAGCCCACGTCGCGGTCTCGCCCGGCGTCGGCTTCGGCGAATACGGCGAGGGTTTCGTGCGCATCGGCTTGGTCGAGAACGAGCAGCGCGTCCGCCAGGCCGCCCGCAACATCAAGCGGTTCCTGGGCCGGCTCCACAACGCGGAGGCGGCGCAGGACGCCCCGCCGCCCCGGTTGCAGGCCGCCGCCTCTTGACCGCCGACCTCCGCATCGGCATCGCCGGCCTCGGCACGGTCGGCGCTGGCGTCTTGAAGCTGCTCGCCGAGCATCGCGATCTCTTGCGCCAGCGCTGCGGCCGCGGCCTCGCGGTCGTCGCCGTCTCCGCGCGCGACAGGAACCGCGAACGCGCGGTCGCCTGGGCGCCGGCGCGCTGGGTCGACGATCCGGTTGCGCTCGCCGCGGCGCCCGACATCGACGTCGTGGTCGAACTGATCGGCGGCAGCGCCGGGGCGCCGCGGGCGCTCGTCGAGCAGGCGATCGCCGCCGGGAAATCGGTGGTGACCGCCAACAAGGCGCTGATCGCCGCGGCCGGCACCCAACTCGCGCGCGCCGCCGAACGGGCCGGGGTTTCGCTCTTGTTCGAGGCGGCGGTCGCGGGCGGTATTCCGATCCTGAAGGCGGTTCGCGAGAGTCTGGCCGGTAACCGCCTGACCCGCGTCTATGGCATCCTGAACGGCACCTGCAACTACATCCTCACCAACATGCAGGAGACCGGCCGGCCGTTCGCCGAGATTCTCGAGGAAGCGCAAGCGCTCGGCTACGCCGAGGCCGATCCTTCGTTCGACGTCGACGGGATCGATGCCGCGCACAAGCTCGCCATCCTGACCAGCCTCGCGTTCGGCTGCGCCGTCAATTTGGACGCGGTCTACGTCGAGGGCATCCGCGACATCTCGCCCGCCGACATCGCCTATGCGCGCGAACTCGGCTTCCGCATCAAGCTCCTGGCGATCGCGCGGCGCGACGGCGCCGCCATCGAGCAGCGCGTCCACCCGTGCATGGTGCCGCTCGATACCCCGATCGCCCATGTCGGCGGCGTCTTCAACGCGGTCGTGACCGAGGGCGACTATGTCGGTCGCGCCGTGTTCGAGGGCCGCGGCGCCGGCGCCGGGCCGACCGCGTCGGCCGTCGTCGCCGATCTCGTCGACATCGCGCGCGGGCTCGAGGTCCCGGCGTTCGCGGTGCCAGCCGCCGAGCTCGAGGCGGCGGCGGTGGCGCCGATGGCGGCGCACCGCGGTCCCTACTACGTGCGGCTATTGGTGGTCGACAAGCCGGGCGTCATGGCCGACATCGCCGCGATCCTCCGCGACGAGCGGGTCTCGATCGAATCGGTCCTGCAGCGCGGCCGCTCGCCCAACGAGCCGGTGCCGCTCGTGCTCACCACCCACGACACCGAGGAGCGGCAAATGAAGGCCGCGCTCGCCAAGATCGCGAGGCTCGACTCGGTGATCGAATCGCCGCACCTTATTCGGATCGAACATCTTTAGAGGGGCCAGCGATGGCTGATTTGCTCGAACGATATCTGACGCTCGAGGCCGCCCGCGTCACCGAGGCGGCGGCGATCGCCGCCGCCGACCTGGTCGGACGCGGCGACGAGAAAGCCGCCGACCAGGCCGCGGTCGACGCGATGCGCAAGGCCTTCAACGACGTCAAGATCGACGGCACCGTGGTGATCGGCGAGGGCGAGCGCGACGAGGCGCCGATGCTCTATATCGGCGAGAAGGTCGGAGCCGGCGGGCCCAAGGTCGACATCGCGCTCGATCCCCTGGAAGGCACCACCATCACCGCCAAGGGCGCGCCCAACGCGCTCGCGGTGGTGGCGTTCGCGGCCGAGGGCTGCCTTCTGAACTCGCCCGACGTCTACATGGAGAAGATCGCGGTCGGCGGCGGACTCCCCGAGGGCATCATCGATCTCGACACGCCGCCCGAGAAAGTGATCCGCGAACTCGCCAAGGCCAAGAAGCGCGAGGCCGCCGACATCGTCGCCTGCATCCTCGACCGGCCGCGCCACGCCGATTTGATCGCGGCGGTGCGCAAAGCCGGCGCGCGCGTCCGCCTGATCCCCGACGGCGACGTCGCCGGCGTGATCGCGACCGCGACGCCCGAGACCGGGATCGACGTCTATTTCGGCGTCGGCGGCGCGCCCGAGGGCGTGCTCGCGGCGGCGGCGCTGCAATGCATCGGCGGCCAGATGCAGGGTCGGCTCGTGTTCCGCACCGACGACGAGCGCGGCCGCGCTACCCGCATCGGCATCACCGACTTCAAGCGCAAGTATGACCTGGACGACTTGGCCAACGGCGACGTGATATTCGCCGCGACCGGCGTCACCGACGGTTCGATGCTGCGCGGCGTCCACAAGTACCCGGGCGGCTGCACCACCGACACCATCATCATGCGCTCGTCCTCCGGGACCGTGCGCTGGATCCGCGCCCGCCACGACTTCGAGCGCCGCGCCGCCGCCCTGAAGAAGCGGAAGTAGTCGCACATCGGGGATCATTCGATGACCGCCGGCGGCGTGAAGGTGCCCGTCCTCGGCGTCGAGCGGTCGATTGGCGGCCGCGTCTGGCGGGCGCGGCTCGATGACGAGCGCCGGGCCCAGGCGATCGCCGAGCAGGCCGGCGTCCCCGAGATCGTCGCCCGGGTGCTCGCGGCGCGCGGGGTCGAGCCCGACACCTGCGCCCGCTATCTCAAGCCATCGCTCAAGGCCGATCTCCCCGATCCGTCGTCGTTTCGCGACATGGACCGCGCCGCGGCGCGGCTGGTGCAGGCGATCGAGCGCGATGAGCGGATCGCGATCTTCGGCGACTACGACGTCGACGGCGCCACCTCGGCCGCACTTCTGATCCGGTTCCTGAAGGCGGTCGGCGCCAGCCCGATGCTCTACGTCCCCGACCGCATCAAGGAAGGCTACGGCCCCAACGCGCCGGCGCTGCTCGGGCTCAAGGCTGCCGGCGCCGGCCTCGTCATCACCGTCGATTGCGGCATCGTCGCGTTCGAGGCTCTAGCCGCCGCCGCCGACGCCGGGCTCGACGTGATCGTGATCGATCATCACTTAGCCGCGCCCGAACTGCCCAAGGCCGCCGCGATCATCAATCCGAACCGGCTCGATGAAAGCGGCGCGCACAAGCAACTGGCGGCGATCGGGGTCGCGTTTCTCCTGGTCGTTGCCACGAACCGCGCGCTCCGCGCCGCCGGCCGCTTCGTCGATCGGCCCGAGCCCAACCCGATCGCGTGGCTCGACCTGGTCGCGCTCGGCACCGTCTGCGACGTCGTGCCGCTCACCGGCTTGAACCGCGCCTTCGTCCTGCAGGGGCTCCGGGTCATGGCGCGGCGCGGGAATTTGGGGATCGCCGCGCTGGCCGATTCGGCGCGGCTCGAAGAACCGCCCGGCACCTACCATGTCGGCTTCGTGCTGGGCCCCCGCGTCAACGCCGGCGGCCGGGTCGGGAAGTCGGACCTGGGTGCGCGCCTGCTCGCGACCGAGGATGCGGTCGAAGCGGGGGCGATCGCGGTCGAGCTCGAGCGGCTGAACGCCGAGCGGCGCGCGATCGAGGCGCAGGTGACCGAAGAGGCCGAAGCGGCCGCGGCCGGGCAGGACGCCGCCAACCCGCTTGTGTTCGTGGCCGGCAAGGGCTGGCATCCGGGCGTCATCGGCATCGTCGCCAGCCGCCTGAAGGAGCGGTTCGGCAAGCCCGCGTTCGTGATAGGCTTCGAGGGCGCGCTCGGCAAGGGCTCGGGCCGCTCGGTGCCGGGCGTCGATCTGGGCGGCGCGGTGACGGCGGCGCGCGAAGCCGGGCTCCTGGTCAACGGCGGCGGCCACACGATGGCGGCGGGGCTGACGGTCGAGGCCGACAAGGTCGCGGCCCTGGGCGAGTTCCTCAAAGCACGCATGGCCCGGAGCATCGGCTCGGCCAGCCCGAGCGGCGCGCTCGCGATCGACGGCGCGCTCGCGATCCGTGCCGTCACGACCGAGCTGTTCGATCTCCTGGAGGCGGCCGGGCCGTTCGGGGCCGGCAATTCGGCGCCGTGCTTCGTCCTGCCGGCGGTGCGGGTGGTTCGGGCCGATCCGGTCGGCGCCAACCACGTCCGCTGCATTCTGACCGGCGGCGATGGCGGGCGCTTGAAGGCGATCGCGTTCCGGGTCGGCGACGGGCCGCTCGGCGATGCGCTGACGCAGCAGTTGGGCCGCCCGCTCCACCTGGTCGGGCACTTGCGCGCCAATTTCTGGCAGGGCGTGCGTTCGATCGAATTCGAGATCAAGGATGCCGCCTATGCGCGACCGGAATAGACGTTGACAATCGACAGGCGACACACGACACACGAAACTTCGATGATCCGATCGTTCAAACATCGGGGGCTGAAGGCCCTTGACGCGGCGGCCGGGAAGGCGCGTTTGCGGTTTCCGTGTCGGACAATTGGCGGGTGACGTTTCGATTCGAAGATGGACATGCGGTCGACGTCGATTACGTCGACTATCACTAAGGGGACGAGAACGTGGCGATGCACAACCCACCGCATCCTGGCGGCATCGTTCGCCGTCAATGCTTGAAGCCGCTCGGGCTCACTGTGACGGCCGCGGCCAAGGGCCTCGGCGTCACGCGCCAGGCGTTGTCCGATCTCCTCAACCAGCGGGCCGGCGTTTCGGTCGACATGGCGGTGCGGCTTTCCAAAGCGTTCGGATCATCGCCCGAGACGTGGCTCAGCCTGCAGATGGCCGATGATTTGTGGCAAGCCCGGACGCGCGCCGCATCGATCGTCGTCAAGCGATTCAGGGCGGCCTAAGCCCGCGCGCTCCAGCTTAGGGGAGCTTGCTTTCCGAAACCGAGGCCGCTAAGACCTCCCGCGTACGGGTTCTCGTCCCCATCGTCTAGAGGCCCAGGACACCGCCCTTTCACGGCGGTAACAGGGGTTCGAATCCCCTTGGGGACGCCAGCTTTTCCGGGAATTTTCAGCAGCACGTCGGACGGCCGAGAATTGACAGTCTCTTGCCATCCTTCCTAAGGTGGAGGTCAAAGCTTTCAAGGGGAGTTCCCGTGAACGCACCGGCCACTGCCACCCTGCTCAAGGGGGCTCATGTCATCGACCCAAGCCGCAATATCGACAGGATCGCTGACGTCGCGATCGCCGACGGGAAAATCTGCGATCCCCAGCGGCTGCCAGCCAATGCACAGGTAATCGACGCCGCCGGGAGCTACGTCACCCCAGGCTGGATCGATCTCCATGTTCATGTCTACGGGACACTCGGCTTCGCCGACCCCGACAGCATCGGCATCTACCAAGGCGTCACGTCCTACGTCGAAGCCGGTGGTCCCGGCATCGGCACGATGGACGAGTTTCTTAGCCTGCTCGAAGGCAAGACCGTCACCAGCCTCTACGCGGGCCCTTTCCTCCGCCCGATGGGCATCCTCGGCCTCAGCTTCATCGAAAGCGAAGTCCGCTCGCTGACCGACGTTCCAATTGCCGACTGGATCGACTTCCACAAGGCGCATCCAGGCCTCTTGCGCTATCTGAAGGTCGGCTCCATGAGCGGTTACGGCGCTGGCGTCATGAAGCTCGCCAAGGGTCTGGCGGAGATTCTCGCTCTGCCGCTCTACGCCCACATCGGCGAGCACCAACTGCAGCCGGGTAAGGAGTCCGCCTACGACATTTACCGCGTGGCCGAAGCCGGCGACATCGTCACCCACATCTATCATGGCAATCAGTGCGGCATCCTCGACGCCGACGGCAAAGTCCTACCGCTGGTGCGTCAGGCCAAAGCGCGCGGCATCCTCTTCGATGTCGGCTTCGGCGGCTACAATTTTAGTTGGGACGTAGCCGAAGCGGCCTATTCGCAGGACTTCCTGCCCGATCTCATCAGCTCCGACCTGCAGCAGTTCAACGTACTCGGCCCCTGTTACTCACTGGCCAACGTGATGACCTGCATCCTCAAACTCGGCATGCCGTTGCCCGAGGTGGTGAACTGCGTGACGAGCAAAGTCGCCCGCGCGCTTGGAATGACGGGCTTTGCCGGCTCGCTTAAACCCGGGATGCCAGCTGATGTGACCGTCTTCCGTATCGAGAGTGGCGCGTTCGAGTTGGCGGATACGCGCAGCCAGTCGCGCATGACCGATCGACGCCTCGTCCCGACAATGGCCTTCAAGGCGGGCGTCCGCGTCGATTGCGAGATGGAGCGGTGTCGGAGTGAACAAAATTGGTTGCTGCAGTTCGCCGAGGATCACGTTCCGGATCGCGCGAAGTGGCTGTCCTCCCGTCAGCGGGGGTTCCTCACCGCGTTGGCGACGCGGCTGGCACCGATCCAGTGGGACCTCTACGCTTCCGAACGGCTGGATTACCAGAAGGCGCTCGAGTTGCAGCGCGCTTTCCACGAAGTCCGCCTGCAACAAGGTCTGCCCATGGGCGAAGCGCTGACTGCGGTATTCGACAGCCTTCTCGACCACCCCTTCACGATGCAAGTGGGCCTATTCTTGTTGCGTGTGGACCGAAGCCTCGTCCTCAAGCGGCTGAGCGAAGTCGGAATCGGCCGCTCCAAGGTCGCCTAGCGCCGAGCGAATGCGGTGACGGAGCGAACGCAGACTGGCGAGAGCGCCGTGTCGGAGCAAGTCGGTGCGAATGATTGGCAACGGCTGGACGGCGTAGATCCTGCCACGGCTGAATTTCCACTGCGTACGCGCTACAACGGTCAGCCGATCGTCGTGCTACGCACGGCCAGCGGCTATCGCGGCATCCAGCGGTCGTGTCCGCACCAGAAGAGGTCGTTGCACGATGCCCACTTTCAGGGCGATAGCATGATCCGCTGCCGTTCGCACGGCTTCGTCTATCGGCTATCCGACGGCCGGGGGGTCAATTGCCCGGGCTTTCGGATTCAGGTCTACGACGTGAAGGCGGAGGACGGCAGTCTGCTGGTGCGTCCAGCGTCATAACCGCCCCACGTCCCGACTTGCGCCGGTCCGAAGGTCTCAGATACAGCGCCGGCTAGCAGAAAGTAGGCGCGGTCAAATCTTCTTTCCCGGCTCTTTGGATCGACGACGAGAACATACGCGACCTTGGGATACCCGACGTTCGATCTTCCTTGGAGAGCACCCGATGGCCACGAGCGACGCAGAGCATCCCCGGCACGATGCCTCAGTCGCTGCCTCTGTCACGACCGGCGGTCTTGCGGTCATGATCTCGATTGGGGCGATCGGCTACGCCCTCGATGCTTTCCGGCTCCTCGGTGTCGGCATCTATACCGAGCAGTTCCTCGCCGGGATGCTCGCACTGGCGCTCGCGCTTGGCTTCTTGAATCTACCTGCGCGCCGCAATGCACCGCGCGACGGCGCGCCCTGGTACGACTGGCTCGCTGCCGGCCTCTCCTTCGCTTTGGCGAGCTATGTCGCAATCGACTATCCCCGATTTCCGGCGATGATGGCGACGGCGCCGTGGCCGTTGACGGCCGTATGCGTCCTTCTGCTCGCAGCCGTGCTGGAAACGCTGCGCCGCGCCGCCGGGAATGTGCTGGTCGGTCTTTGTCTCTTCTTCATCGTCTATGCGCTGCTGGGCCATCTAGTGCCGGGTCGCCTGCAGTTACGGCAGATCGCCTTCGAGGATTTGATGATCTACCTAGCGGTCGACGCCAACGCAGTGCTCGGCTCGCCGCTCGCAGTCTCGGTCACCGTGGTGATCGCTTTTGTGCTGATGGGACAACTCTTGTTCCTGTCGCGCGGCTCGGAGTTCTTCACTGACTTGTCGCTCGTGCTTATGCGGCGCCAGCGCGGCGGCGGAGCCAAGATCGCCGTGGTCGCCTCGGCCCTGTTCGGGACGATCTCCGGCAGTGCCGTCTCCAATGTCGCGTCGACGGGCGTGGTGACTATCCCGTTGATGCGGCAGGGTGGCTATGCGCCGCATCAAGCAGCCGCGATCGAGGCCACCGCGTCGACAGGGGGCCAGCTCATGCCGCCGGTCATGGGCGCGGCCGCTTTCCTGATGGCGGAATTCCTACAGATTCCCTACCGCGAGGTGATGCTGGCGGCGTTGGTCCCATCGCTGCTCTACTACCTAGCGCTTTTTCTACAGGCCGATCTACTCGCGGCCAAGGGCGGGATGGCTCGAATCGATGCCGCGGCGATCCCGCCGATCCTGCCTGTACTGCGTGGGGGCGGCACTTTCATCCTGCCGTTCGCAGTGCTGATCGTCGGCCTCTTCAATTTCAACTTGGAGCCGTCGACGGCGGCGCTCTACGCGAGCCTGGCGATCATCTTCGCTGGCGTGGTGCTCGGCTACAAAGGCAACTACATGCGGCTGTCCCAACTCGGCGCCGCGTTGGAAACCACCGGCTACGCGGTGCTCGAGATACTGCTAATTGCCGCCGCCGCCGGCATCGTCATCGGCGTTCTCAACGTCAGCGGCTTGGGTTTCGCGCTCACGCTGTCGCTGGTTCAACTTGGCGGCGGCAACATGTACGTGTTGCTGATTCTCACGGCCGCTGTCTGCATCCTGCTAGGGATGGGCATGCCAACGACCGGCGTGTACGTTCTTCTCGCCGCTCTGGTCGCGCCGGCACTGATACAGGCCGGAATCGGCTCGATCTCGGCGCACTTGTTCGTCCTTTACTTCGGGATGATGTCGATGATCACCCCGCCGGTGGCCTTCGCGGCCTTCGCCGCGGCGACGCTCGCCAATGCCGATCCGATGCGAACCGGTTTCGAGGCCGCCAAGTTCGGTTGGCCTGCCTATGTGGTGCCCTTCCTGTTCGTGGCTTCGCCCAGTCTGTTGCTGCAGGGCTCAGCTTGGGAGCTTGTCCTCGCGGTGGCCACGGCAATCGGTGGCGTTGGGCTCGTCACGATAGGCGTCACCGGCTACGTGGTCCGGCCCCTCAAGGCGCCGGTCCGCACCGCCTTCGTCGTATTCGGAATTGCGTTGATGATCCCGGCCGGCGCCTTCGATGGGGCGATCTGGACCGATATCGGCGGTTTCGTGGCCGGCGGCGCTCTGCTTATCCGCGAATTCGTCGGCGCACGACGCGGTGCTGCCCCGTCGAATGCGGTGCGCTAGCCCGACACCGCGTCCGACGTAAAGGCGGGCAGCCTTCGATCAGCCTTTCGGCGGCCACTGCTTCGTTTCTTCATAGAATTTGATCGCGCCGGGGTGGTAAGGCACGTCGATCGGGAAGGTCATCCCCTGGGGATCGAAGCTCTCGAACAATGCGTGGACAGCGACAAGCGCTTCCTTGTTTGACTGAAGCGCCTTGACCATTCCATAGACCGCATTGTCCGGGACGTTAGCGCCTACCGCCAGAATCGTCGGGTAGCTCATCATCGGCGTCGGCGTGCCGACACCGACTGTGCCGGGGCCGGGTTGCATAACCCGTACCAGCGTGCCGGGAACAATGTCCTGCATTGCCTTCACCCGCACCGAGTCGGTCGAGAACGGTAGATATCTGACGCCACCGACGGAGGCGTCGATTTGCGTCACCGCCGCCGTACCGACGACGTGGAATGACGCATCGACCGCATTTGAGGACAGCGCTTCCGCTGCCTTCGTCAAATTCGGCACCAAGACGGGCTTGAAGTCGTTCTCGGTCATTCCTGCATTGGCCATGGTCGCCCGGACCAGAGGGAGGACGATGGTCTGACTGGCATAGCCCCAGGCGACACGCTTTCCTTTGAGGTCGGCCAAGGTATTGATGCCGGAGTCCTTGCGAACGACGAAGGACACATAGAAGTCGTTCAGTCGCGCGGCGATTCGTAGGTTCTTATTTGGGTTGTCCTTGAATGTGTCTTGACCCGCATAAGCCAACGCCGCCTCGATCGAATTCATGACTCCGAAGTCGATCTTGCCTTGGTTGAGCAGCGGAATGTAGGTCGACGTACCGGCATAGGGCTGAACGACCGCCTGCATACTCGCTTTCTCGACAGCGACCTTTGCGACCGCGCTTGCCATGGTATAGCCGGAGGAGCCCTGGGCATTGCTCGCCACGCCATAAGTCTGCGCAGCTGCAACTCCTGGTCCCAGAACGATCGCGGACGCAACGGCAATCGGTAACGCGAGATTCATGGTTCTCCTCCCTGATGCGGCTTGATGCGGGCTCGATTGCGCGATCCCGGAGACCGCGGTTATACGTTGAATATCGTGGCGTCGACTTCGATTGCAACTGCAAAGATTTCCTAGGCTTCTAGGTCGTGTACTCATAGAAGGGATTCACAGAGAGTAAGCGAGATATGCCGTTGTTAAAGTGGATTGTCGTCATAGTTCTCACCGTCCTGCCCCTTTCACCTTTTCACGGCGATAACAGGGGTTCGAATCCCCTTGGGGACGCCAACCAAATCAACGGCTTCGTGTTAGGAGCCGACTGCGTTCGGAAAAAGTGCGAGAAACTAGTAGGTGCGATCGCGCTCAGCGTTTGATCTCGACCTCAACGAACGCAAACTCGAACGGATTGGTGTTAATGACGTCGTGCTCGACGCCGGCGCGACGCGTGTAGGCGATCTCGCTCTTGAGCTCGCCGAAGGTCTCGGCACCGTCGGGACCGACGAGCTTCAGGCGGCCGGTCGTCATCGGCACCACGACATAATCGTAGGCGTGCCGGTGATAGCCGGTGGCGGCGCCTGGGGCGAATCGCCACTCGGTCACCTTGACGTAATCGGTGTTGACTTGGACCGTCGGTACGGCCAGCGCCGTCGCCGCTGAGCGCGCGTTCGTCATTTCGGCCACCTATCGCGAGGTCTGCGGATAAATCATCGATTCGGACGTCGCCGTCGCGACGCCTTAGGGTGCGGCGAGCGGATGCGGGCCGTCAAGCAGCGCTTGGTGCAGTTACGGGGCGCCGGTGAAGGTTGCGGACCGCGGCGACCAAGGTAAGCTCTCGCGCATGGCCCGCGCTTGGTCACGATCGGGGACGATACCGGCTGCAGCCGTTCGGCGAGTGCCGCGTCCGTTTCCTCGGCGCGATGAGTGAGCGACAGAAGCAGATTTCGCTGTTCCGGAAGTAGACGTCTAGCGGGATCCCGAGGGTAGCCTTCTTGCTTTTTCAGGGAGGTATGGTCGGGTTCCTCGCGCGCCACCTATGGCTGGCCTACGGGCTGCTGGTGGTCACGATGTTCATTTACGGCTCTTACTTCGTGATCGGCCGCGCGGTCTACGAACAGTTTCCGCCGGTCGCGTTCGCGTTCTGGCGCGCGGTGCTGTCGTGTGCGCTGCTGTTGCCGTTCGTCTGGCGGGCGATCGTGAGAAACCTGCCGCTCATCCGCCAACATGTGCCGCTCATCGTTGTGATCGGTGTCGCGCAGGCCGGACTCGGGCAGGTGATGGCGTTCTGGAGCCTCCACTCGACCACGGCGATCAACGCCTCGCTGATCGGGGCGCTGCAGCCGGCGCTGATCGTGCTGCTCGCGGCAATCCTGGTCGGCGAGCGGCTCGATCTCCGTCAGAAGCTCGGCGTCGTCGTCGCGCTCGCCGGGGCGGTGGTCGCGATCGCGCGCGGCGACCTCGCGGTGCTGCGCGACCTCGATTTCGCGGTCGGCGATCTCTTCATGCTCGTTACCGGTATTTGCTGGGCGCTCTATACGGTCCTCGTCAAGCGCCTGCCGGCCGAACTCGATCCGGTCGTCCTGTTCTTCGCGCTCACCGCTGCAGGAGCGGTCGTCGTGGCACCGTTCTATGCCATCGAAGCGTTGGTGTTCGAGAGCGCCATCGTCCTCAATACCGCGACCCTGACGAGCCTGCTCTATATCGTCGTCGTCACGGGGATCTTCTGCCTGGTTCTCCTCAACATCGCGATCCATGTGATCGGACCGAGCCGGGTCGGCGTGTTCTACAATTTGATTCCGGTCGCGACCGCCTTGATCGCGGTGGTCGCGATCGACGAGCCGCTCCGGCTCTACCACGTCCTCGGTCTGGCGTTGGTCGTCACCGGCATCTATCTCACCAGCCGATCGGCGGCCGAACGGGTATGAAGCCGCGACCGACCGCGCGTCCGCCGGTAACCCGCGCGTGGCCGGCTTCGCGACGCGCTGGATGAAATGGCTCCGGATCGGCAGCGTCGTTGGCCGAGGCCTAAATCCGGACCAGCGCCTGGACGGTCGGCGGGTCGTCGGCCGCGGCGCTGAGCGCCCGCCAATCCTGCTCGGCCGCCCAAATCGCGAAACGCCGCCAGCCGATCGCCGGGTAGGAGCGGTGCAATTGGGCGATGTCGACCCGGACGGGATTGGCGCTGTACCAGGCATAGAGGGGTGCGAGATCGGGGAAGTCGTGTCTGACTTCGTCGGCGGGGATCGAGCGATAACGGATCGGCCGCCCGGCGGCTGCGCTCAGCGCTTGCGCAGCCTCGGGTCCCGTCACGGCGTCCGATGCAATGTCGATACGTCGGCCCAAGAACCGCGTCCGCTCGGCCAGGACCAAGGCGGCGAACGCGGCGATGTCGGCGCAACAGATGTATTGGTGGCGATGCTCGGGCGAGAGCGGGTAGGCGAGCTCGCCGCGCTTGAGCCCGGCCCACAGCCAAGGAAACGTCACGACGTTTTCCATGAACGAAACCGGGGCGACGATGGTCAACGGAATACCCGCGTCGCGCAGCACCGCCTCGATTGCCGCCTTGCCGTCGAGATGCGCGAGCCCGGTGGCGCGATCGGCGCTCGCGCCTGAACTCAAAACGACATGGCCGATCCCGCTCGCCCGCGCGGCGGCAGCGATCGCCTTGGCTTGGCGGCGTTCGGCGTCGGGGCCGTCCTGGTAGCGGGTCGTCACCGCGAAGCAGGCGTCGTGGCCCGCCATCGCACGGCCGAGCTGGGCAGCGTCCTCGAGATCGCCGGCCGCGAGTGCTACTCCCTCGCCCGCCAATGAACGCGCCGCTGGACTGGTCGGATTGCGCACCAGCCCGGTCACGCGTTTGCCGCGCCCCACCAGCAGCCGGGCGAGGGCGCCGCCCTGCTTTCCGGTCGCCCCGAGGACCAGGACGCGCCGCGCGCCCACGCCGCGGCCGCGTGTCTTAGGACGAGCGTTTCGGCCAGAACCGCGGCGCGCCGTTCTCGTCGATCTGGACCATGACCGGTCGAGTCCGTACCGGATCGCCGACGGCGGGCCAGGTCACGGGGCCGCTGATGGTCTCGAAGTCCTTGAGCCGCAGGAACGCTTCGCGTACCGCTTCGCGCGACAGGTCCTTAGCATCGTTCAACACGTGGGCCAGGATCTTGATGGTGTCGTAATAGGCGGTGACGATGTTGTCGGGCGATTCGTTGGCGCGGCCGGTGAGCTTGCGCCATGTCGCCACCCATTCTTGAACGATCGGGCGCGGGTCGTCGGCGGCGTAGATGCCGTAGCCGATCGACCCTTTTCCCTCTCCTTTCGAGAGCCGCCAAAAATCCTCGTTCACGACCACGGTGTCCGATACCACTTGGGCCTTGATGCCGCGCTCGCGCAGTTGCAGCAGGAAGGTGCCGGCGTCGCCCGCCTGATGGTTGAGCACGATGGCGTCCGGATTGGCGGCGCGGATGGTGGCGACATGGGAGGCGAAGTTGCTCTCTTTGCTCTTGAACGACGTTTCGCCGAGGACGTTGATACCGAGGGAACCCAACGCCTGGCGCACCACTTTGACGTTGTTGACGGCATACTCGTCGTCGATCGTGTAGGACACGATCGCGGTCTTGGTGCCGAAGAGCTCCTTCACGCGCGCGAACATGATCGGGTAGACGTTGCTCGCGGTCGGTTGGTAACGAAACGTCCAGCGCCCAAAATCGGCGTGCGGCCATTGCCCGGCCGAACTCGGGTTGAATACGGTGATCCCGCATTTGTTGGTGTCTTCGTAGATGGCGAGCGTGCTCTTGGTGGCACCGACGCCGTAGATCACCGGTACCGCCGGATCGGCGCACAGGCGGCGAAACTCCGCGACCCACTGCGCCGTGTCGGGGAAACGAGTGTCGACTTTATAGAACTCGAGTTTGCGCCCCTTGATCCCGCCCTTGCGGTTGATCTCCTCGACCGCCGGAATCAGCGCGTGATTCCAAACCCGCTCGCCGTACTCGATGAGCGGGCCGCTGAAGATGTACGGGAACGGCAGTCGCAGCGGCTCGGCGGTCTGCGAAAGCGCAGGTCCCGCCGCCAGCCCCAACCCGAGCACGAACGCGATCAACCGCATCATGGCGAACCTCCCTGTTGGTCCCAACCGGGCAGCGGCAACGACGCCCGGATTAAGCTTGCAGACGGTACAACGCGCGCGCGTTGCCGGCGACGACCTTGGCGCGATCGACGGCGGTCAGTGCCGAAAAGTGCCGTTCGAGGATCTTCGGAGCGTTCAGGCTGATCGAGCGCACGTGCGGGTAGTCCGAGCCCCAGATCACTTGGCTCGCGCCGATGAGGCCGATCGTGTAGGCGGCGTGATCGTCATCGATGGTGCCATGGTAGACCCGGCTTTTCATGTAGTCGGAGGCGCGTTCCTTCAACTGGCGCAGATTCAAGCGGTGGCTCATCGAGCCCTGCATCTGGTCGAGCCGCCAAAGGAAGTGCGGAATCCACGACAACTCGAACTCCGAGCACACGACCGCGAGCTTGGGGAACCGGTCTAAGAGCCCGCCATAAATGAAGTCGTTGGCGAGCACGATCATGATCTCGCCATAGCCGTTGAGCAGAACGCCCGGCGACTCTTCGCGCTCTTTGGCGGTGGCGAAATGGAACGGATCGGGGAAGCTGCCGGTGCCGCTATGGAGGGTGATGGGCGCCGCCGCCTCGCTCGCCCGGGCCCAAAACGGATCGTAGCTCGGGTCGCGGTAGGCCGGCTGTCCGGACGGTGCACCCATGTTGATCATCGCGCCCTTGAAACCGCGCGCAAGGTTGCGGTTCAGTTCGGCGACCGCCCAGGCGACATCGTGCATCGGGATCATCGCAATCGGCACCAGCCGCTTGATGTCGTAGGAGCAGAACTCGAAAATCCAATCGTTGTATACCTTGGCCGCCTCGCGCAGCACCTCGGGATCCTTGCTTCGCATCTGCGCTAGCATGGCGGAGGTGTACATGACCTCGCAGGCGACGCCGGCCTCGTCCTGGAACGCGATGCGCTTTTCCGGGATGTAGCCGGCCTCGACGCCGCCCCGGGTTTCGGCGTCCTTCTCGATGTCACCCAAATTGCGCACTTGGTTGCCGGTGAAGAAAAACCGGCCCCTGACTCCACGCCATTCGCTCATGAGCCTGGGCGTGCGGTCGCCGAAGCGAGCGCTCAGCGTTTTCGACCAGAGATCGGGCGGCTCCATCACGTGCGAATCGCCGGAAATCACTCGGCCGTTCGTCGCCGTCATGCACTTCCTCCGGTTTCACGTTTGCGGGAAATGTCGTTCGGGTGGGCGGTATAGTCCCGCCTGAGGCAGTACGAGTCAAATTATTGCGGAGCCGCGCACCTTCGGCCTGAAGGCGAGAGCGATTCGCGCTGCTCCGGCCTTCCGCGGCACGATAGAAGCGGGTTCGGACCTACCATGAGGACGTCCGGCTCGGAACGCTCGACAAGGTGACAGCCCCGTTTCTGGCGCGACGACCGTGGCCTATAGTGCCGGCGTACGTTACGCCCGACTCGAGGGGCTTGTTCGAATCCATGCAGGCAAAGTTCGTCGACGTCGCCGGGGTGAGGACGCGGTACTTGTATGCTGGCGCCGGCAACAAGAAGGCGCTGCTCCTCATTCACGGCAGCGGTCTCGCCGCCGAAAGCTGGATGCGCAACATCGATGCGCTCGGCGAACAGTTCGCGGTTTACGCCCCCGACAATCTCGGCCACGGTTTCACCGACGCGATCGACCTTGGCGCGGGCATTCCGCAACCGCACACGGCCCGTCACCTCGCGCGGTTCATGGAGACGATCGGGATCGAACGGTATGCAGCCGCGGGCAGTTCCTATGGCGCCTTGATCGCCGGGCTGATGTACTTCGATCACCCCAACCGCTTGGAGCAATTGATCCTGATCGGATCGAGTTCGGTATTCGACCGCGATGAGGTCTACCGCAAGGCTTTAGCCGGTGCCTATGCCAATGCGACCAGCGCGCTCGCCAACCCGACCCTTGAAACGTGCCGCAAGCGTATGGCGAACGCCGTCTACGACGTGGCGTGCGTGCCTGAGGGCCTGCTGCTCATGCAACTGACCCAATATGCGCAACCCGATCGCCTCGACTTCTACATCCGCGCCAACCGCAACCGCTCCGAAGCGGCCGGAAAAGACGATGCGCGTATTCTCGGGAAACTCGAGCAAATCCACATCCCAACGCTGATCATCACCGGCAAACAAGACAAGCGCGCCGACTGGGAGGCGACCCAAGCCGGCGTTCGAAGAATCCCCCATGCGGAACTTCACCTCTTCGACAAGTGCGGGCATCTCCCCTATCTCGAGCACCCGAACGAATTCAACGCGCTTGTCACCGAGTTCTTGCGCCGATTCTAGCGTGGGCAATCGACGTCAATTGCGGAGTGAGTAACCGGCAACGCGGGACCGCGAACGTGAAGCCCCGACGGCCCTCCCACGAGTTCGCTCGAAATACCCTATGGTAACAACAGGTTCGGACCACTAACATTCTGTCATGCTGTCATGCTGTCGGACGCGCCGGAAGCGGTCGCCCCGACCCCGACCCTGAGGGAGGCGTTATGTTGCAAACCCTGGTCAGGCCCGTCACCGGCGCCGACGTTGCCGCCTACGAGCGCGACGGGGTCTTTTTGCTCAAGAACGCCTTCGCCCCTGAATGGGTCGAGCTGATGACCGGCTCGATCGAAGAAGTCTTGGCGTCCCCGACGGAACGCGGCTCGAACCTGAGCGGAGAGGGCGTGCCGGGTCGGTTTGCCTATGACAACTACCTCTGGGTCACCAACCGCGGTTTTCGCCGCCTCGCCTATGAGTCGCCGGCTGCAGAAATCGCGGCACGTTTCATGCGCTCGCAGCGCGTCAATCTGCTCTACGATTTCATTCTGGTGAAAGAGCCCTTCGCCGCTCAGGAAACGCGCTGGCATCAGGACGTTCCGGGCAACCCGTGCGAGGGTCGTCACACGCTTGGCATGTGGATCTCGGTCGATCACGTCACGAGGGAGTCAGGCGCCGTCGAGTGGGTGCGCGGCTCGCACAAATGGGGAAAACGCTTTGTCGCGACAACGACCGGTGACCCGAAGCGCCACACGTTCTTGTCCGGCTACGGAAACGACATCGTTGACGATGATTCGGGCTCGTTCCCGATCCCCGACATGGCCAAGGAGCGCGCCAACTATGACATCGTGAGTTTCGAAACCGAGCCAGGGGATGCCATCATCGCAAGCCTTTGGCTGCTCCACGGCGCTCCCGGAAACAGCACCGCTCGACGCCGCCGCGCCGTCGGCTATCGCTTCACGGGCGATCAAGCGACGTATGCCGTGCGTACGGCGGCGCGAACCATCAGGCCGTATGCTGATCCCGGCCTGGCCCACGGCGAACCGTTCCCGAACGATCCGAATCACCCGGTATTCCCTCGACTGTGGCCGCGATAAACGATCGGTCCCTCCCGCCAGCGGCCACATCATCAACTGTCGCCCGGGACAGCTTCGGCGCTATCGGGAATCGATTCGTACCTACTTTCGCGCTTGTCGGCATCGCGATATCGTTGACTATCGAGTGCTGAGACCGCGGCCGGACCGGCGTTCTAGATAGTCAGTCCGAGCTGGCGGCTACCGAACGGTTGCGGCGCTCGCTGATACAACTTCAGGGAGGGACAATCGTGCGCATCAAACATCAGTTGTCGTTCTTGGTGATGTTGGGGAGCGGGCTCGCCTTCGCGGGCGACGTTTCCGCGGCATCGGTTTGCAAGGAGGGGGCCGCTCCCGAGACCAAGGAACTCGTCGTCATGGCCGATTGGGTGCCGTGGGCCAATCAGATCCCGATTTTCATGGCTCAGAAGACCGGGCTGTACGAGAAAGCCGGACTGACGGTCGACTTAAAATCGCCGCCCAATCCCGCCGATCCGATCAAACTGGTGGCGATGAAGCGGGTCCATATCAGCTTCACCTACCCGCCCGAGATCATGTCGGCGCAGGAAAACACGATTCCGGTCGTCTCGATCGCGGCGCTCATCCACCAGGCGTCCGAGGGTTACATCTTCTTGACCGAGAGCGGTGTGAAGACCTTGCAAGACCTCAGGGGCAAGAAAATCGTCGGTAACAATAACCCGACCGGCAAGGCGATCATCCAAACCGTGCTCAAGTCGGCGGGAATGACGCTCAAGGATGTCGAGTACATGGACACCGGCGTTGCTGGCCAGCAATTCCTGTTGGCAAAAAAGGTAGACGCTTTCCACGGCACCTCATGGGGCACAATGAAAGTGGTTGATCGCAAACTAAAGGAAGAGGGCCGTGCACCAGCCGGTATCTTCAAGTTTGCCGATCACGGCGTTCCACCGTTTCCGTTTCTCGTCCTAGCGGCGAACCAGTCGTGGGCCAAAGAGAACCCACAGACCGTTTGCGCATTCTTGAAGGCGACCGTTCAAGGCCTGCAAACGGCTTGGAACGACCCGGAGCCGGCCAACCAGTGGCTCCAGGCGGCGCGGCCGGGCGTCATGACGCTGGAAGATCATCGCGACCGGTGGGAAGCAATGCGGCCGCTGTGGGCGGACAAGACAGGTCGTATTTTCGTTCAGGATGCGGCGGTGTGGAAAACGACGCAGGATTGGGCGCTCGAGTACGGCATCGTTCGCCAGCCGGTTGGTCCCGCGACCGATTACTTCACCAACGACTACATCGCCGAGAGCGTCGCGGCCGTCAGACTGGCTCGGTAGCCGTCGGACTGCCTCGGTAAACGTATGGCGTTTCGATTTTGACCCTTCCCCGAAAGGGGAAGGGTCTTTCTAAGCGGCTCGATCGGGACTACCGTTTCGACCGCGTTGAAATTAGTCGGATCCCAGCGGCTATGACGGGTAGTCGGCCCCGTGAAGAGCTTCCCAAACCATCCGCTGGAAGTGGTGCGTTGCGTGTTCGCTCCGCCAGGAGTGATCCGCATCGACCATGAGGCGGCCCTGACGGTAGCCGCGTGCCTTGCACCCCTGCTGCTGGAGTTCCATCGCGCTGATGTCTTGAGGGTTCGCGACATCGCGGAACCGGTTGAACGCAGCGACCTCCGCCTCGGTCGGCACCTCGTTCAAGCTGAAATTGTCGACGTACTCGAACGAGGTTTCGGGATCGTTGGGCCAGGCACTGAAGACTTTGAAGTTGGCGACTCCCCAGTGCGAGATGAACAGATAGTTCGGCCACAGGTACCAGATGTTCGACTTCTGCTGCGGTTGGTCCGGCTCGAGCCGGTAGGCCTTGTCCAGCCCCTGGTTGTCGATGTCGGAACGAACGGTTTGCCGGTGCCGTTGCCAAATCCCGTACTCGAACGACTCGCGCTTGGTCCAATCGACCGTCCGCGTTACTTCGGGATGGAGGTGCGGGCAGTGATAGCACTCGAGTTGATCGAGGATGAACTTCCAGTTCGCCTTGATCGAGAAACGGTCGCGGCGGGCAAACTTCATCCGATCGAAGCCCTTCACCGTCGCTCGAACCTGATCCTCGAGCCCCACGGTCTGACTGCGGAGTGACGGCGCGGTATCGTCGAGGTTGACGAAAACCATATTCAGCAGCGTCTCAACCTGAATCGGCACCAGACTGAAGTCTTCGAGTTTGAATCCGGCGACGTTTTCGGCGTTTCCGGCGGCACGAAGCCTGCCGTCCGTATCGTAAGACCAAGCGTGGAAGGGGCAGGTGAAGATGGTCTTCGAACCTTTTCCTTCGGCGAGGATGTGGCCCCGATGCATACAGACGTTGTAAAACGCCCGCAATTCGCCGGACTTGTCGCGAACGACAAACACCTTTTGATCGAGAATGTCGGCGGTGATGTAATCGCCTGGCTTGGCCAAGTCGTGCACGTAACCGACGAGTTGCCAGGTCTTGAACCAGATCGCTTCGCGCTCGCGCTCGAAAATCGCGGGATCGTAGTAGTAACTCGCGGGCAACGTTCCCGATAACTCGGGCTCGCGGCGAAAACGCTGGGTCGAGGCTTCTACCATCGCTTTGCCGTTAAACCAGGAACGGCCGCTCGTTCGGAACCGCTTTGACCACGGCATCGAACATCGGCGCTCCCAGCGTGTAGAACTCGCACAGAGCTCCGTCCGGGTCGCGTATGTAAAAGCTCCGCTTCAGGGGGCTGTCGATCCGCCGTTCGACCGTGCGACCGCTGCGAGTCAGGCGCTCAATAGCGGCGGACAGTTCGCTCTCGCCCGCCAGCTTGAAGCCGTAGTGATGGACGGCCGGCATCGCACCGTCGCTCTGCCGGAACAGTGCAACGTCGAAATGATAGTCGGGAGCCGATCCGGCCAGGCATACGAAATCGGACTCGGGCGACTCGTAGACCGGGCGAAGCCCATGAACGCCGCTGTAGTAGGCGACCATCGCCTCATAGTCGCGGGTCATCAGGACCGTGTGAGTGAACCCCTCGGGGTGAATCGAGGAATTCGGCACGCGTCGGATGACAGGGGTCGGATCGTAGAAGCGCTCGGTCGTCGTCGCCGATGTCTCCGGTCGCCATGACCCGGTTACCTGCCGGCCCGCTTCTCCGGCGAAAAAGCCCCGCCAATCTCGGATGGTATCGGCGTAAATCTCGTGCAGGAATCCATCGGGATCAAGCAGGTAGACGCTTTTCGACAGTTGATGATCGACGCAGCGGTGAACCATGTGGCCGCCCGCCGTCAACCGACCATAGGCGGCGACCAGATCCGACAGATTTTCCATCTCCCAGCCGAGGTGGTTGAGGCCGGGGTTCGCCGCTCGCCCGTGGGAGGGAAGGGGTTCCCCATCGTTTCCCAATTTCGCCGCCGTCGTCGTTTGGACGAGGCCGAGATCGTGGTGGGTCCGGCCGTTGGACACGAAACCCGCTTTGCTGCGGTCGATCCAATACACCTCCTCGAGTCCGACGACATCTCGATAGAACGCGAGCGACCGCTTCGCGTCCGAAACGAAAACGTTCGCGTGACCTAGTCGTCGCGGCGAGAACTGCACCTGCGGAAACGACATGTCAAATGATGGAGCTTCTTGAATCGCCATTGATCCCTGCCACCGGTAGTGATTTCGATTCGCCTCTGCGTCCGATCAAACATCAGGCGTTCGGACCGTGGATGGTATCCGAAAACCCGGCGTAGCGCGAGCGAACGGCTCCCTTGGTGCCGTTCGTCGCGGCCGCGTCTCATGATTCCGCTCCGTCAACCCGGAGGTATGGGGTCTTTGTCCGGAGAGCAGCAATCGATAGACTCTGATTGCCAAGGGGGAAATCAATGCGTGCCAAGTTCATCGACATCGACGGGATCCGTACCCGGTATCTTTACGAGGGCGAGGCCAACGAGCGCGCGCTATTGTTAATTCACGGCGGCGGCGTGTCGGCCGACACGTGGCTGTTCAATATCGATGCGCTCGCCAAGACGTTTGCCGTCTATGCCCCGGACAACATCGGGCACGGGTTCACCGCCTCGATCGAACTCGGCGGAGATCTACCGCAGCCGCATACCACACGGCATCTTGCGAGATTCATGGAGGTACTCGGCATCGAGCGCTACGCCGTCGCCGGCAGCTCTTATGGCGCGTTGATTGCGGCGCTACTCTATTTCGAGCACCCGAAGCGCGTCGAGAAGCTGATCCTGATCGGCAGCAGTTCGGTATTTGACAGCGATGAAAACAACAAAAAGGCGCTCCAAGGTGCCTACGACAACGCCGCCAAGGCGATCGGCAGCCCGGACCTGGCCGCCTGTCGACAGCGGATGAACAACGCCGTGTTCGATCCTAGTTGCGTGCCGGAAAGTTTGTTGATCATGCAGCTGACGCAGTACGCACAGCCGGACCGGGTCGAATTCTACGTGAAGGCGAACCGCAATCGGGTCAATGCCAAAGGACCTATGCAATATCGTGTCGTCGATCGGCTCGAGCAGATCCAAGTTCCGACGCTCGTCATTACTGGGAAGCAGGACAAGCGGACCGATTGGGAGAACACCGAGCGGGCGGTTAGGCGTCTCCCCAAAGGACAAGCGCAGACCATCGATCGGTGCGGGCACCTTCCCTATATCGAGCACCCGCAAGTCTTCAACAGCTTGGTCGGGAATTTCCTGTCGTCTTAAGAAGAAGATCTCGATTCGAGCGCCGACGCGAAGGTTGCGCGAACGCGCGTTGAACTTCTAGGGGGAAACTTGATGACAGGCGATCTCGTCCACTGGCCGGTATGCAAGCTCATCGGCGCTTATCGGCGGAAAAAAGCGTCGCCGGTTGAAGTCATGCGGGCGGTGCTGGCGCGCATCGACCGGCTCAACGGCAAGGTCAACGCGATCTGCCACCTCGATCGCGACGGTGCAATCAAAGCGGCAAAACAGTCGGAGCGACGCTGGGCCAAGGGCCGGCCGCTCGGACCCCTCGACGGCATCCCCGTCACGGCCAAGGATACGCTCCACATCAAGGGCATGCCGACGCGGTGGGGCTCGCCGCTCTCCGACCCGGCGCCGCAAACCGAGGATTCGGCGGCGCTGGCGCGGCTGCGCGAGTCGGGCGCGATTCTATTCGGCAAGAACACGTGCCCCGAGTACGGTACCGGCCCGGTCACGATCAATCCGCTCACCGGCATTACGCGCAACCCTTGGAATCTGACGCGGACGTCAGGCGGCTCGTCGGGTGGCGCGGCATCGGCGGTCGCGGCCGGATTCGGCCCGATGGCGATCGGCACCGATGCTGGCGGTTCGATCCGCATTCCCTGCTCGTTCACCGGGTTGGTCGGCCTCAAGACAACGCTCGGACTGGTTCCGGTTTACCCGCCGATGGTCGCGCCGTTGCTCTCGACCACCGGTTCGATCACCCGCACCGTCGACGACGCGGCGTATATCCTCAACGTGATCAAACGCCGCGATGGCCGCGACTTCCAGGAGTTGCCGCCGACCGCCGACGACTACGGCAAAGGCATCGGCAAGGGCGTCAAGGGACTGCGCGTCGCCTTCAGCCTGACGCTCGGCTACGCCGCCAAAGTCGATGATGAGGTCGCCAAGATCGTCACCGAAGCGGCGTACTCGTTCCGAAAGCTCGGCGCGCGCGTCGAAGACCGGGACCCCGGCTTCGAGAATCCGAACGCGATCGTTCGCACCTTCGTCAATGTCGGTATCGCCTACCGCACGCGCCATGGTCACGGCCAAATGGCAAGCATGGGCGAGAATCTCAAGACCAGCGTCGAGGCCGGGCTCAAGGCCAGCGCCATCGACTACGCCACCGCGTTCGATCAGCGCGCGAAATTGCATGCCCACATGGCGGCATTCCACGAAAAGTACGACCTCCTGATGACGCCGACGCTCGCGGTTGCGGCGTTCCCGGCCGAGCGCTGGTTCCCGGAAGAGTTCGCACAGTTCAACAACATCCGAGCATGGTTGCCGTTCACCAATCCGTTTTCACTGTCGCAACAGCCAGCGATCACGATTCCATGCGGGTTCACTCGCGAGGGGTTGCCGGTCGGACTGCAGATCGTCGGTGCAAAGTATGCCGATGCGCTCGTATTGCGGGCCGCCAAGGCTTATGAATCGGCCAACGATTGGAAAGACCGCCGCCCGGCGCTCGATTGATCGCCGCGCTGCCTTCGCGCCCAATGCGCGGCCGTCGACCGGGCGGCGGCCCAGACCTAAGGATGCAACGACCAGACGTGAGGACTCCGATGGCACCGAAAAGCGCGGAAACACGATCGGCGGTCGGCTTCAATCCCGATCCGGATCACGCGGTGACACTGCCGAGTTTTTATTACTGGGACGGCGAGATATGCGCGCGCGAGCGTGAGGAAATTTGGTTCAAGACCTGGCAGTTCGTCGGCCACGCCCGCGACGTCGCTCGGCCGGGCGATTTCCTCACCGCGGACATCCTCGATCAGAAGATCTTGGTGACGCGCGGCAAGGACGGCACGCTTCGCGCCTTCTACAACGTCTGCATGCACCGCGGGCACGTTCTTGCCGAAGGACACGGCAACCGGTCGATTTTCACCTGTCCGTTCCACGCCTGGTCTTACGACGCCACCGGCGCGCTCAAGGCAGCAGGCAATGCCGAGAATGTCGCCGGATTCCGCCTCGAGGACTTCGGACTCGCGGCGGTGCAAGTTGAAGTGTTTGCCAACATGGTGTTCGTGAACCTCGATCCGCGCGCGCCGGCACTCGCGGTCCAGGCCGCCGGACTCGACGCCGATATCCGCGCCCGGGTCAGAGGTTACGACGATATGGTCTCGGTCCGCGCCGACGCCCGTCCGCTCGCCTGCAATTGGAAGTACATTCTCGACCAGAACGAGTGCTACCACTGTCCGGTGTTGCACCCCAAGGTCGGGTTCGGCAGCCGCAGCAAGACGCGGTGGATCAACGAACAGCACTCGATTTGGTCGCGCCACATCAGCCGCGCCGATCCCGACGAAATCGAGGGCAGCGGCGACGGTATCATGCCGAAAGCCGACGCCGATTCACCGCTTGTCTACGAGACATACATCTGGTTCTTGTGGCCTAATCTGGTGTTCTTGAGCCACCGCGGCGCCGCAAACTTCAAGATCCAGCGGGTCGTGCCGACCGGCGCAGAAAGTTGTGTATTCAGCGTCGACAATCTCTGCCCGAGCGCGGTGCCGACCGACCGGGACATTGAAGGCATCGATTTCTACTGGAACATCGTCGTGCCGCAGGACGTCGGCGCCATGGAAGCACAGCAGCGGGGGGCGCATGCCCGCGGCTACACCCAGGGACGCCTCATGGTCGATCGCGAGCGCGGCGTACGGAGCGAACACGCCGTCCATCACTTCGACGATCTGGTCTGGCGCGCCCTCAATGGTCCAAACTACCGACTGTAATTCCGGCCGGATCGACGTCCTGGCGAACGACGAGGTCACGTCGGTTGGCTTAGTGCGTCGCGGTCGGCCTGCCGCCTGATAGATTCGGCGATCGACGTCGATCCAACATGAAAAGCACTGCCATGAACGATCGCACTCATCCGTCGGAGGATGCGCCGCTTTCCCCCGATGCTACCCGGACGCTCGCGCTGTTCGGGGCCGGCTTGCGCCTTCGCGACGCACCGCCCGCCGTTCTGCAGCAACTCAAGCGTTGCGTACTCGATGCGTTGGGGTGTTGCGTGTTCGGGGCCAACCTGCCGTGGACGAAAATCGTGGCGGCGATGATCGAGGAGCAAGGCGGTCGACCTGAGGCTTCGATTTTCGGTACCTCGATCAGGACATCCGCATCCTTCGCTGCTCTGGCCAACTGTACTGCGGGGCACGCCTTCGAACTCGATGACATCCATCGGGCGGCGATCTTCCATCCGAACTCGGTAACGGTCCCGGTCGCTTTGAACCTCGCCGAGAGGCAAGGCGGTGTAACCGGCCGTGCGCTATTGACGGCGATCCTCGCTGGATATGAGGTCGGTACGCGCATCGGTCGCGCCGCCGGGCAGGCGCTTTTTTTTCGCGGCTTTCACCCACAAGGAACCTCGGGGACGTTCGCGGCTGCCGCGACCGCCGCTCGCTCGCTCGGCCTTACGCCGGTGCAAACGCAGAATGCTCTTGGCATCGCCGGATCCCAGGCCGCCGGCCTCATGGCCGCCCAGGAGGGCGCCGACGTCAAACGTTTCCACTCCGGACGAGCCGCTCAAAGCGGGGTCTACGCCGCGCTCCTCGCCCAGCGTGGTTTCACCGGCATCGGCGATATCGTCGAGGCGCCGTATGGGGGATTCTTGAGTTCGTACGCGGGCGCGCCCGATGTCTCGCGGCTGGTGGCGGATCTCAGAGCAAGTTGGGAAGTCCTCGCGGTCGGGTTCAAGATGCACGCCGCCGTCACCAGCATACATACCGCGCTCGACGGTCTGCGTTCGATCATGGACGAGAACCGTCTGACCGCTTCCGATATCGACCGAATCGACGTTGCGGTGAGTTCGTTGACCCACAAGCATTGCGCCTGGCCGTACAACGCGAAGAGCGTCACCTCCGCGCAAATGAATCTGTATTTCGGCCTTGCCGTAATGGCGCTCGACGGCCAAGCGTTCGTCGACCAATACCGCGCCGCGCGGCTAAGCGACCCGAAAGTCCTGGCGCTGGTAAATCGGATTGAAGCGCACATCGACCCCGCGATCGACGCACGCGGCGCAGAACATCGGCATGCCTGCACCATCACCGTCACGACTCATGACGGTCGATCGGTCGCGAAGGAAGTACTTCGGCGGCACGGCGGTCCGGAGAGCCCGGTGTCTGCGGCAGGCATCGAACGGAAGTTTCGCGCCCTCGTGAAACGACGCTTGCCGAACGAAACGGCGGATAAGATCATCGATCTCGTCAACGATCTCGAACATCTCGACGATACGAACCGGCTCGTGGCCTTGCTGCGGATTTCGGCCAAAAAACACGATACAGCACGTCGGCGCTCAAGACCGAACCGAGCGTCATCGCGTCGCGTGAGTTCGCTGAGATGAACGGATTCGACGCGATCGTATTGCACGCCGGCGACGCGTGGTTTCAGCCGGTCCCGACGAACTCCCGAGGAGGTCGAGTTGCCCGAATATGACGTGATCGTGGTCGGCGCCGGAAACGCCGCGTGCGCCGCGGCTGTTTCGGCGCGCGAACAGGGCGCTAAACGGGTGTTAGTGCTCGAGAAAGCCTCAGAGGCGATGCGGGGCGGCAACACGCACTACAGCGGCGGATTGTTTCGAATCGCATTCGACCGTACCGAGGAGCTGCTGCCATTGGTTCCCGACGTCGAGCGAAAAGCGCCGGGATTCCTGAAGGGCGTCCCGCCTTACCCAGCCGCCGAATTCGCGCGCGACCTGAAGCGCGTTACCGGCAATCGCACCGACCCCGAACTTTCGACCCTTCTCATCGACCGTTCCTTCGCAACGATCCTCTGGGTCAAGCGGCAGGGCGTTCCGATGGAGGCCGCAGTCTCCTTGAGCGCGATTAAGATTGGCAACGAGATCAAATGGCCAACTGGCGCCGTCATCCGCGCCGAGCACGAAGGCGTTGGGCTTTCCCAACACTGGTTCGCCATCCTCGAGAAACAGGGCATCGAGATACGCTACGAAGCGGCCGTCGCTCGGTTGATCCAGGATAAGAAAGGCCGCGTTACCGGCGTCATCGCCGACGGCAGCGACGGCTACACCGAGATATCGGCCAAAGCGGTCGTTCTCGGCTGCGGCGGATTCGAGGCGAACCCGGAATGGCGCGCCCGCTATTTGGGCCGCCCCTGGGATCACGCCAAAGTCCGCGGTACACCGCACAATACCGGCGACGGACTGCGTATGGCGATCGATATCGGCGCGCTACCGTACGGGCACTGGACCGGCTGCCACTCGACCCCGATCAACGCCGAGGCGCCGGCCTATGGCGATCGCAAGTTGACCGACAAGACCAATCGCCTTTCCTACCCGTTCGGCGTTCTCGTCAACGGACAAGGCCGCCGTTTCTTCGACGAAGGCGAGGATTTCCAGTGGTACACCTACGCCAAGCTCGGCGGCATCATCCTCAACCAGCCGGGCGGCGTGGCGTATCAGTTCTTCGACTCGAAAGTGCTTCACCTGCTCGAAGGTCGCTACAAGACCTCGCAGCCAGTCAAGGGTGAAACGCTGACCGAGGTCGTCGCCCAGCTCAACGTCGATCGATCGGCCTGTCTGCGAACGCTCGCGGAGTACAACGACGCCGCGCGTAACGACGGTTTCGACCCGACCGTGCTCGACCACCTGGTGACGAAGGAACTGGCGCTCCCCAAATCGAACTGGGCACTCCGGCTCGACAAGCCGCCGTTCGTCGCATACCCCGTGACCGGCGGCATCACTTTTACCTTCGGCGGCGTCCGCATCGACAGCACCGGCCGCGTCATCAATGTCGCCGGCAAGCCGATTGCCGGCCTTTTTGCCTGCGGCGAAATGGTCGGCGGACTGTTTCACAACAACTATCCGGGCGGCACCGGGCTCGTGTCCGGTGCGGTCTTCGGCAAGATCGCCGGCGCCGCGGCGGCGGCAGCTTGAACGTCGAGCGGTGACGCAGATCCGCATCCCGGCGGTCTTTATGCGCGGCGGCACCAGCCGGGCGCCGGTGTTCCATCGCCGCGATTTGCCGCAGTCCCGCGCCGACTGGGATTCGATTTTCCTGGCGGCGATCGGCAGCCCCGATCCGAACGGGCGCCAACTCGACGGTTTGGGCGGCGGCATTTCCTCGCTGTCCAAGATCGTGGTGGTAGGTCCGCCGTCGCGCGCCGACGCCGACGTCGACTACACCTTCGGTCAGGTTCTGGTCGGCGAACCGGTCGTCGACTACAGCGGCAACTGCGGCAACATGTCATCGGCGGTCGGGCCGTTCGCGGTCGACGAAGGCTTGGTCGCGCCAAGCGGAGACCGCGCTACGGTACGCATTCACAACACCAACACAAGCAAGATGATCGTCGCCGAATTCCCCCTGCGCGGCGGTCGCGCCGACGTCGAGGGCGACTACGAGCTCCTCGGCGTCGCCGGACGCGGCGCCCGTATTCGGCTGGAATTTCTCGAACCTGGCGGCGCTGTCACCGGCCGCCTGTTGCCGACCGGCCGGGCGCGGCAAGCATTGTCCGTCGCCGGACTCGGATCGATCGAGGTGTCGCTGGTCGATGCCACCAATCCCTGCGTGTTCCTTGCCGCCGCGGCGCTCGGATTGGCGGGCACCGAGTTACCCGAGGCAATCGAGCGCGACCGCGTGTTGTTGAACAAGGTCGAGGCAATTCGCGCGACGGCCGCCGTCGCTATGGGAATTGCCAAGACTCCCGAAGCAGCCAGCCGCTCGTTGCAAGCCAATCCGAAAATCGTGCTGGTGGCGCCGCCGGCGGATGCGACGACTCTTTCCGGCGCGCTCGTCGGCGCCGGCTCGATGGACCTCACGGTCCGGATGCTGTCGATGGGACGCCCGCACCGCGCCGTCGCGCTCACGGCGGCGATGTGCACAGCGGTTGCGGCTCGCGTCGATGGCACGATCGTCCATGGCGTGGCTCGACCGAGCGCGTCGGGCGCAGATGTCCGCCTAGGCCATCCGTCGGGAACCATCGACTTGGCCGCTCGCGTGCAGGGCGGTGCCGATCCGACCGCCGAAAGCGTGATCGTCTACCGCACGGCACGGCGGTTGATGGAAGGATCGATTCTGATCCCGGGCTCGCGGTTACGAAATGCCTGACTTGGCGTGTGATATCGTCATTGTCGGCGGCGGCAACGCGGCGCTCTGTTCGGCGCTAGCCGCGCGCGAAAGCGGGCTCGATGTGATCGTTCTCGAGCGCGCGCCGCTCGATGAGCGCGGCGGCAACAGTCGCTTCACCGCTGGCGCGATGCGCGTGGTCTATCGCGGCATCGACGATCTGGTCGCGCTCATGCCCGATTTGAGCCCGGACGAGCGGCGCAACACCGACTTCGGCGTCTACACGACCGAGCAGTATTTCGACGACATGGCGCGGGTGACCCAGGATCGCGCCGATCCCGATCTCACCGAGCTGCTGGTGACTCGGAGCTTTGACACCCTGGCGTGGATGCGCAGCAAGGGCGTGCGTTTCGCGCCCATGCACGGCCGACAGGCGTTCAAGGTCGACGGCCGGTTCAAATTCTGGGGCGGCCTCACGGTCGAGGCCTGGGGCGGTGGCCCGGGCTTGATCGAGGCGCTTTACGGCGCGGCGGCGAAAAACGGCGTTCGCGTCGTCTATGGCGCGCGAACGGTGCACCTTCGCCGCGACGATGACGGAATCGCAGGCGTCGAGGTTCGGATCGCCGGCCGCACGACGACGGTCGCAGCCAAGTCGGTCGTGCTCGCCTGCGGCGGTTTCGAGGCCAACACCGAGTGGCGGACCCGCTACCTCGGTCCCGGTTGGGAACTGGCGAAGGTGCGCGGGAGCCGATTCAACACCGGCGATGGTCTGCGCATGGCGCTCGACATCGGTGCCATGCCGTGGGGCAATTGGTCGGGCTGTCACGCCGTCGGCTGGGACATGAACGCGCCGCCGTTCGGCGATCTGGCGGTCGGCGACAATTTCCAGAAGCACAGCTACCCGTTCGGCATCATGGTCAATGCCGCGGGCCAGCGGTTCGTTGACGAGGGCGCCGATTTTCGCAACTACACCTACGCCAAGTATGGACGCGTCATACTGAATCAACCAGGGCAGTTCGCGTGGCAAGTCTTCGACGGCAAGGTCCTGAAGCTGTTGCGCGACGAGTACCGCATTCGGCAGGTAACGAAAAAGACCGCGGCGACGATCGAAGAGCTGGCGACGAAACTGGACGGCGTCGATGCCGCATCGTTCGTGCGTACGGTCGGCGACTACAACGCCGCGGTCATGACCGACGTCCCCTTCAATCCGACGGTCAAGGACGGCCGCGGGACCAAGGGGCTGGCGGTGCCGAAGTCGAACTGGGCCAACGTCCTCGATACGCCGCCGTTCGAAGCCTTTGGCGTCGGCTGCGGTATCACCTTTACCTTCGGCGGCGTGCGCATCGACAACGATACGCGGGTGATCGATTTGGACGGCGCGCCGATTCCGGGCCTCTTCGCGGCCGGCGAAATGGTCGGCGGCTTGTTCTACTTCAACTATCCCGGCGGCACCGGACTTACGTCGGGCGCGGTCTTCGGTCGGATCGCCGGTACGACCGCAGCGGCGTACGCCAAAGCGGCTGGGCGATAGCGGTCGGACGCCATGAACGCGATCTTTGTCGAGAGCCGATCTCGGGCTTTCGGCGCACCGCCCGCGCTTGTCCGAGCGAATGATCGACGCGGGCGCCGAATCGGTCCCGCTTGCCGGTGGCGACGTGTTGCGGGTCTCAGCCTTGCGGTTTGCCCGGACCGAACCCCATGAGTTGGCAGTAATAACGCCAAAAACCGCGAATCGGCACCTCGGTCACCGTATGGTCTTGATCGACGATGTCGCCGACGCCGCCCATCTCGATCACCGAGTGGTCGTGACGTTCGCGCCGGATCGCGCGCTGTACTTCGACCCCTGATTCGCCGTCTTCCATCGAAATCAGGCCGGCCGGGCCGACCAAGTTGACCTGGCGCAGGCGCATCTCGCGCATCGCCGGATCGTCGTCGGCATAACCGAAGAAGGTCCAGTACAAGTCGAACTCGTCGGGGTTGCGCGGGCGGATTTGCCGCGTTGCGAGCGAGTTCGACAGGCGCTGGAACATCACGCTGGGGAACAGCGACATCATGTAGATCGCCTGTCCAGCGTCGCCCTCTTCGGTGCGATACTCGACGATCGAGGGGTCCTGCAGTCGCAGCGATGCGTTGTAGACGCCGGTACCTCGGTACGCCGTTTCGACAGTTGCTAGATCATCGCTGTCGAGGTGGGCGTATTGGATTTGATGGCGGCGCAGATCGTCCATGATCGTGCCGCCTTTCTGCGTTTGACGGAACAACCCGAACGTCGTTTGGAACTGGTGCAACAGCCCGGCGTGGTAGGGGTCGGTGAGGTTCTCGAAGTAGGCCTTCCAATTCGAGGGCATGCGTTGGCGGGCATAGCCAAGGACCTCAACCGGCTTCGCGAACATGCGATCGAAAAATGCCAGCATCGGCGCGCCCAGGAAATCTTCGAGCGGTTCGACGTGGTCCGAGAATGTGCCGAATACGACGCCGCGGTAGCTCGAAACGCGCAGCATTTTCAATCCATGTTGGGCTTTGTGGAACGTCGACGGCATGCCGCCCTGGCCGTTGATGCCGCGCTGGAACGGTACGCCGATCAATTTACCGTTCAGGTCGTAGGACCAATGGTGGTAGATGCACGTGTGGTCTTTGCGGTTGCCGCCATTTTCCCGCACCAACGTCGATCCGCGATGCGCGCAGCGATTGAGGAAAGCGTAAAGCGAGCCATCGAGCGCACGGTTGACGACCACCGACCGGTCGCCGACGAACACGGTCTTGAAGTCGCCCGGTTTCGAGACCTCGGTCTCGAGGCAGAGGTAACACCAGACCGGTCCGCGAAATACCCGTTCCTGTTCGCGCTCGAAGATGTCGAGATCGCCGAATACGGCGTAGGGCACGCGGCTGAAGTCGGCCGCTGGCCAAGAAATATCGGAAAAATCGCGCATCGCCGTTCTCCGGTTGCGAGAGAGGGACGCCAGTATCCGCCGGATGCGAACGGTTGTCATCGAGGGACGCCGGCGCGGTGATAGCGAGTGGATTCTGGGCATATTGCGCTCGCTGGTGCCCTGTGGTGGTATGACGCGATGACCGAACGCACTCCCACGAACCGCATCATCTCGGGCGACTCGCACGTGATGGAGCCGCTCGATCTGTGGGCCAAGGCCCTCCATGCACGGTTCGGCGAGGCGACGCCCCGGCTCATGCCTGAGTTCCGTGGAGTGCCGGGCAAATTCTTCTACATCGGCCGCGAGGTGACGCGGCTGGAGCGGATCGACGACGAAGCGAAAGCGTCGGGCTACGCCGCCGCTGGGTTCGACCCGGCGGTGCGGGTCGCGTTCCAGGACGCGGCCGGGATCGAGGCCGAGGTGATGTACCCGACCCAAGGCATGGTACTGCTACGCTCGTGCCGCGAGGACGTGCTCAAGGACGCGGCCCAGGTCTACAACGACTGGCTGCTCGAATTCGCCAGCCACGCGCCCGAACGCTTGATCGCGATCGGCCTCGTGCCGATGCACGACGTTGGTTTCGCCGTCGCCGAACTCAAGCGTATCGCCGCGCGCGGCGTCAAAGGCGTTTTGATCAACATGGACATGCCGGCCTGGTACCCGCCCTACCGCGACAAGGTCTACGACCCGTTCTGGACCGCGGCCGAGGCGCTCGACATACCGGTCACGCTCCACAGCGCTTCGGGTCAGATTTTTTCGCCGTTCCACTACCACGACCGCAAGGACCAGGAGAGTGCGCCCAAGGCGATGCTCGCCGTGTTCGCCGAGGCCGCTAACGTCGTTGCCAACGAGTTCATCTTCGGCGGCATCTTCGACCGCTTCGAACGCCTGAAGATTGTGCTCTCCGAATTCGAACTCTCGTGGATGCCGCCCTGGATGTGGCGGCTCGACCAGATGCAATCGTCATTCGGGCACCGCATGCCGATCCCCACGCTCAAGCGCAAGGCGAGCGAGTACGTGAAGGACCGGCTCTGGCACTGCATGATCGACGACCCGCTGGCGGCGCAGGCCCTCGAATCGCTCCGGCTCGATCGGATCCTGTGGGGGTCGGATTTTCCGCACGTACGCTCGATCGGGGTCGACGCTAAAAGCGTGGTTGGCGCGCTCCTTCAGGACCTGACGCCGGCGGCGCGGAGCGGCATCGTCGCCGAGAACACGGCCGCGCTTTACGGGCTTTAGGCGTCCGCTGTCGAAACGCCGTACACTTTAGCGCACGTCTTTCCCATCGCCTCGTCTCAATCCGACAGGCCGGCGTTGTCGATCGCGTCGTCGATAACACGTGGCCTCTTTACCGCCTTTGAACTAGCGGAAGCGCGGCAGCACTTCGCTCACGAACCGCGCCACCTGGGTCTGCTGGTCGATCGCGCCGAAGCGGCAGACGAAGGCGGTGACGCCGGCTTCCGCAAACGTCTCGATCCAGCGCGCGACCCGGGCGGGCGTGCCGATCGGGCCCCATTCGTCCAGATCGAGGGTCTTGTTGCGCGTCATCTCCGGGTAGTACTGCGAGATGTACTGATCGATCCCGGCGCGGGCTTCCGCCTCGGTCGGCGCGACGTTCATCGTCACCTGATAAGCGATCGCGAGCGCGGCCGGATCGCGCCCGGCGTCCGCCATCGCCCGACGTAAGGTTTCGGCCTGGCCGGTGACCTCATCCGGGTGCCGCGCCCGGCAGCAGGTGAGCCAGCCGTCGCCGTAGCGGGCAACCCGGAGCGCGGCGCGATCGGCGGTGCGTGCCGCCGCATCCTCCTTGAAGCCTCGGAACATGCGCGGGTTCGATACCAACCACATCGGCGGCGGCCGCTGCACCGGCAGCAGCGGCGCGGGCTCGGTGCCGGAGGCAAAGGCGATGTCGTCGTAGACGAAGTGCTTGCCGGCGAAGGCGACGCGGCCTTCGGTCCACAACGCGCGGAGCACGTGGAGCCCCTCCTCGAAGATCGCGGCGCGGTCCTTCACCTCGAGCCCGAGCGCGCGGTACTCGTGCTGGACCGCGGTCTCGATCGCGTTCCCCATGCAGGCGCCGAGAATCGTGCGGCCGCCCGATATGACGTCGAGGGTCGCCCACTCGAGCGCGAGGTAGAGCGGGTTACGGGTCGCGGTGACGAGGCACGCCGTACCGAGTCGCACTTTCTTGGTCCGTTGCGACACCGCGGCCAACAGCGCGAGCGGCTCGTAGCGCGGCTTCGAGAACAGGCTGTCGCCGACCCAGACCGAGTCGAACCCGGCCTCCTCGGCGACCACCGCCATGTCGAGGAGCTCGGGCACGCCGTAGCCGGGCGCGATCAGCGCCTCACGGTTGTTGAGGTTGAGACCGAAGTGGAGAGGTTTGGCGCCGGTCATCCCGATCCCCCGTTCCGCCCGAGCTTAGCGCAACGCCGACCGTGGTTGCGCCCGCAATCGGCGCCTCGGCGTCATGACGTACTCAGCGCATCAGCGAGGGCAGCGCGAGCGCGATTGCCGGCACGAAAACAAGTAGTGCCAGGCGGACGATGTCGACCGCGATGAACGGCGCGAGCCCGCGGAAATGGTCGCGATCGTCACCTCGGGCACGATCGCGATCGCGACGGCGGTGGCGATCACGGTCGATGCCGCCAGGCGTCGCGCATGCGGGTGATCGTCGACGATGGGGTTGGTTCGCCATCAGGACGCGAACGGCGCCGGCTCGAAACGAAAAACCCGCCCGAATCGAGCCTGGTCAGTCGCGGCCGTGTTGGACCTGCATCGCACGCAGGATCCGGACACCCTCGGTGAAACCGTCGAGCTCGATCTCCTCGGCAAACGCCTCGCGGCCGTGATCGGTGAAGCGGATCACCGCCGACTTGGCGCCGGCCAATGCCGCGACCAGGGCGGCGCCGCCGGCGCCCTTGATCGTGCAGGGGCGACGGCAGTCGGCGAGCGAGAAGCGTTGGCGACCGCGATCGATTTCAATCGCACCAGTGCGGCCGAAGCTCGTCTGCCGCTCGTACTCGATTTCGAAAAAAGGCGTGCCGTCCTTTTCGAGATAGACGTAATAAAGCTGGGCGCGGAAGTCGGGGCGGTCCTTGTAAACGAGCGTATTGTCGAGGTTGCAGCGGACGCGGCCGGTGGCGCCGAGGTCGATGCAGCGCGCGTCCCAGCGGCCCGACGCCTCGAACGCGACCAACTGGTTCTTCTGTTTGTCCTGGGCCGGAGCTTCCGACGGCAAGCCGGCCGCGCCGAGCGTCGCGGCGGCGACCGCAATCGAGATTCGGACGAGCGGTGCTAATCTCATGGCGGCGTTTCCTTTCGTCAACATTGACCCACCGCTAACACGCAGGTGCCGCGATGGCGCTTCACTTCTCCGTGGACGAGTTCGCGGCACGCCGCGCCCGCACGATCGCCGAGCTCGAACGCCGCGGCCTCGACGGATTGCTGATGTTCCGGCAGGAGAGCATGTTCTACCTGACCGGCTACGACAGCTTCGGGTACGTCTTCTTCCAATGCCTCTATCTCGGAGCCGACGGCCGCTTGATGCTGCTGACGCGCGCGCCCGACCGCCTGCAGGCCGAGCACACCTCGGTGATCGAGGACATTCGCATCTGGGTCGATGCGCCCGACGCCAATCCGGCGCTCGACCTCAAGGCGTTTCTTCGATCGGCGGGGAAAGCGGGGAAGCGTCTCGGGGTCGAGTACGACGCCTACGGCCTCACCGCCGCCAACGGCCGCAAACTTGACGCGGCGTTGGCCGGCTTCGCCGATCTCGTCGATGCATCCGACATCGTCACGCGGCTGCGCGCGGTCAAGAGCGCGGCCGAGCTCGCCTACGTGCGGCGTGCCGGCGCGCTCGCCGACGACGCGCTCGATGCGGCACTCGCGGTGATCGGGCCGGGCGCCTGGGAAGGCGACATCCTGGCGGCCATGCAAGGCGCGATCTTCAAGGGCGGCGGCGATTACCCGAGCAACGAGTTCATCATCGGTTCGGGGCGCGACGGCCTGTTGTGCCGCTTTTTCAGCGGCCGCCGCCATCTCGATCCAGTCGACCAGATCACGCTCGAATGGGCCGGGGTCTACCGCCACTACCACGCCGCGATGATGCGGACGATTCCGGTCGGTCGCGCCCATCCGCGGCACCGCGACCTGCACCAGGTTTGCGTCGAGGCGATGGCGGCGTGTCTCGCGGCGCTGAAGCCGGGCGAGCCGGTCGGCGCGGTGTTCGACGCCTACGCCGCGACCTGCGCGCGGCACGGGGTCGAGAAATACCGCCTCAACGCGACCGGCTACAGCCTCGGCACCACGTTCGCGCCGAACTGGATGGATTGGCCGATGTTCTACCGCGGCAACCCGGTGGCGGCCGAACCCGGCATGGTGTTCTTCCTCCACATGATCCTGATGGATGCCGACCGCGGCTTGGCGATGTGCCCGGGCTATACCGTCATCGTCGGCGCGCGCGAACACGAGCGCCTGTCGCGCCATCCGCTCGATCTGATCGTGACGTGAAAGGCGCGCCGCGCTAGCGCGCGGGCGGCGGCGTAGCGGCCGGCGCCGCCCGCGGTTTCAAGCCGCGCTCCGGCACGAACGAGTCGAAGGGGACGTTCAGGTGAATCTTGCCGAGGCCGATCTGCCAGCGCGCTTTGACCGGCTGGTAGTCGCCCGACAGACCGAGTTCGAGTTCGCCGCCCAGCCAATTGCGGGTCGAACGGAGCGAGAGGTTGAGGGGAGATGCACTCTCCAGCGCGTCGCTGCCGGCGGCGCCAAGCCCGGCGGCGTCTTCGATGTCACCGAAATCGGGCGTGAGTTTGAGCGACCCCAACCGCAGCGCCGGCGTCGGTGCCCTTACCGGGGCGGTCTCGGCGCCGTCATTCCAACCGTGCTGAAAAAGCGACTGAGCCTCCGCGCTGCCGATGCTTACCCCCAGTACCAGCGCGGCGATCGCGACCGACTTCCCCATTGACGCCATAGATCCCTCCTTCTTGGCGTTCGGGTGGCGGGCGAGTTGCGTACTCGCTCTCGAATGGTTAATCGGCGTTAAGCATAACCGATTGGCGCCGGCGAAACGACTAGGAGAATCGCTAGTATTGGGAACGGGTTAAGGGCGGGCGCGGCAACCCGCTAGGCGGGCGGCAGCTTGAAGAGCGCGCGGGCGTTGCCTTCGTAAAGCCGGGTGCGGTCGGCGACGGTCAACCCGAACGTCTCGATCGCGGCGATGGTTTCGCGAACGAACATCGCCCCGCCCCGGGGTCGAACGAGCAGTCGGTCGCGAATAGACAGCATTCGATGCCGAAGAAATCGAGGCCGCAGCAAATTGCTCCTTTGGCGCCGTTGACAGCGGTGTCGGCGTAGAACATGCGGAAATATTCGAGCGGGCGGCGCTCGAGCGCACACCGCAACGGGCCCAAGTCCTCGGCTGGGGTGCAAGTGCCGAGTTCGTCCATGCCCGGACCGACCAGGCCTTCGAAAAACGGCGTCATGCCGCCCATGTGGTGGGTGACGATCTTGATCGCCGGCCGCCGATCGAACAGGCCTGAAAGGACCAGCCGCGTCATCGCCGCGCTGGTCTCTCAAGGCCAGCCGCACGTGAACCAGATCTCGTACTTCGACCTCGCTTCGCTCGCGTAGTCGGCGTGGCTCGGCCCGCGCTCGGGGTAGATCAGGACCGGCAGGTCGAAGGCCACCATGCGTTCGAACAGCAGGAAATACTCGGGCCGGTCGAGCGGGCGGCTGGCGACGTTCGAGAATATCTGTACGCCGCGCGCGCCGAGTTCCGCCACCGCCCGATCGAGATCGATCCACGCCGCATCGGGGTTGTCGAGCGGCAGTACGGCGACGAAGGCCGTAAAGCGGTCGGGATGGCGGGCGCAAATGTCCGCCATGCCGTCATTGGCGATGCGCGCGAGTTAAGGCGTGCGGTCGGGGCCGGCGAGCGCTTCGAGCGGTGGGCCCGACATCGCCAACACCTGCCGGTAGCCTGGGAAGCGATCCATCAGCCGCAGCCGCGCCTCGACGTCGTGGAGGACGTTGAAGCTCATCATGCGCGCGACGACGCGGGGGTCGGGCAGGAGCTTTTCGAGTGCCGCGACGAAGGCGCGCGGGAAAATGTGATTGAAGGCGTCGATCGGCATGGCCGGACGACAGCTTAAGCGGCCGCGCCCGCGGCCACAATTCGAGCGCGTCGGCCCTTGTTAAAGCACGGCGTCCCCGGTCTCGCCGGTGCGGATGCGGAGCGCCTGCACGGCGTCGAGCACGAATACCTTGCCATCGCCGATCTTGCCGGTCGCGGCATGCTCGCGAATGGTCTCGACCACGCGCTCGGCCAAGTCGTCGGCCGCGGCGATCTCGAGCTTCACCTTGGGGACGAAGCTCACCTGGTACTCAGCGCCGCGGTAAATCTCGCTTTGCCCTTTCTGGCGGCCGAAGCCTTTGACCTCGGTGACGGTCATGCCCTGGACGCCGACTTTGGTGAGCGCCTCGCGCACCTCGTCGAGCTTGAACGGCTTGATCACGGCGATGATGTATTTCATGGCGCCCTCACAAGGTGTAGCTGCGTTCGCCGTGCTGGGTGAGATCGAGCCCCTCGGTCTCTTCTTCCGGCGCGACCCGCAAGCCGACCAGCGCGCGCGCCGCGACGACGATCGCAGCGGTGGCGATCGCCGACCACGCGACGACGATGAGTGCGCCCGCCGCCTGGATGCCGAGCTGCGCGCCGACCGACATCTTGAGCCCGAGTCCGCCGAGCGCGGCGTCGCCGAACGGTGCCGCCATGAGAATGCCGAGGATGCCGCCGACGCCGTGGACCGCGAACACGTCGAGCGAATCGTCGATCTTCAGCCGCGTCTTGATGATTCCGACAGCCACGTAGCAGACGCCGCCGCCGGCGAGCCCGATCGCGAGTCCGCCGATCGGACCGATGAAGCCCGAGGCCGGCGTCACCGTCGCCAGCCCGGCGACCATGCCGGTCACGATGCCGACCAGCGACGGCTTGCCGAATTTGAGCCACTCGATCGCGACCCACACCAGCGACGCCGTCGCCGCCGACAGGTGCGTCACCAGCATCGCCATGCCGGCGCTGCCGTTGGCGGCGAGCGCGCTGCCGGCATTGAAGCCGAACCAGCCGACCCACAGCATCGCCGCCCCCATCATGGTGAGGCTGGGATTGTGCGGCGGCGTCAACTCACGCGGAAAGCCGCGCCGCGGCCCGAGCATCGTCGCGAAAACCAGCGCCGAGGTGCCGGCGGTCGCGTGCACGACCAAGCCGCCGGCGAAGTCGAGCGCCCCCCATTGCTGAAGAAAACCGCCGCCCCACACCCAATGCGCGACCGGCGCGTAGACCACCAGCAACCAGAGCCCGCTGAACAGCAGGACGTGAGCGAAGCGAATTCGCTCGACATAGGCGCCGGCGATCAGCGCCGGCGTGATGATGGCGAACGTCATCTGGAACATGAAGTAGACCGACTCGGGGATATCGCCGGTCAAGTCGTCGACCCCGACGCCGAGCAGGAAGGCTTTGCCGAGTCCGCCGATCCAGTCGTGGGCGCTGCCGCCGTCGGCGAAGGCGAGGCTGTAGCCGGCGACCAGCCACAGCACCGAGGCGAGGCAGGCGATCGCAAAGCAATGCATCAGCACCGAGAGCACGTTCGCGGCGCGGACCAGCCCGCCGTAAAACAGTGCGAGCCCCGGCAGCGTCATGAGCAGGACGAGCGCGGTCGAGGTCAGGATCCACGCCGCATTGCCGGCCGAGAGTTTGGCGGCGACGTCGGCGCTTTGCGCGTACGCGACGTCGGGCAGCAAAGCGGCCGCGAAGAGGAGCGGCGCCGCCTGCAGGCGAAACAGGGAGAGCATCGTCGTGATTCCGTTAGCGGTTGACAGGGCGGCCGAGTACTCGACTCCCTATCGCATACGCCGTGCCGCCGGCGCTCCCCCCCTAACCCATTGAAAATAATAAAATAATGGAAGTCGACCGAAGCGACGCGGTGCGCAACTCCTAGGCACCTGCCCACGAACCGGGCACGCCGACCGGGCTGGATCGGCGTTGGACTCCGCCGGGCGCGGCAGTATAGTCCCGCGCCAAGAAGCGCTCCCCAACCCTGTTCCGGGCCGCGGTCCACTACGGCGTCATCGCCACCATCGTCGCTCAGGCGACGTCGCGGTAGCGCCCGCCTCTGTCGTCACGGCATCGGAGCGAGAAAAACGAGAGCGCGCCAACAAGGCTTGTTTTCGCGCCATGCGAACTGCGTCAGCCGCGCTTGCGATCGCGCTCCTTTGGCTCGCCCACGGATCGTTGGCGGCGCGCGCCGAGGTATCGAACTTGACCGGCATCGGCGCAATCTTGCCGGTGGTCGAGACCCTGAGCGAAGAAGCCGAGTATTGCGGCCTCAGCGTCAACGGGATCAACGGCACGATCGAAGGCGCGCTCGGCGCGAGCCGGCTGCGTATCGCCGACGCCGGGGTCTTCTTGTACGTGAACGTGCTCACCGCCTATACCGCGACCGTCGACTATTGCATTTCGTCGATCAACGTCGAGCTGGTAGTGCCGCAAACCGTGCGCCTCAACGCCACCCACCGCCGCGTCCTCGCCAACCTGACGCTCTGGGAGATCGGCGGCGTGTTCGGCTCGGCGCGCGAGCAGCACCGCGAACAGGTGCTCGGGATGGTCCAGAACTACGCGCGCCAATTCGTCGCGGCCTGGACCAAAGCGCAGAACGGGCGTTGATCGGGGTCACGCCCCACGAGCGAGGCTTCGTAACTTGGGCTCGTTTCGCGGAGGGAAGATGATTACGTTTGGTTCGAGAGCTAGCAGAGTTACAACGTTTGCTCTGGTATCCTCACTCACTTGCACCGCGATAGAAAAGCGTGTGGCGGGGGACGAACTACTTTATTCGATCGTCAACGGCAAGCCGCACGCCGCGATCCGCTACCGGTTCGAGGAGGTCGAACAAAAGCCCTTAGCCAAGGATGCGATCGCGCACACGTTGCGCGTACGCGCCGGCTATACCACCGGCGAGTTCCGGGGTTTCTAGTTCCTGCTCGAGGGCGAGTATCTGACCGACCTGTTCGCCGAGCGCTTCAACGACACCGTCAACGGCAAGACCGACCGCCGATCGTCGCCGATCCCGACGCGACCGAGATCAACCAGGCGGTGCTGCGCTACCGCGGCATCCCCAACACGCTCCTCGCGGTCGGTCGCGAGCGCATTGCGCTCGACAACGAGCGTTTCGTCGGCGCGGTTGGCTTTCGCCAGAACGAGCAGACCTTCGACGCTGCCACCATCGTCAACACCTCGATCACGGACTTGGAACTCCGCTACGATTACGTCGCGAGCGTCCAGCGTATCTTCGGCGAGGATAACCGGCAGGGCGATTGGAACACCGAAAGTCACTTCTTCCACGCGGCGCTCGCCCGCTATGCCTTTGCCAAAGCGGCGGGCTACGGCTACCTGCTCGACATCGACGACGACCGCACGCTTCACTCGCAGACCTACGGGCTGCGGCTCACGGGTGACCATCCCTATATGGGCGTCAAGTTCGGCTATGCCCTCGAGTACGCTCATCAAAGCGACTATGAGGGCAACCCACGCAATTTCAGCCTTGACTACTACCTGATCGAGCCGCGCGTCCAGGCGGGTTGGGCGACGGTGTGGCTGGGGTACGAGTCGCTCGAGGGCAACGGGGTGAGCGCATTCCAGACGCCCATGGCGACGCTCCATAAATTCAACGGTTTCGCCGACAAGTTTCTGACCACTCCGGCCAGCGGTCTGATCGACCGCTACGCCGGGATATCGTTCCGGTTGGGCGACGTGGTCGGCTTCAACGGTGTGACGCTCCAAGGCATCTACCACGACTACAATACCGCGCGCGGCGACGCCGATTTGGGTTCCGAGTTCAACGCAGAACTGTCAGGCTTGGTCTTCAAACGTTATCGGCTGACGCTCAAGTACGCGCACTACGTCGCCGACGGTTTCGCCACCGACACCAACAAGATGTGGATGTTAGTCGACGTTAATTTCTAAACCCTGTAGCAAGTGAGGTATTCCGGCAGGTGGCGCAAGCCGCGAAGATCGCGAGCGCGGCGCGCAAAAGATCGGCGAGGTGGTCGGCCTGATTCAAGATATCGCCGAGCAGACCAACCTGTTGGCGGCGGCACCGTAACCGAGATCAACCAGATCGCGACCACAGTCGCCTCGGCGGTCGAGGAGCAGAGCGCGGCGACGCAGGAGATTTGCCCGCGCGAAGCAGGGAGAGGAAGGGAGGGGGCCGGCCTGCGCCGGCCATCACGTGGGAAGACCGAACGCTCGTAGCAACGAGATCAGAACCACCGGAACTTCCTCAGCACCCAGACCTCGATCACGAGGAAGGCGAAGATCACGACGCACAAGATCCCGAATGCCCACGGATCGTCGGGGCCGGGGATGCCGCCGATGTTGGTGCCGAGCATGCCGGCGATCAACGAGGGCGGCAGCAGCACGGCGGCGAGCGCGGTCAGGCGGTTCGAGGTCTTGGCGATCTTCTCGGCGGTGATCGCCGCCATGTCCTCGTGCAGGATGGTGGTGCGATCGCGGATCATGTCGAGCGTCTCGACCAAGCGCTGCACGAGGTCGGCGACCTCGCGCAGATGCACGCGCTCGCGGTTGGTGAGCCAACTCACTTCCTCGTGCTGCAACCGGGCGAGCGCCTCGCGCTGCGGCGCGAGATAACGGCGGATGTGAATCGCGCGACGACGAATGGCGCTGACCTTCTCGCGCGCCGCTTCGCTCGAGGTCGCGACGGCGATCTGTTCGTCCAAGTCGTCGACCTCGTCGTCAATCTCGGCGAGGAGCGGGGGCACCGGCTTCACGATCTTGCGCAGGATCTTGACGAACAGCTTGCCCGACGTGGTCGGCCCCTTGCCGGCGGTGAGGTCCTCGCGGATGTCGCGGAGCGCCGACAAGAACGACGTGCGGTCGCGCAGCGTGACGATGCGATGCGCATCGACCCAGATGTGGATCGGCACTAGCTCTTCATGCTCGCTGACGTTGATGCCGCGCAAGACCACGAACAGCGCATCGCCGATGTCCTCGACCCGGGGCCGCGAGTCTTCGGCCAGCAAGGCATCGCAGTTGACGGCGTCGATGCCGCTTTCTTGGCGCAGCCAGCGCGCCGCTTCATCGTGATCGCGCTCGATGTGGACCCACAGGACGCCGTGCTCGGGCCGCCAGCTTCTGACGCTGGCCCAATCGACGTTGGCGGCGCCGCCCTTGCCATCGAGAACGCAGCCGAAGCGCAGGCCCGGCTCGTGGCCGTAGATCAAATCGCGCGCGACGTAGCGGCGAAGCTCGTTATCGGCCGATTCCTTCATCGGGCCACCCTCCCCCTGCCGATAGGGCCGGGCAATCGCCTGTGGCGACTCGAAGCGCCCCTCTCCCCGTGCTTGCAGGCTATCGTGTGCACACAAGTCGTACGTTGGAGTCGCGCTCCTTTGAGGGAGGAGCGATCGTACGCGAGCTTGGAGCAGAAAAGGGCACACCCCCGCCTACGCCTCCCCCGCGCCGCGGGGGAGGGAGCATTGAGAACTGCTCCGCTCTGCGAGGGGAGGGAGACCTCAAGCGACGAGATGTGTGCACACGATAGTTCAGGGCGTGCAAAACTCTAAAGCGGCGTCGAAATAAGGTTGGGGATCGCGAAGGTGTCGACCGTCACCACCATCTCCTTGAACTTGGGCTTGGCCGACTGAGCGCCGATCACGGTCGCGTCGTAGCGCCCGGTCGAGAACATCATCGATTCGCCCTCGAGATCGGTCTGGTAGACGACGTAGCTCGCGCGGAGCTTGCAGTTGCCGTTCTTGCCCGGCAGCACCCGCACGTTCGAGACGAGGTGACGGTCGTAGTGCAGGTTGTAGACGTTGGCCTTGCGCAAGCTGACGACGCGGTCGATCAGCATCCCCTTGTTGTCGCAGTAGACCAGCGAAATCGGCAGGTTGCGCTCGACGTTCTCGCGCGGAATGATCTTGTAGATACACTTATCGGTGAAGTATTCCGGCCATTCCTCGAGCCGATCGCTGTCGATCGCGTCGATGTAGTCGTAAAGGAACGCCTCGACCCGCTCGGCGAGGCCGCCGTTCGCGGCCCGCGCCGGTGCCGTCCGCTTCGACGCCCGTGCCGCCCGCCGCTTGGTCGTTTTCCGTCGTCCGACCTTCTTGGTCTTTTTCGTCGCTCTCGCCATTTCACCCTCTCTCGACTGACAGATTCTATTCGGCTGCCGACCGCATCGGCGTGTAGCCCATGAGTTCGGCGTAGTAGCGCCAGAAGCCGCGCACCGGAACCTCGGTGAGCGGCGTGTCCTGGTTTTCGATCGGGCCGGTTCCGCCCATTTCGAGGACCGAGTGGCGGTGCCGCTCGCCGCGGATGCCGAGCTGCACCAGGCGCCCGATCTCGCCATCCTCCATCGAGACGACGCCGGCCGGGCCGACCATGTTGATCTGGCGGAGGCGCATCTCACGGACCTTGGCCGAATCGTCCTTGAAGCCGAAGAACGTCCAGTACAGCTCGAACTCGCCGGGGCTGCGCGGCCGGACCTGGCGTGTCGCTAGGCTGTTCGAGAGCTGCTGGAACATCACGTTGGGGAACACCGACATCATGCAGATGGCGCGGTTGTCGCCGATCTCGTCCTCGTAGTCGAGCACGGACGTGTCCTGGAGCTTCAGCTCGGCGTTGAACGCGCTGACGCCGCCATAGCCCTCGGAGATGTCGTCGGGGTCGTCGCTATCGAGCGTCGAATAGTGGATCTCGTGGCGGCGTTTCTTGTCGAAGATCGAGGCGCCTTGCTGGGTGTTGCGGTAGAGCCCGAACGTGGTCTGGAACTGGTGCAGGAGCCCGGCATGGTTGGGGTCCTTGATGTTCTCGAGATAAAGCTTCCAGTTGCCGGGAATGCGCTGGCGCATATAGCCCAAAATCTCGATCGGCCGCGGGACCAGACGATCGATGTAGTCCCGCATCGGCTGATCGAGATAGTCCGCGAGCGGCTCGACGCCGCGGTGGAACGAGCAGAACAGGACGCCATTGTAGCCCTCGACCCGCAAGGTCTTGAGGCCGTGCGCGCGCAAGTCGAAATCGCGCGGCATGCCGCCCTTGCCCTTGAGCCCGCGCAGGAACGGGACGCCGATCAGGTTGCCCTCGAGGTCGTAGCACCAATGGTGATAAACGCAGGTGAAGTCCTTAGCGTTGCCGTGGAGGCTGCGTACGAGCTGGGTGCCGCGATGCGCGCAGCTATTGACGAAAGCGCTGATCTTGCCGTCGGCGCCGCGCACAGCGACCACTGACGTGTCGCCGATGAATGCGGTCTTGTAGTCGCCCGGGTTCGGGATCTCGGCTTCGAGCGCCAGGTAGCACCAGATCGGGCCGCGGAACACACGTTCCTGCTCCTGCTCGAACACGTCCCGGTCTTGGAACACGCCGAAGGGCACCCGGCTGAAGTCTTCGGCCGGCCATGTCAGATCGGTCCAGTTGCGCATTTGCCTCGGTCCCCAAGATTCCGTTCGCCGGGCCCTGACGCGGGCCGCGGAAGACGCCCATGTTAGCTAAGGTCGGGCGGCGGCAACAAGGGACGCTGGGTGTTGATATTCACTCGCATCGGCCGGCGGCGCTTGAAAAGGAGTAGCGGCGGTGGACCGGCGGCGCAAGTTTTGGGGTTGGGGCTACGAAGACCAGCGCCTGACGCCGGGCGAAGAGCGCATGATCCGGGCGATCGGCGCCTCGCAATTCAAGGTCGCCCAGTTCGAGGAAACGCCCGTTCCCACGGTCGGCGAGATTGCACTCCGCCGCCCGCGACTTTCGATTCCGCGAGCGCTGGCCGGGATTCTCACGACCGATCCCCACGAGCGGCTCCTCCACACCTATGGGCGCTCGCTCAAGGACTATATTCGGGTGTTCGCGCGCGACTTCCGGCCGGCGCCGGACCTGGTGGCCTATCCGCAGTCGGCTGGGGATGTCGCGGCGGTCCTGGCGTGGGCGGCCGACGAAAACGCGGCGATCATTCCGTTCGGCGGCGGCACCAGCGTCGTCGGCGGCATCGAGGCCGATATCGGGGACGGCTTTTCCGGAGCCGTCAGCTTGGATCTCGGCAAGCTCGCGCGCGTGGTCGAGATCGACGATGTCAGCCGCGCCGCCCGGATCGAAGCCGGGATCCTGGGGCCGGCGCTGGAACCGCGCTCAAACCGGCCGGCTTAAGCCTCCGCCACTTCCCGCAAAGCTTCGAGTTCTCGACATTGGGCGGTTGGATCGCGACCCGCTCGGGCGGCCATTACGCGACGCTCTATACCCGGATTGACGACTTCGTCGAATCGCTCCGTGTCGTGACACCGCGCGGCGTCGTCGAAAAGCGCCGGCTGCCGGCGTTTCGCGCCGCCGCGTCGGTGCACTTCCCGACCTTCCTGGCCGGCGCCGAGGCGGTCCGCGTCATCGCCCAGGCCGGCCTGTTCCCGGCCAACCTCCGTTTGCTCGAGCCGCTCGAAGGT
>Ga0194132_10001428_pt1 | contig 48402 bp, 38 predicted proteins | sample TA2KigOf80mmetaG_FD_148612 | JGI IMG/M metagenome (GOLD analysis project Ga0194132, IMG submission 148612) | Freshwater microbial communities from Lake Tanganyika, Tanzania - TA2015054 Kigoma Offshore 80m | ecosystem: Environmental > Aquatic > Freshwater > Lake | place: Tanzania: Lake...
CCTCGGCTGTGAAACGCGGGGTGCTCATGGCTCATCCTGGACAACAGTTGCGGCAAAATCGACCCGCGCTTTTCCTATCCCGTGCCCCGTGGACCGCAAGACCCACCGCAAACCGTGGCGTGACCTCAGGTGGGGCGAGCACCGTCGCGCGGCACAGGGGGCAATCGAATTCAACGCGCATGGGCAGCCTCATACAACTGGCTCAGTTGGTCGAGTGCGTCCGTCGTCTCTGTCGTCGACTACCCGAACACCTTGCGGATTACGCTCCCGCGGCTGACGGGGTGGGGGCGGCCGAGGGGGTCGCGGATCTCGGTGTCGGGCGCGATGCCCAGCGCGTGGAAGATGGTCGCCGTTAGCTCTTCGGGGCGCGTGAGGCCGTCGGTCGGGTCGCCGCCGATCTTGTCGCTCGCGCCCAACACCTGCCCGCCGCTCACCCCGCCGCCGGCCAGCGCCGCGGGGAACACCCGGCCCCAGTGGTCGCGGCCCCCAGCGGGGTTGATCTTCGGCGTGCGGCCGAACTCGCCCACCCACACCACGAGCGTTTCGTCGAGCAGGCCGCGCGCGACCAAGTCATCGAGCAGCGCGGAATAGGCGCGGTCCATTTGTGGCATCAGTACGGTTTTCAGGCGCTCGGCGTTCTTTGAGTGCGTGTCCCACAGCGGGTTGCCGGCGCTGGTGTCGCCCGGCTCGCGCGGCCAGTTCACCTGCACGAGGCGCACGCCGGCTTCGACGAGGCGGCGGGCGACGAGGCACGACTGGGCGAACTTGCCGCGGCCGTAGCGGTCGCGCGTGCGGGCGCTCTCCGCGGTCAGATCGAACGCGGCCCGCGCGCGCTTGTCCGCGAGCAGGTCGAACGCCTGTTGCACGTTCGGCGTGTACCGGCCGAGGTCGCCGGCCGCGAGGCGGTCGGTGTGCTTGTTCACCTGTTCCAGCAACGATCGGCGGTCGTCGAATCGCACCGGCGGTACGTCGGCCGGTGGCGCGACCTCGTTCAGGCTGAAGTCGGCGCGCGAGGGGTCGCACGTCACCAGCCACGGGTCGAACGCGCGGCCGAGGAAGCCGGCGCTCTGGCCGGGCCACGGGTCGTTCGGGTTGTTGATGATCTGTTCCGGCAGTGCGACCACGTTCGGCAGCCCGCGGCGCGGCGGCGTGAGTCGGTTCACCATCGCCCCGACGCACGGCCAGTCGTTCGCGGTGAACTGCCCCGCGACCTCTACGTCGCCGCGCGGGTGCGGAACACCGGTCAGCACCCAATACCCGCTGGACGAGTGGGCGTTGATGCCGGTGGACATCGCGCGCAGCACGCAGATGCGGCGCGTTTGTTGCGCGACGAGCGGCATCAGTTCGCCGACGCGCAGGCCGGGCGTGGCGGAGCTAATGGGCTTGAACTCGCCGCGCACCTCGGCGGGCGCGTCCGGTTTCGGGTCCCACGTCTCGTGCTGCGGCGGCCCGCCGCCCATGAACAGGAAGATACACGCCTTCGCGCGGCCGAACCCGGCGGCGCGGGGCGCGCCGCGCGACTCGCGCGCGAGCAGTGCCGGCAGCGACAGCCCGACCGCGCCGAGCGCGCCCGCCGTCAGCACCGTGCGCCGGTCGGATTCGATACGGATCATGGGAGCGCCCCGCCGCGGGAAGGGTCAGCCGATTAACTTGCGCAGTTCCTTGACGTACTTCGGCACGGCGACCTTCGCGTCTTCCTTCGCTTCGTACTCCAATGCCACGAACCCGTGGAAGTTGGCGTCCTTGAGAATCTTCACCACTTTCGCGAGGTCGGCGTCCTCGCGCTTGTTGCCGGGGAACACTTCGGTCTTCACCTGCGACACGACGCCGTAGGGCGCGATCTTGCCGATGTCGGCGTAGGGGTCGGCGGTGTGGAAGTTGCCGGTGTCGATGTTCACGCCCAGCGCCTTGCTCTTCACCGGCTTCACCAGTTCGAGCAGGTGTTCCGGCGTGTCGGTGATGCCGCCGTGGTTCTCCAGCGCCAGCACCACGCCCAACTTCTCCGCGACCTCGCAGCACTCGTTCATCGCGTCCACGACGCGCTTCTGTGCGTCCTCGAGTTTCTCGCCCTTGGGCAGGTTGCCGGCGAAGATGCGCACCGTCTGCGCGCCGACCTTCGCGGCCCGCGCGGTCCAGTCCTTCACCTTCTGAATCTCGGCCTTGTACGCAGCGCCGGTGGCGCAGAAGTTGTTGCCGACCGGCACCCCGGAGATCGCCAGCTTCTTCTTGGCCGCGTGCGCCTTCAGCTTCGCGGCGTAGTCGTCGGTCGTTTCGGCCCAGTAGTACGACGTGAGTTCCACGCCGTCGAGCGGCAGTTCGGCGGCGTAGTCGATGAAGTCGAAGAGCGTCATCGTGCCCTTCTTCACGTCGAGCGCTTGGCGGAAACTGTACGCGGCGAGCGCGAGCTTGAGGACCGGCTTGCCGGCCGGGCGCGCGACGGGATCGATGGCGGGGGCGATGCGGCCCGCGCCGAGCGCGGCGGACGCGGCCAAGAACTGACGCCGGGAGAGGGGCATGACAGCGGCTCCGGGGTGGGGGGAACGTACCGCCATTGTGCCAAAGACCGCGGGCGCGGGCCAGCGCGAACCGCGCGGCGCGGTTCGCGCGTGTGTCGCGTTGACTCCCGCGCCGGCCGATGGTACGTTGTCTAACATCCATCCTTATAACCCGCCCGTCATCAGACCCCGTTTATGCCTCCCTCGAACACGCTGACCGGAACCCGCGAGCGCACGGTTCTCGAAGAGTGCCAAGACGCCATCGGCTACCGCTTCGCCCGCCCGGAACTGCTGCGCGCCGCCCTCACGCACACCTCCAGCGCCAACACGCGCGCCGCCAGTAACGAGCGGCTCGAGTTCCTCGGCGACAGCGTCCTCGGCCTCGTCACCTGCGAACAGCTCTTCGAGCGGTTCCCGGAGTACCAAGAGGGCGACCTGACCAAGGTGAAGTCGGTCGTGGTCAGCCGCAAGACGTGCGCGAAGTTCAGTCAAGAGATCGGCCTCGGCGACTTCCTGTTCTTGGGCAAGGGCGTGCGGCCGTACGCGGAACTGCCGTCGAACATGCTCGCGGACGTGTTCGAGTCGCTGGTCGCCGGCATCTTCCTCGACGGCGGGTGGGACGCGGCGAAGGCGTTCGTGCTGCGGTTCATCGGCCCGGAGGTCGAGCGGGTCGCGCGCGAGGCCATCTCCGCGAACGCCAAGTCGCAACTACAAACGGTCACGCAGCGCGAGTACGGCGGCACCCCGCGCTACTTCCTCCTCGACGAGCAAGGCCCGGACCACAACAAGTGCTTCAAGGTCGCGGCCCAAGTGAACGACGACCGCTTCCCCGCGGCGTGGGGCAACACCAAGAAGGACGCGGAACTGAAGGCCGCGATGAACGCGCTCGCGTACATCCACGGCGACGAACTGCCCTACCCGTGCGACTGATTCTGCCTTCTGTAGCCGGCCTCTGTGAGGCCGGAGCTACCCCACAGGTTCAGCTACCGGGATCACAGACCCCGGCTACAGAAGACCGCAACGGAACTTCCTCATGCCCATGTCGCCGTACCCGGTGCTGTGCTACCCCGCGGGGTGCGGCGCGCCGGCCGCGTACAAGGTCGCGGCCCGCTGGAGCGACGGCACCACCGCCGAACTCAAGACCTACGCCCTCTGCTGCGCCGCGTGCCTCGCGAGCCAGTTCGCCCGCGCGACCGCGGCGCGGGCCGCGTGCCTGCTGACCGCGGGCGAAACCCTCGACGCGCCCGGCATCTACGACCTCGCGCGCGGCGCGCGCGACCGCACCCTGACGCGCCGCCCCGATCTCAAAGCGCAGCTTTCGTAGGACAGGCCTCCCGGCCTGTCATGGTGAGACAGGCCGGGAGGCCTGTCCTACAAGATGTCGAACTTCCTCATCGTCGGGCAGGGCTTGGCCGGCACCGCGCTGGCGTGGCAACTGCTGCGCCGCGGGCGCGCGGTGCGCATCACCGACGACGACCGCGGCGGGGCGTCGCGCCTCGCGGCCGGACTCATCACCCCAGTCACCGGCAAGCGGCTCGCGATCAGTTGGCGCTGGGACGAACTGCGCCCGGTCGCGGGCGCGTTCTACCGAGCGGTCGAAGCCGAGACCGGCGCGCGGTTCTTTCACGAGCGCCCGGCGCTGCGCATCTTCGCGAGCGAAGCCGAGCGCGACGAGTTCCGCCGTCGCGCCGAGATGCTGCGCGACCTCGTGCGCCCGGCCGAGGTGCCGGACTGCTTCGCCGCCCCGTTCGGCGGGTTCGAGATGCCGGCCGCGGCGCGCCTCGACGTGCCGCGCTACCTCGACGCCTCGCGCGCGCACTTCCGCGCGCGCGGAATCTTCGGCGCGCCGGCGGACTGCGAAGGGGCGACCACCATCGACTGCCGCGGGTACGCGCCGGATTGCGGTCTGCGGTTCAACGCCGCGAAGGGCGAAATCCTCACCGTGCGCGTGCCGGGTCTCGCGGAAGAGCGCGTCGTGCATCGCGGCATCTGGCTCGCTCCTGTCGGGACTCGCGACCTGTCGCCCGCAAAGCCGGGCTTCACGGTCGCTCCAGTCGGGACTCGCGACCTGCCGCCCGCAAAGCCGGGCTTCACGGTCGCTCCTGTCGGGACTCGCGACCTGTCGCCCGCAAAGCCGGGCTTCACGGTCGCTCCAGTGGGACACGAGTTGTATCGCGCCGGGGCGACGTACGCGCACGACCCGCTCGACGCCGTGCCGACGCCCGAAGGCCGCGCGGAGATCGAGTCGAAACTGCGCGCGTTCCTGACACGGCCGTTCGAGGTGATCGACCACTGCGCCGCGGTGCGCCCGGTCATCGACGCCGGGTTCCCGGTGCTGGGCCGCGACCCGGCGAACCCGCGCCGCGCCTACTTCAACGGCCTCGGATCGAAGGGCGCGCTGCTGTCGCCGTTCTTCGCCGACGAGCTTGCCGCTTTACTGTAACCCGCGCGCGCGGGTACACTGCACGCCAATCGCTCTCCCACCGAGGCCTACCCATGTCCGCTTCCCGCCGTCAGTTCTTGGCCGCGTCCGCGGTCGCCGCTGCCGCCGCGCCGTCGCTGTTTGCCGCGGGCGACGACGTGCTGAAAGTCGGGCTGATCGGGTGCGGCGACCGCGGCACTGGGGCCGCTGTCAACGCGCTTCAGGCCGACAAGAACGTGAAGCTCGTGGCGATGGCCGACGCCTTCGCCGACCGGCTCGACAAGAGCCTCGAAAACCTGTCGAAGAAGGAGAGCGTCGCGGCGAAGGTGGACGTGAAGCCCGATGCGAAGTTCGTCGGATTCGACGCCTACCAGAAGGTGATCGAGCGGTGCGACGTGGTGCTGCTGACCACACCGCCGCAGTTCCGCCCGCTGCACCTCAAGGCCGCGGTGGAAGCCGGCAAGCACGTCTTCGCCGAGAAGCCGGTGGCCGTGGACGCGCCCGGCGTGCGCTCGGTCCTCGACTCGTGCGAGGCCGCCAAGAAGAAGAACCTGAGCATCGTGTCCGGCCTGTGCCTCCGCTACGACAGCGGGTTCAAGGAGAGCGTGAAGCGCATTCACGGCGGCGCGATCGGCGACGTGGTCACGCTGTTCGCCAACGACTACCGCGGCGGGCGCTGGGAGAAGAAGCGCCAGCCCGACTGGACCGACGTGACGTACCACATGCGCAACTGGTACAACTTCACGTGGCTGTCGGGCGACTTCAACGTCGAACAACACGTCCACTTCCTCGACGTGTGCGCGTGGGTGATGCAGGACAAGTACCCGACGAAGGCCATCGGCATGGGCGGGCGCAGCGTCCTCAGCGGCCCCGAATACGGCAACATCTACGACCACTTCTCCGTGGTGTACGAGTACGCCAACGGCGCGCGGCTCGTGAGCAACACGCGCCAGCACCCGAAAACGAAGGGCGACATGAGCGCCCGCGTGCTCGGCACCCGCGGCAACGCCCTCCTCTCGGAGCGCACCAACGGGCTGACCATCAAGAGCGACAAAGAAGACTGGGTGTACGAGGGGCCGTTCAACCAGATGTACCAACAGGAGCACGACGAGCTGTTCGCGAGCATCCGCGCCAAGAAGCCGATCAACAACGGCGCGTACATGAGCCACAGCACGCTGCTGGCGATCATGGGCCGCATGGCCGCGTACACCGGGCAAGAGATCACGTGGAAGATGGCGCTAGACTCGAAGGAAGACCTGTTCAAGGGGGTGTTGGGCACGAAAGCCGAAGACCCGCTCCCGGCGTTCGACTGGCAAACGAAACTGCTCCACCCGCCGGTGTCGGTGCCCGGCGTCGCCAAGTACAGTTGAGACGCGGCGGCGGAAGGAGAATCGTGATGAGCAAGAAGTTTGTGGCACGCGGCCGGCACACGGTTCTGCCGATCATCGGCGACACGGCATTCGAGTTGCGAATCGGCAGGATGACATCGTTGATCTTCTTTTCCGACGAGGACGGCGAATCGGAACTGCTGATCGAGTCAAGCATCACTCTGCTTCGCGGCACGCACGAGCGCGTTCTGGAAGGCTCGTTGTTCGGCGACAAATGGAACCCGCGCGCCCTCGGCCCGTTACTCGAAGTGATCGGTCACACAGTTACCGACGCGCTCGCGGAACACGAAGGCTTACTCAGCATTTCCTTCTCGAATGAGCTCGTAATGGTAGTTGCGCCAACTCCGGGTTACGAAGGCTGGCACTTCCACTACCCACGGCAGGGGCACTCGCTGAGGGAAACGGTCAAGCCGATTGGCATGATCGGTGCCGGTAGTTGGTTGGCATGAGTTATCAATGAACAGCCTACCGCCCGGCGCGAAAGCACGTCCGAGTAGTGCGCGGGTGAGACGACGAGAAACGAGCGGAGGGAGTGACCGTGGCCGTCGAAGTGCTCCACGTCAGCCTGCGCGGATGGGGCGGTTCCGAAGCCACCGGGTCGCTGTTCTTCGATCTGATCGGCTTTCAGCCGGAAACCGGGTACACGTCATATCCCAGCGACTCGCCCTACAAAGCGGCCCGAATCGCCCTCGTGTCGGTTTCACTGGCGGAATGCGATCCCGGACCAGAACGCCACCAACAGTTCGCAACCAAAGTCGGCGCGGGCTTACAGCACGCGGCCGATTGGTTCTCTTCACTCACGCCGACGGGATTTGACGACTGGCGCGCGCGGCATGGTTGCTGATGTCTTCATTAGTGGTTGGATGAACGCGGACCAATTCGACCTGAAACTGCCGCCCGACTTCCTACTCGCTTGCGGTCGCTTGGGCCTGCCAATCGAGATTTGCACCAACGATTAGCTCGCCCACTTCGCCCCTTGCACATCGCGGGGCGCGGCCGACAATATTGGTGCCCGCCCCACTCACCTCGGGTTCCGGTAATGGCTGTCGCCCAAATCGGCGAGTTCGTTCGCTCCCGCGAGAACCGGCTCGGCGTCGGCAAGATTCAGAAGCTCACGCGCACCGCCGTTACCATCGACTACTTCCTCGGCCCCGGCATCGCGCCGCGCACCGAGACCGTGCCCATTGCGTCCGTCGCTCGAGTTATTCTCGACTGCGAAACGCGCGTGTACGAGCAACTGCCCGGCGGCACGTCGTGGCGCGCCGGCCGCGCGCTCGCCGAGAGCGTCGGCAAGTACCTCGTGCAGTTCCCCAACGCCCGCAAGCTCGAAACGATCCCGGCCACGGAACTGTACACGCGCTGCGACCTGCCGATCCCGGACCCGGCGGCGTTCCTCGCGGCGCGCATCACCGAAACTCCCATCTGGCAGCAGCGCCGGGCCGGGTTCGTGCGCGCCGCCATCGCCCAGCGCGGCGCGTGCGCCGGCATGACCGGCCTCCTGTCGTCGTGCATCGACCTCGAACCGCACCAGATCGAAGTGATCCGCCGCGTGCTCCAAGACCCCGTGCAGCGCTACCTGCTCGCGGACGAAGTGGGCCTCGGCAAGACGATTGAAGCCGGCGTCGTCCTGCGACAGTACGTCCTCGAACACCCCGCCGATCACTCGGTGCTGGTGCTCGTGCCGGGGCACCTCGAGAAGCAGTGGCGCGCCGAACTGACGCAGCGGTTCCGCCTCGGCCCGCTGCTCGACCAGTCGATTCACATTCTGGCGCACGACGCCGACCTGAAGGCGCACAAGGGTGCGGCCCTCGTGGTCATCGACGAGGCGCACCAACTCGCGCGCTGGGCCGGCGCGCCGCGGGCCACCAAGCCGCGCCAGCGGTTCGCCAACATCGCGAAGCTCGTCACCGACACCGACACGCGCCTCTTGCTGCTGTCCGCGACACCGACGCTGCATTCTGACGAGAGCGGCTTTCAGGCGCTGTTGCACCTGCTCGACCCCGTGATGTACCCGCTGGGCGACCTCAAGGGGTTCCGCAACCGGCTCGAGCGCCACCAGACCGTGGCGCAGCTCTACCACCTGTTCAAGCCGGACGAAGAGGGCAGCTACCTCGAAGGCGCGCTCAAGCAGTTCACCGACGCCTTCCCCAACGACGAACGGTTGGCCTCGTTCGCGAAGGGGCTGAAACCGTTCCTCAAGTACGGGGCCGATCCCGACGCGCCGGAGCGCGCCGAGCGCATCCGCGCCGTTCGCGCGCACGTCTCGGAGGCGTACCGCTTGCACCGCCGCTTACTGCGGAACCGCCGCGCGGATGACCGCGTTGAGGGGCTGCTGCCGGGGCGCGCGGGCGTCGAGCGCTGGGCCTACACCGACCCCGCGACCGCGCCCTTGCTCGCCGCGCTCGATCACTGGCGCGCCGCCGCCGCGAAGGGCGCGAAGGCGGCGCAGGCCGCGACTTTCGGCCGCGTCTTCGTGCTGTTCGCCGAAGCCGCCGCGTGCGACGCGACCGCCCTCTCGGAACTGGTGCTCGCGCGGCTCGGCGAGGGCGACGCGCCCGCCAACCTGCCTTCCGACGACCGCGAAGCGCTCAAAGAAACGCCGATGTTCACCGGCGAGGTCGCGGCGCTCCAGAAGCTGCGCGACGCCGCGGCCGAGGCCGAATCGCTCGTGCGCGTCGACGCGCTCGTCGCGGGTCTCAAGAACCTGTTCGACGCGACGAAGGCCAAAGTGCCGGCGCGCGCCGTTGTGTTCGCCAGTTACCCGCACGTCGCCGACGAGGTGTTCGACGCGCTGAACCTGCGCTGGCCGGGCCAAGTGGTGCGGCACGGGCGCGCCGGGTGGCAGCACTTCCGCACGTCCACCTCGTTCCGCGTCCTCGTGGGCGACCGCACCGCGGAGGAAGGGCTGAACCTGCACGGCCGCGGCACGGTCCTCGTTCACTTCGATCTGCCGTGGTCGCCCAACCGCGTCGAACAGCGCGTCGGCCGGCTCGACCGCTACGGGGTCGCGACGCCGGTGCGCTCGGTCGTGCTGGCCGCGGACTGCGACGCGCTCGCCGCGGCGTGGGTCGAGTACCTGAACCGCGGGTACAAGGCGTTCGACCGCTCCGTTGCGGCGCTGCAATACCTGACGGAAACGGAACTGGCCGCGCTGTACCCGGCGGCGCTGGCCGAGGGCGCGCCGGCGCTGTCGGCGGCGACCGAGAAACTCGCGGGCGAAAACGGCGTGGTCGAAACGGCGCTGCGCGAGATTCAGGTTCTCGACGAGTTGGACGCGGTGGAAGCTCCCGCCGGGCACGAGCACTTCGCCGACGAACTGGCCCGCGCCGATCACCAGAGCCGGGCCGACTGGCAAGCGGTCGCGCACACGTGGGTGGTCGAAGGGCTACAGTTCGCACGGCGGCAAGAGGGGCCGCCGGAGGCCGATGTCGGGCGCTACCAGTTCCAGCGCCCGCGGCCCACCGGCCCCTCGACGCTCATGCCCGTCGGCCGCATGGTGCGGTACTTCGGCCACATCATTGACACCGACGACGAGCGCTCGACCCCGGAGCGCCCGATGACCTACGCGCTGGCGTTCGACCGGCGCAAGGCGCAGAACTACAACGCGGCGCTCGCGCGCATCGGCGACCCGTTCGTCGACGCGCTGGTCGATTACGTGAACTGGGACGACCGCGGCGCGGTCGCGGCGCTGTGGCGCTACCGGCCCAAGACGAAGCTGGCGAAGCCCGCGGAGGTCGCGTTCCGGTTCGAGTTCGTCGTCGATTGCCCCGTCGCCGCCGCGCTCGCGGCGCTGCCCAAAGAGGGCGCGTGGTCCGCGCACGCGGTGCGCCGACAGGCCGACTGGCAGTTCCCGCCGTTCCCGGTGTCGGTCTGGCTCGACCAGAGCCTCGAACCCGTTACGAACGCGGCGCGGCTCGCGCTCTTGACCGAAGACTACTCGAAGATGAAGCGGCCCGACGGCGGCAAGGACTTCAACCTGAACGCCGAGCGCTGGGCCGCGCTCGACCCGCACTTCGCGCGGGCGGCGTGGGCGAAGCTCGTGACCGCGGCGCGCAAGGCCGCGGAGGAACACGTGCGCGGCACCGACGAGTGGGCCGCGCGCGTGGCCGACCGCTTGACCGCGGCCGACCGCGACGCCGCCGAGCGCGACGCCCAGACCGCGAGCCGGCTGGCGTTCCTCAGCGGCAAGCACCGCGACACCGAGGCCGCCCGCGCGAAGGTGGAGCGGGCCGTCGCCGCCGCGCTCCGCGCCGGCATCGAGACGCCGGCCGTGCGCCTCGACTCCGTGGCCGCGGTCTTCTTGGCGAACTGGAACCCGTTCGCGGACCTCGACGAATGACCGACCCGATTGTGCCGCCGCGCGACGAGATTGCGGCCGAGGAACTGGCGCTCGCGCACGTCCGCATCGCGCTGCGGCAGCGTGTGCAGTCGGCGCGGGCGGCCTGTGACGACGCGGTCGCGCGCGAGGCCGACCCCGACCCGGACCTCCGCGCGCTGGCCGAGACGCACGGCCCCGGCCTGCTCGCGCTGCTGGACGGCCCGACGCGCGACGCAGTTTTTCAGGCCGCGCTGCCCCTCCGCGCGCTGGTCGAGTGCGTTTCCACAGGCGCGGGCGCTCCCGCGCCGTTCGATCCCGCGCACTTCGAGTTCGCCGCGGTCCAGTCGAACAAGATCACCGACCCGAAGGCGCAGCGGTACGTTCAGAAGCTGAAGACGAACACGCAGAACGAGCGCGCGACCGCCGCGGCGCTGATGAGCGAAGCGGGCGCGTTCGCCGCGGCGCAGTTGCTCGCGCCGCTACCAGCGCAACAAGTCGAAGTCGCGCCGCCCGAGCCGCCCGCGCCGCGCGCGGAAGAGATCGTCGAACAGGCCGACGCGCACCTGATTGCGGAGCTGTTCGCCGAACCTGTGCCGGAGTTGCTCGCGAAGCCGCAAGCGGCACCAGAGCCACCCGCGCCGCAAGCGGCACCAGAGCCACTCGCGCCGCCAGAGGAGCCGCGCGCCGAGTCGTCGCGAGAGGAACCGCTCGCGAAGCCGCAAGCGGCACTCGAACCCGCGCCGACAGAGGAACCGCGCGCCGAGGAGGCGCGTCAAACCGGGAGCGCCGCCGTGCCGACGTACGCTTGTACCCTCGACGACGTGCGCGCCGCCGCCGCGCGGATCGCGGGCTTCGCCCACCGCACGCCGGTGCTGACGTGCGACACGCTCGACCGACTCGCGGGGCGCAAGCTGTACTTCAAGTGCGAGAACCTGCAGAAGATCGGGGCGTTCAAGTACCGCGGCGCGACCAACGCGGTGCGCAAGCTGTCGGACGCCGAGGCCGCGCGCGGGGTCGTGACGCACTCCAGCGGGAACCACGCGCAGGCGCTCGCGCTCGCGGCCCGCGTCCGCGGGGTGCCGGCGTACATCGTTATGCCGACCACCGCGCCCGCGGTGAAGCGCGCCGCGGTCGAAGGGTACGGCGGGCGCGTCACCCTGTGCGAGCCGAACCTCGCGGCGCGCGAGGAGGCTGCGGCCCGGCTGGTCGCCGAGACCGGGGCGACCCTGATCCCGCCGTTCGACCACGCGGACGTGATCGCGGGGCAGGGCACCGCGGCCCTCGAACTGCTCGACGAGGTGCCGCACCTCGACGCCCTGATCACCCCGGTCGGCGGCGGCGGGCTGCTGGCCGGGTGCGCGATCGCCGGCCGCGGGGTGAAGCCCGGCCTGCGCGTGTTCGGCGCGGAGCCGCTCGGCGCGGACGACGCGGCGCGGTCGAAGGCCGCGGGCGAGTGGCAGCCTCAGACCGCCCCCAACACCATCGCCGACGGCCTGCTCACCAGCACCGGGCAACTCACGTGGCCGGTCATCCGCGACCTCGTTGAAGCCGTGTTCACTGTTACCGACGACGAGATCCGGGCCGCGATGCGCCTCGTGTGGGAGCGGATGAAACTGATCGTGGAGCCGAGCGGGGCCGTGGGCGCGGCGGTCGCGCTGGGCGCGGCGTTCCGCGCGCTGCCCGACGCCGGCGCGGTCGGCATCGTGTTCAGCGGCGGGAACGTGAGCCTCGACAAACTGTACTGGTAGGTGCGTGGCGGAGAATCGTTCGGCTCGCACCTTGCCCGCGGGCGCGCGGGCGGCGCATAATACCGGCATCCGTCCCCGCCCGCCGCTTTCCCACCAAGGACACTCCCGCATGTCGCGCTCGTCCCGGCTGATCGCGCTTTTCTCGCTTGCCGCGCTCGCCGCGCTCGCCGCCCCGGTGCAGGCCCAGAAGCCGTACGACGATCCCGTTCTGGAGCGCATGCGCAAGGACATCTTCTACCTCGCCGGCCCGGAGTGCGAGGGCCGCGGGGTCGAGACGAAGGGCATTCAGAAGGCCGCGGACCACATCGCCGCCGCGTTCCAAAAGGCCGGCCTCAAGCCGGCCATGAAGGACGGCACCTACTTCCAGCCGTTCGACACGCTCCTGAACGCGACCCCGGTCAGCCCCAGCACACTCGTGTTCGGCGACGGCGACAAGAAGACCGCGACCAAGCTCGGCACCGACCTCGCCGTGATGGGGTTCACGCGCTCCACGATGAAGGCCAACGGCGGCCTCGTGTTCGCCGGCTACGGTATCACCGCGCCCAAGCTCAAGTACGACGACTACGAGGGGCTGAACGTCGAGGGCAAGGTGGTCGTGATCCTGCGCCGCACCCCGCGGTACGGCGAGAAGGGCGACAAGCGGTTCGACACCGGCGTTCCCGACGGGCAGGACAGTTCGCACGCCGCGTTCGCCACGAAGGTCGCGCTCGCGCAACTGAACAAGGCCGCGGCCCTCATCATCGTGAACGACACCACCGCCGCGACCGGCGCGATCGACCCGCTGCCCAACTTCTCCGACCACGCCTTCGGCACCCCGGCGTCCAAGATTCCCGTGTTCATGGTCAAGCGCGAGACCATCGACGACCTGTTCAAGGCCGCGGGTCACAAGACCCTGAAGGAACTGGAAGCGACGATCAACGACAAGCTCAAGCCGCAGTCGTTCGAGCTGAAGACCGTGACCGCGGACGCGGCCGTCACGATCAAGCGGCCCGCGATCCCGTCGAAGAACGTGGTCGGCGTGCTCGAAGGGGCCGGCCCGCTGAAGGACGAGACGATCGTGATCGGCGCGCACTACGACCACGTCGGCTACGGCACCCGCAACAGCGCCGGCGGCACCACCGCCAGCGGCAAGGTCCACTACGGCGCGGACGACAACGCCAGCGGCACCACCGCCGTCATCGAACTGGCCCGCCGGTTCGGGGCCATGAAGGACCGGCAGGGCCGGCGCATCGTCTTCATCACCTTCAGCGGCGAGGAGGACGGGTTGCAAGGCTCGCAGTTCTACTGCAAGGAACCGCTGTTCCCGCTCAACAAGACCGTCGCCATGATCAACATGGACATGGTCGGCCGCACGAAACCCGTGAACGTCGATTGGCTCGGCCTGTTCCCCAAGAAGGACAAGCTGATCGTGTACGGCACCGGCACCGGCGAGGGGTTCGAGAAACTCGCGGAGGAGAGCGCGAAGAAGGCCGACTTCCGCCTGTTCAAGGTCGCCGCGAGCGCCGGTAACAGCGACAACCACTCGTTCTACCTGAAGAAGATCCCGGTGCTGTTCCTGTTCACCGGGCTGCACGGCGAGTACCACCGGCCGACCGACACGCCGGAGCGCATCGACGTGCCCGGCATGAAGCGCGTCGCGGACGCGGCCGAGCAGATGGCGCTGAACCTCTCCACGCGCGACACCGCGCCGAAGTTCGCGCAGGTGAACAGCCCCGCGCCGGCGGACCCGTCGCGGCCCGCGCCGGCCACCCCGAAGGGGCCGAGTGGCCCGCGCCTCGGCATCCTCCCGAACTACGCCTACGAGGGCACCGGCGTGCTGCTGGAGGGCGTCGTCGCCGAGGGCGCGGCGGCGAAGGCCGGGCTGAAGGACGGCGACATCATCGTCGAGATCGCCGGCACCGCGATCCCGGACCTCGACACCTACATGAGCGCGATGCGCGCCCAGAAGCCCAACACCACGATCAACATCGTGGTCGAGCGCAAGGGTAAGAAGGTCACCCTCAAGGCCGACCTGAAATAAGGGATTAGAGATTGCAAATTGATGATTGGTGATTGAAACGCACTGGAGCAGCCCGCACTGCTTTTCAATCATCAATCACAAATCTGCAATCTCTAATCGCGCCTCGGCAACCTGTACCCCACCGCCAACAGCACCTCCCACACAGAGGCCTATTGTGGACCTTCCGCGCGTGCAGCTCGTTCGGCAGATCGTCGCGCACCCGCCCGTGGGAGACGTGGCCGCGGAGGTGTGCCGGCAGTGGCTCACCTCGAAGACCGCGGCGCGCATCAAGCCCGGTATGCGCGTCGCCGTGGGCCTCGGCAGCCGCGGCATCGCCAACATTCTCCCCATCGCCAAAGCCACTGTTGCCGCGATTGCCGAACTCGGCGCGAAGCCGTTCGTCGTCGCCGCGATGGGGTCGCACGGCGGGGCCACGCCCGACGGCCAGCGCGAACTGCTCGCCGGCTACTACCTCGACGAAGCCCACCTCGGCGTGCCCGTCGTCACGGACATGGACGCCGCGAACATCGGGCTGAACTCGTGGGGCCAGCCGGTGTGGTGGGACAAGAACGCGCTCGCCGCCGACGGCGTCGTGACCGTGTCGCGGGTGAAGCCGCACACCGACTTCCGCGGCACCTTCGAGAGCGGCATCCTCAAGATGCTCGTCATCGGATTGGGCAAGCAGCGCGGCGCGGACCAGATTCACAGCTTCGGGACGCGCGGCCTGCGCGACATGATCCCCGAATCGGGCAAAGTCATCCTCGCCAAGACGCCGTTCCTCGGCGGCCTCGCGGTTCTGGAGAACGCCAAGGAGGAGACCGCGCACCTCGAAGTCGTGGACCGCGACGACCTCTACGCCCGCGAACCGGAACTGCTGAAGCGGGCCGCGGGCATGATGGGCCGGCTGCCGTTCAAGGGGTGCGACGTGCTGGTGATCGGCGAGAGCGGCAAGAACTACTCCGGGGCCGGCATGGACCCGAACGTGATCGGCCGCATGTTGGTGGAAGCTACGCCCGAGGCCGAGACGAACGACCCGCGCATCGTTCGCATCGCGGTGCTCGACGTGTCGGTCGAGAGCCACGGCAACGCCACCGGCATCGGCCTCGCCGACATCACCACGAACCGCGCGGTCGCGGCGATTGACCCGGTGCCGTTCCGCATGAACAACTTCACCGCGCGCTCGCTGTGGCGCAGCAAGATTCCGTTCAGCTTCGACACCGACCGCGAGGTGATCGAGCAGTGCATCCAGACGTGCTGGCAGCCGGAGTTCGACAAGGTGAAGTTCTGCGCGATCCCGAACACGCTGGAGGTCGCGGAGCTGTGGGTGTCCGCGCCGCTGGCGGCAGACCTGACCGGGAACCCGCACGTCGAGTTCGTGGGCGACCCGGTCCCGCTGCCGTTCGACGCCGGCGGCACCCTCGTGCAAGAGAAACTGTTCCCGCACAGCGTCCGCGGGCGCAGGGCCAACGGCCACGGGTGACAGCCGACCGGCGCGGCGTCAGCCCGCCGGTGCGTTTGGACTCGTTATCTTCGGTTGCGCTGTTGAAGAGCGATCTGGGCGGTGGGTGCGGGGGCTTCAAGCCGCCACCACACGGACAGCATTTCAACAGAACAGACTTCGGTCACACCACGATCAATCGCTGTGGGCGGTCTGTGGTGAGGGTGAACGACTCGTACACGTCTGAAACGTCGCTGGCACGAAGCCGGTCGCCGAACTTGGATCAGTTCGGCTTCGAGCAGGAACGACAAGTCGAGATCGGATGGGACGCCGTACATGCGACTCACCCTTTCGCCAGTTCTTCGACGATCAGCGCGTGGAGCGCGTCGAGGGACTGGGAGATGACGCGGGTGTCGGTGAAGACGGGCATGAAGTTGGTGTCGCCGTTCCACCGCGGGACGATGTGCCAGTGCAGGTGCCCCGGCACGCCCGCGCCCGCGGCGCGGCCGAGATTCAGCCCGACGTTGAACCCGTCCGGCGACATCCGCCGTTCGAGCACGCCGATCAACTTCCGCATGACCAGTTGCAGGTCGAGCAGTTCGTCCGAGGTGAGGTCGGCGAGGGCCGCCTTGTGCGCGAGCGGGGCGACGAGCAGGTGCCCGTTGTTGTACGGGAAGCGGTTGAGCACCACGACGGAGTGCGCGGTGCGGTGGGCGACGAGGTTGGCGCGGTCGTCCGGCCCGGCGGCGGCGCGGCACAGGAAGCAGTCCGGCCCGGTCGCGGGCGGCGGTTCCTTCGGCGCGGTCACGTACGCCAGCCGCCAAGGTGCCCACAGGTGGTCCATCGGTTTCCCTTGGTGCGAGAACACGGTTGTTCAGTGTCCGGTTTCGGGCGGGTGCGCTATTGTAGGGGCGGGGGCCGGGCGCGTTTCTTGACCTTCGCGGCGGGCGGTCCTAACATGACCGTCTTCTGTCGTCTTCCGACCCGACCGCGAGAACCGTCATGGCAGTTCCCAAACGGCGTACGTCCCGCTCCAAGAAGGGCACGCGGCGCAGCCACCACGCCGTTACCCCGGTGCAAATTCAGTTCTGCGCCCGCTGTAGCGAGCCGGTGATGCCGCACCGTGTCTGCTCCCACTGCGGCTACTATCAGGGCCGCGACGCGATTCTGGTGGACGACAAGCAAGGGAAGTGAGTGACCTATGCGGATCGCCCTCGACGCGATGGGCGGCGACCACGGCCCGGCCCCGAACGTCGGCGGCGCGCGGCTGGCCCTTGCCGCCGCCCCGGACCTCACGGTCGTACTCGTCGGCGATCAGGCCCAGATCGAACCCCTTCTCGCCGCCGCGGGCGTCCCGGCGGGGCGCGCGGAGATCGTCCACGCGCCCGTTACCGTCGAGATGAAAGAGAAGCCCGCGGAGGCCATGCGCCGCAAGCCGGACTCGTCCGTCTTCCGCTGTTGGCAACTCATGGCGGAAGGGGCTGTGGACGGCCTCGTCTCGGCCGGGAACACCGGGGCCGTCGTCGCCGGGGGCCTGAAGTCGCGCCGGTTCCTCAAGTGCGTCCACCGGCCCGGCATCGCCACCGTCATGCCCACCGCCAAGGGCCGTTGCGTCATCATGGACGTGGGCGCGAACGTCTTCCCCAAGCCCCGCCACCTGCTCGAATACGGCGCGATGGGCGCGGTGTTCGCGCGCCACATGCTCGGCATCGAGCGCCCGTCCATCGGTCTCATGAACGTGGGCGAAGAGGAGGGGAAGGGGCACGAACTCGTTCAGAAGACCTACGAGCTGTTCCGCACCGGGCCGCTCAAGGACCGCTTCCTCGGCAACATCGAGGGCCGCGACATCCACCGCGGCGCGGTCGACGTCGTCGTGACCGACGGGTTCACCGGCAACGTCGTTCTGAAACTCTCCGAGGGCGTGTCCGAGTTCGTGCTGGGCCTCGTTGGGCAAGAGGTTATCGGCGCGCTCACGACCGAGCGCGAGGCCGCGGCGCTGGCTCTGAAGGGGCTGATCGCCAAGTACCACTACAGCGCGTTCGGCGGCGCGCCGCTGCTGGGCGTGGAGGGCGTCTGCGTCATCTGCCACGGCTCGTCGAAGGACAAGGCCATCTCCAACGCCCTCGGCGCGGCGGCCCAAGACGTCCGCGTCAAACTGAACGAGAAGATCGTCGCCGAACTGGAAGCGCTGCCCCCGAGCGAAGAGTAACTGGGGGCGAAGAACCTAACCCCCCGGCCCCCTTCCCCGAAGGAGGGAAGGGGGAGTACTCGCGCCGAACTGTCCGCGCGCCGTGTTGCTGACCGAATCTGCAATCACGAAACCTCCCCCGTCCCTTCAGGGAAGGGGGCCGGGGGGTTAGGTTCTTCGGTTTCAAGGACACCCCATGCCACGGAACGTATTCCTTTTCCCCGGTCAGGGCGCGCAAACGGTCGGCATGGCCGCGGCGCTGTGCCAGTCGGTGCCGGCCGCGGCGGACCTGTTCGCCCGCGCCTCGGCCGTGCTCGGCTACGACCTGCTCGCGGTCTGTACCAGTGGACCCGCGCCGCGGCTCGACGCCACCGACGTAAGCCAACCGGCCATTTTCGTCGCCAGCCTCGCGGCGCTCGAACAGCTCAAGGCAACCGAGCCGGACGCGGCCGAGGCGGTGTTCGCAACCGCCGGCCTCAGCCTCGGCGAGTACACCGCGCTGGCGTTCGCCGGCGCGCTCTCGTTCGAGGACGGGGTGAAACTGGTGCAGGCCCGCGGGCAGGCAATGCAGGCTGCGGCCGACGCCACGCCCGGCGCGATGTGCAGCGTGCTGGGCCTCGAAGTGCCCGATGTCGAGGCGCTCGTGATCGAGGCCCGCGGCCCGGACACGCTCGAGATCGCCAACCTGTTGTGCCCCGGCAACACCGCGGTTTCCGGTTCGCTTGCGGCCGTCGAGCGGTTCGAGCAGTTGTGCGTGCAGAAGGGCGGCATTCGCACCGTGCGGCTCGCGGTCGCGGGCGCGTTCCACACGGGCCTGATGCGCCCGGCCGACGCCGCCCTCGCCGCGGCCCTCGGCACGGTACACCTGAGAGCCCCGGCCGTGCCCGTGTGGTCGAACGTGGACGCCCAACCGCACACGGACCCCGACCACATTCGCGGGCTGCTGGTGAAGCAGATCCTGTCGCCGGTGCAGTGGGAGAGCACGCTCCGCGGGCTGCTCGCGGCCGGGGCCGAGCGGTTCTACGAGATCGGGCCGGGGCGGGTGCTGGCCGGCACGCTGAAACGGGTGAACCGCAAGGCCGAAGTGCGGAACGTCCAAGCGTAATCGCGGAGTTCCGGGCGCGGTCTTTTCTTTTCGGGGCGTCGTCTGTAGATTATGTTCGTACGTTACCCCAGACGCCGCGGGCGGACCACCCTCGGACGACCGGGCGAACGACATCAATACAAAAACCCCTGACGCTGCGCGGGGCCGGTCGGAGCCGGCCGGGTCGCGGGTGCCGCGGTGGACGTACCACCGCCCGGAGGATCGAACCGTGTCCGTCGAGCAACGCGTTATCGACATCGTGAGCGAGCACTTCGCTTTCGACAAAGAGGAGATCACCCGCAAGACGACGTTCATCGAAGACATCGGCGCGGACTCGCTCGACATCGTCGAGTTCGTCATGGAACTGGAAGAAGAGTTCGACATCCAGATCCCGGACGACCAAGCCGAGAAGATCAAGACGGTCGGTGAGGCCATCGACTACATCGATAACGCCATTAAGAATAAGCAGTGACCGCTCCCCTCGCGCGCCGCCGGGTGGTGATTACCGGCTTGGGCACGGTGAACCCCCTTGCGCTCTCCGTGCCGGACTACTGGCGGGGCCTCCTCGCCGGGCGCAGCGGCATTGCGCCCATCACCCTCTTCGACACCGAGACCTACCCCTACGGCAACGGCCTCAAGGGGCAGTACAAGGTGCGCTTCGCGGGCGAGGTCAAGAACTTCAAGACCGAACCGCTCCTCAACGCGTTCGAGGCCCGCAAGCTCGACCGCTTCGTGCAGTTCGCCATCGTCGCCTCGCACGAGGCCGTGACCGACAGCGGCATCGACTTCAAGACCGAGAACCCGTTCCGGTGCGGGTGCATCTTCGGCAGCGGCATCGGCGGGCTGGCCGAACTCGAAGAGGGCCACGAGACCCTGATGACGAAGGGGCCGAGTCGCTTGAACCCGAACCTGATCCCCAAAATGATCGGGAACGCGGCCAGCGGCAACATCTCGATCCGGTTTGGCCTGCGCGGGCCGAACACCACCGTCACTACCGCGTGCTCGTCCGCCGCGCACGCCATCGGTGATTCGCTTGCCGCCATCCGCTACGGCTACGCCGACGTGATGATTACCGGCGGGAGCGAGGCCGCGGTCACGCCACTGGGCCTCGCCGGGTTCATCGCCTGCCGCGCCCTCTCGCAGCGCAACGACGACCCCACGCACGCGAGCCGCCCGTTCGACAAGGACCGCGACGGGTTCGTGCTCAGCGAGGGCGCGGGTGTGCTGGTGCTCGAAGAGTACGAGCACGCGAAGGCCCGCGGCGCGACCATTTACGCCGAAGTGTGCGGGGCCGGCAACACCGCCGACGCCTTCCACATCACCGCCCCGCACGAGGACGGCATCGGCGCGGCCGAGGCCATGCGCCAAGCCGTTCGCGACGCCGGCTGGAACCCCGACGACGTGCAGTACATCAACGCCCACGGCACCAGCACCGACCTCGGCGACGTGGCCGAAACCAAGGCCGTAAAGCAGGTGTTCGGGGACCACGCCAAGAAGTTGATGATCTCCAGCACCAAGAGCCTGATCGGGCACTTGCTCGGGGCCAGCGGCGGCGTCGAGGCCATCGCCTGTGCCCTGATGCTCAAGCACGGCGAACTGCACCCGACGATCAACCTCGCGAACCAAGACGTCGCCGGCGGGTGCGACCTCGACTACATCCCCAACGCGGCCCGCCAAGTGCGCGTGTCCCGCCTCCTCTCGAACAGCTTCGGCTTCGGCGGCCACAACTGCTCTCTGGCCCTCGGCGCGGTGTAGCCCCGCGCGCTTGTGTCGTGGTTCGTAGTGCCCCGCTTCACCCACTCTTGGTAGGTGCCGCGAGCCGCGCGGCACCGGGGAACATGGGCGAAGCGTTCGGAGAAACTCCGAAGGCTCCCGCGCTCAGAAGCGGTGCTGCTCGGCTCGCGGCACCTACCAACGCGCACCCCCTACCCGTCGCGCACGGTTACGCCCAACACCTCGAACAGCGGTTGGTCGCACAGGTCCCACACCGCGGCGCGGTGGTCGTCGCCCGAGTCGTCTTGGCACAGGTCGTACCACTCCAGCCAGTCGGCGCGTCGGTCCGCGTCCGGCACCGGGAGCGGGAACCCCAGCGCCGCGAGCGCCGCGCGGCCGTCGGCAGAAGCCGGGCCGCCGTCCGGCTCCGCGAACACGAACGGGTTCAGCGTCGCGCGCGCGGCGCGCGCGAGTGCGTCGCGGTGGGCCTCGGCCGCGGGGCGCGCCGCGAACAGGGCCAGCGGCGCGCGCACGTTCGCCGGCGCTTCGTTCCGCTCGCCGGGCACGGTCTGGTTCAGCACCACGCGGCGCTGCACGAGGAACCCCGCGCCGGCCAGCGGCGGCACGTCCGACGGCACCGCGACCGTCTCGGAGAAGCGCGACGCCGGCGGCGCGCGGCGCGTCACCCCGGCCAACTGACCGCGCTCCGACCGCAGCGGCACGAGGTTCCGGTTCCCCTCGTCCGCGACCGCCAACCGCACGTGCGCCGTGTGCGGTGCGGCCCCGACCACGTCGAAGAACCGGACCTTGTCGAACGCGGCCCACGCGTGCGCGAGTTGGTCGCCGGTCCACGTGTGCGCGAACGCGACCCACCACGCGCGCCAGTCGCCGTGGCGCAGCTCGCTCGCGGGCGGCTCGATGCCGGCGTCCATCAGCCAGTCGTGCAACCGCGGGCCGTCGAGCGAGGACTGAAAGAACACGGACCCGCCGCCGAACCGGAACGGGTTCTCGCCGGCCCGCGCTTCGGCTTCCAGTTCGGCGCGGTAGTCGTCGGCCGCGCCGAACGTGCCGAACGTCGCGAGGGCGTGCTCGCCGGGTAACCGCCGGGTGTACGGGTCGCCGTGCGGCGGCTGGTACCACCCGAGCGCGCGAACGACGTATTGGGGGGAACTCATGGGGCACGCGGAAAAGGCGCTCCGATTGTGTACGGAGGGCGCGCCGTACCCATAGGTTCGAGGCTACCGACATCGCGCGCCGGCGCACGTGTGGTATACTCGATTTCACCCCACGAGCCACACCCCATCCGAGGCGCTCCCGATGTGTGCGCGCATCTCGCTCACAACAACCGGCGCGGAAATCGCCGACCTGTTCGGCCTGTCCTACGACCTCAACAACCCGCGCCCGCGGTACAACGTCGCCCCTTCGACCCTTCTGCCCGTCTTGCGCGTCGTGAACGGCACGCGCGAACTCGCGGACCTGCGCTGGGGTCTGATCCCGCACTGGAACACGAACCCGAAGCACACCGGCTACGTGAACGCCCGCGGCGAGACCGCGCCCGACAAGCCGGCGTTCCGCGACCCGTTCCGCCGCCGCCGGTGCCTCGTCCCGGCAGATGGCTTCTTCGAGTGGAAGCACGTCGGCAAGAAGAAGCGGCCGTACTTCTTCCGTAAGGCTGGCGGTGGGATGTTCGTGTACGCCGGCGTGTGGGACCGCTGGCACGGCCCCGCGGGGCCGGTCGACACGGTTGCGGTGCTGACCGTGCCCGCGAACGACCTCGTGAAGCCACTGCACGACCGGATGCCGGCCATCGTGGAGGAAGGGCGGTTCGGCGCGTGGCTCGACCCGAACGAGGCGCGCCCGGCGAAGCTACTCCCGTTGCTGACCCCGTACCCGGTGGAGCGCATGGAGAAATGGGCCGTGAGCGACCGCGTGAACAAGGCGAGCGCCGACGGTCCGGACCTGCTCGCCCCGGTCGCCGAACCCGCTACACCAACGTGGACACAACCCACCCTGTTCGAAGTCGCATAGGGGCCACACATGATCCACGTCATCGCCACCATCACCGCGAAGCCCGGTACGCGGGCGCAGGTTCTCGAAGCGTTCAAGTGGGTGACGCCGCTGGTGCGCGCCGAAGACGGCTGTATCGAGTACCAAGCCACTGTCGACGTGCCGACCACGGTCGCCGTTCAGGACGGCCCGAGGCCCGACGTCGTGGTGGTGGTCGAGAAGTGGGCGAGCGTGGAGACCCTGTACGCCCACAGCGCGAGCGCCCACATGACCGAGTACCGCACGAAGGTGAAGGACTACGTTCTGAGCGTGCGGCTGGTGGTTACGGAAGCAGTGTAGGAAGCAAGAGTTTCGACAGGATCACAGGATGAACAAAGATCGAAAGCCAAAAAAGAGTGGCTGTATTCGATCTCTGTTCATCCTGTGATCCTGTCAAAACTCTTCTTGGCTTTGCGCGCTACAAGCTCCACATCTGAATGGGCGAGCTGTTAGCGGGGTACTCGCCGCCGGTGCCCTTTACGCGGCCGTTGCCGCTGCTGTTGGCGTTGGTCGCGCTCACGGCGATCTTGTCGCCGTCCGGGTGGAGCGCGACGCTGTGGCAGTTCGGGTGCTTGCCGCCGCTGAACTGCGGCTTGTCGTCGCCCGGCTTCCAGATGTGGAACTTGCCCTGCCCCGGTTGGCCGCTGGTCGTGAAGATCACGGTGCCGTCGGCGCGCGGCGCGATGTCGGTGACGTACCCTTCCGCCGGGGCCGCGCCTTTCCATTGCGACGTGCGCTTGCCGGTCGCAAGGTCGAAGGCGATGAGCAGCGGCGTGCATTCGACGAACCCGCCGGTCTTCGGCGCCGCGCCGCCGGCGAACAGCGTCTTGCCGTCGGCCGCGAGCGCGAGGCACTTCACCCCGCCCACATCCTGAATGCGGTCGAGCTTGTGCAGTTCCTTCGCCTCGAAGGTGCGCAGCCCGTTGCCGTAGGCGATCCCGAACTCGCGGACCTTGCCGAACAGGTCGCCCGCGAACGGCTTCCCGTCGGCCGTGAAGCACACCGAGAGCAGGTCGGCCTTCGCGTCGAACTCGTAGAGCTTCTGGCCCGTTTCCGGCACCCAGAAGCGGACGGCCCCGTCCTTGCCGCAGGTGACGAGTTGTTTGCCGTCGGCGCTGAGGGCGAGCGCGCGCAGCCAGCCGTTGTGCGCGTCCGCGACGGCCCACACGCGCTTCGCGCCGTCCCACGCGCTGAGCCGGCCCCAGCTATCTGCGCTGAACAGCAGCTTCGCGCCGAAGGCAATGCCCGTGACCCAGCCGTTGTGCTCGCCGAGCGCCGGCAGTTCGGCCGGCTCCTTGCCAGATACATCCCACCGGCGCACCTTGCCGTCGAAGCACGCCGCGGCGAGCGTCTTACCGTTCGGCGCGAAGCGGACGCGCGTGATCTGCGTCGCGGGCGTCAGCGGCTTGCCCAGTTCCTTCGGCGCGTTGGCAGCTTTGGGTTGCATGTTGCTTCTTCGTGTTGGAACGCCGTCTACAGGTGTTTCGCGCTTGCCGTGAGGCGGGAAAGCGGCCCTTCGTGGCACTCCGGGCACCACATCGCTTGGAATGCGCTATCGTGCTGCACGTCCCTCACGAGTGAATCGCGCTCGCCGCAAGCTGCGCACTGAAACCCCCGGAGGACACAGAGTCGATTGTCTGGCGCAACTTCAGGCTCTCGCGATTCGGTGCGCGTGCCGCCGAGCAACCACTCCGCCAGTTCGACCGCACCCGCTTTGACAACCAGAGGTCGCGGCTGATGGCTGAGTGGCCTTTCGGGGGAACACGGCCGAGCGTGTGTTACGCCACAACTCGTGCAGAAGCAAAACTCCGCGCCCAGTGAGGTTCCATCCGCGAGCGCGTAGCGCACGTAATCGCGGAAGCGAATACCCATTAGCGCCGCGAAGTTGCACAAGCGGCAGCCGACAACGGATTCCGTGGGTTGAATGAGTGTCATCGGTGTCGCTACGCCAACACCTCTTTCACCGGCTTCATGTCTTCGTGCGCGATGGGGAGCGGTTGGCCGGCGTTGCGGTAGCTGGTCTCTTCGGGGTTCACGCCCAGCGCGCGGAACCACGTGTGGAACAGCCCGCCCACGTCCACCGGGTCGTGCGGCACTTCGGTGCCGTTGGCGTTGGTCTTGCCCGCGACCACGCCGCCCTTCTTGATCCCGCGCCCGGCCATTGCCACGCTCCACGCTTCCGGCCAGTGGTCGCGGCCGATGTGCCCGTTGATGCGCGGGGTGCGGCCGAACTCGGCGCACGCGATCACCAACACGTTGTCGAGCATCCCGCGGTCCGCGAGGTCTTCGATCATCGCCGCGAACGGCTTGTCGAACTTCGGGTGCAGGCTCGCGGCTCCGTTGAAGTGGTCGCCGTGCGTGTCCCAACCGTAGCTCGTCACCTTCACGAACGTGACGCCGGCTTCGAGCAACCGGCGCGCGAGCAGCATGTGCCGGCCGAGGTCGTGCGTGCCGTAGCGGTCTTGGTCTTTTTGTGGCAGCTTCGAGAGGTCGAACAGTTCGATCTTCTTTTGGAGCTGCGCGGCCATCTCGTAGGCGTAGCTGTTCGCTTCCGTCAGTTCGGCGCGGCGGTCCTTGGTGTAGTTCTTGTCGAGCAGCTTGCGCAGGTCGTTGCGCTCGTCGTCCTCGTCGGCGGTGATGTCTTTGGGGCGCAGGAGGTTTTCGGGCGGCTTGCCGTCGCCGAGGGCGAGCGCGCCGAACTTCGGGCCGAGGAACCCGGCGTCCTTGTAGATGAACCCGCCGTTCATCGGCTTCACCCAGATGTACGGCGGTAGCCCGCTGTCGCCGTCCCCGACGAGCTTCGCCACCGCGGAGCCGAAGAACGGGTACGTCACGCCGCGGTTCTTGGGGTCGCCCCGCTGAATGCGGTCCACGCCCGCGGAGTGCGAGTTGTCCTGCGTGCTGACGCTGCGCACGAGCGCGAGGTGCTTCATCTGCTTCGCGCAGTTGGGCAGCAGTTCGGAAATCTGGATGCCGGGAACGGCGGTGTTGATCGCGCGGTACGGCCCGCCGAACGGCGTGTTCGGCTTCGGGTCCCACGATTCGAGCTGACTCATGCCGCCGTCGAGCCAGACGAACAGTACCTGCTTGCGCTGTTTCTTCAACTCTTCGGCGACGAGCGGATTCGCGAGTGCGCCGAGGCCGACCGCGCCCGCGGCCGAACCGAGGAACCGGCGGCGCGTGACGCGGTGTTCAGCGGGCGTGCAAATCAGGTTGCGAGTCATGTTGGCGTCTCGAAGAACCTAACCCCCCGGACCCCTTCCCTGAAGGGAAGGCGTGGTTAGGGGTTGCAGATACGGGCAGCAACCCGGCGCGCGGGAGGCTTGGCGCGCCGACTCCCCCTTCCCTTCAGGGAAGGGGGCCGGGGGGTTAGGTTGCCTTCACTTCTTCGGCGGCATCAGGGCCACATCGACGGTCTTACCGGCGACGACCTCGACGAACCCGCGGAGGTCGCCGGCGCGCACTTCGTACTTGCCGGGGGCCAAGTCCTTGACGACCGCTTTCCCGGCCACGATGTCGGCGTCCTTGTGCACGGTGTGATGCGCAATGGCGACGAACACATTCAAGTCGATAGCGGGTTTGGTCGGTTCGTCTGCCGGAACGAATGCCACTTTTCCCTTAGCGTCCGCCGGCACACTCACTTCCACCCCGCCGAGTTTGGTCAGGTCCAGAGCGAAGTTCTCCACCAGCGCGCTTCCGGCCGCGATGTCGATCCATTTCCAAGCCACCGGACCATCGACGACCAGTGCGAAGACCAGATACCGACCGGGGACCAGTTTCGCGTGATCGTAGCGGAACGGATCGCCCGTTCGCACCCCGCTCAAGAACGTTGTGCCCTCGACCTGTTGGGACGGTCGCGGCGTGTCGGCGCGCACGTCCAGTGGCAACTTCAAGTCGTGATAACTGAAGCCGATCGTCATCGCGGTGAACGCCACATAGCCGACGCGCAATTCGGCCCCCGGTTTCGCACCGGCAACGGTGATCGTGCCGCCGACATACGGCGCGTCGTCTGGTCCGGGCGGTTCCGTTACCGCGCGCCTGTAGGCGGCTTCGAACGTGCCCGCGAGGACGGTTTTTTCGTCGTCCATGAGGCACAGGTAAATCTTTCCCGACACTTTGTCGCCCCGGCGCGGGCCGAGTTCGAGCGACAGCGCGTAGCCCGACGGGTACACGTTCGCCCCTTGGCCGACGATCTCGCGCCAGACTTCGGGCACGGTCGATCCCGGCTCCGTGTCGAGTTTCACGCCCCACTTCCGGTTCAGTACCGGTGGCGGGGCTTGCCCGGCAACCAACATCGGGGCGAGTTTCAACCGCACGCGCCGCTCCTGCGGCGTCCCGGTCTTCGCGACGAACTGCAACTCTTCGCCCTCGATTTGCACCGCGGGCGTCACATCCACACCGGCGATCCGCCCTGTCACTGTGTACGCGGGGACCGCGTGCTTGGTCTGGTCGAGTTGGTACTCCGGGCCGCTCGGCGGCTTCGGCGGGACGGCGTCCGGCGGTTTCGGGCCGGGCGGTGCGGGCGGCGGCTGCGGCTGCGGTTGCGCGTCCGGGTTCAGGTCCGCTTTCGGCAGCGTCGGTTCCGGCTTCGACCCGCCGCACCCGGCGGCGGCGGCGAGGCCCAGCGCGAGCGCGAGCGCGAAGATCGTCCGTGACATGGGTTTCTCCTTCGGTTCGTAGAGCCGGTCGGCCATTGCTGGCGCGTCGGGCTTGTAGCTGGCGCGTCGGGCGGGTCAGTGATTCACCCCGAACTCCATCGAGGCGAGCAGCGCCCACGCGACGCGGCCCAGCGCCTCGGCCCGCTTGTCCGGGTGTTTGGCGAGCACCTTCCCTACGGCGGCGCGCTCGTCGGCGCTCGGGGCGCGCGACAGGAGCGCCAGATACAGGGCGTCGGTCGCGTCGGCGTCCGAGAGCTTCGCGGCCCGCCCGACGAGGTTCCCGGCCGTCGGCTTGAGTAGACCCAGAACCGCGTCGTCGTGCAACACGAACAGCGCCGCCTTCAGCGACGGCGTTACTTCTTCCTCCGGTTCGCGCGGCTGGTTGGCGAACGCCTTCACGTACTTGGCGCGCAGGGCGTCCGCGGCCTTCGCGTCGCTGCCGGTGGCGACGATCACGCTTTGCAGCAGTTGTTCCGCGGTCAGCCGGCGCTCCAGCGCGGTCGCGAAATACTTGGGGTGCGCCGCTTCCTTCGCGCCGGTCGGGAGCTTGCTCGACCGCTGGTAGGTCTTGCTCAGCGCGATCTCGCGCAGCAGAAACTTGATGTCGAAGTCGCGCGCGGCGAACTCCTTCGCCAGCAGGTCGAGCAGTTCCGGGTGCGACGGCGGGTTGCGGCTGTGGTGCAGGTCGAGGTGGTGGACGAGGCCGCGCCCGGTGAGCAGGAACCAGACGCGGTTCGCGCTGTTGCGGGTGAAGTCGGCGTTGGTCTTGGTCGGCAGTCGCTCGGAGATTTCCTTCAGTGGGCTGAACTTGAGTACGCCGGGCGCGCCGGTCTTGCGGTCGGGTTGCTCGCTGAACTCCATTCCCTTCACCACGGCGGGAATGTCGATCATCATCAGGCCGGGGAGGGCCGGCGCGGTCGCCATCTGCACCTTCGTGAACACCGACGCGAACCCGGTCTTCTCAATCGTTGGCTTCTCGCCCACGATCCATTTCGTGTTACTGGCGAGGTAGGTGTTCTTGAAGAACGTGTGCAAGCCCTGAAAGTGCTGCTGTTTGTAGTCGTCCACCGTGAGGTGGTCGTGGCACTCGCAGCACTGGAAGTTCTTGCCGAGGAACAGCCGGCCGACGTCGCGCGTGAGGCCGGAGTAATCGACGGGGTTCTGGCCGTAGTTGTCGAGGCGCTTGGCGAGCCAGAACGCGGCGCCCGGTTGGGCGGCGTCCTTCGGGTCGGCGCGGAGCATCTTCCGCACCATCACGTCCCACTTCGCGTTGCTGGCGAACGACTCCTTCAGGAACTTCGTCCACTCCGCGTTATCGCCCAAGCGCTCCATCAGCATGACGTGGAACAGGTCGGTCATACGGGTGGCGTATTCCGGCGCGGCGAGCAGTTGGTCGATCAACTTCGCGCGCTTGTCGGCGCGGGCGTCCGCGAGGAACGCTTTCGCTTCATCGGACGCGGGGACGCGGCCGGCGAAGTAGAGGTACGCGCGGCGCACGAACTCGGCGTCGTCCGCGGGCGCGCTGAGCGGCACGCCGTCGGCCTTCGACTTCGCTTCGACGTGCGCGTCGATGCGGGCGTGCAGTTCCTGCGCGCCCGCGCGCGTACCCAGCGACAACAGGGCGAAGGCGACGAGGAGCGTGCGGGGCATGGCGTCACCGAAGGCGGGAGAACCGGCGGCAGGGAGAGTATACCTTTTCGACGCGGCGCGCGTAAGCCCCTTGTGCGCGGCGAACCCGCGGCCGGGGGCGCGCGTCCCTTCTCGTGCCACGGCCCGCGGGCTATGATGGCGGTTCGGAAGTGTCGGTCGGCCGGACGGTCGCCGCCTCGCAAGAGGGGGAGGAAAGTCCGGGCTTCACAGGGCGCGGTGATGGATAACGTCCACCCCCGGTAACGGTCGCGGGCACCCGGCCCGCACCGCCAGCGGGCGGGAAAGTGCAACAGAAAGCGTACCGCCGGGGCAGTGGGCAGTGGGCAGTGGGCAGTGGGCAGAGAAGACAAAAGCCGGCTTTCTTCTCTGCCCACTGCCCACTGCCCGCTGCCCACTGCCCCGGTAAGGGTGAAAAGGTGCGGGGCGCAAGCCCTTAATGTAAGAGCGCACCAGCGGCGGGGTGACCCGTCGGCTCGGCAAACCCCACCGGAAGCAAGGTCAAACAGGGGACAGGGTCGGCCCGACCCGTTACGATCCCCGGGTAGACCGCTCGACCCCGCCGGCAACGGCGGGGCTAGATAAATGACCGTCGCGCGCCGGCAACGGCGCGGACAAAACCCGGCTTACAGGCCGGCCGACAACTCCGTCCGGGTTCCGGCGCGCGACCCGCGCGCCCCAAGCGGCACATCCGTTACGTTCGCCCCGGCTTTTCACCTCACCGACTTATCAGCGCGCGTCCGCGTTTGACCGGGTTCGGCGCGGCGCGGTACGGTGGCATTGAGTTCGGGGAACCCGGCTGCCCGCGCGTTCGCCGCGCGCGGGGTCACACGAGGCCGCCATGTCCATCCGCCCCCCGTCCCGGCGGAACGACCGCCAGAGCCTTTTCGGGCTGGGCCGTTACATCGCGCCGCGCTGGTTCAAAGTGGTGCTCCACCGCGCCGGGGGAACCGACCTCATGGCCGTGGCCCGCGCGGTCATGGACCTGATGCGGTTCGCCGCGGCCGAGGCCGAGTACCGCATGTGGGAGGCCCACCACAGCGGGCGCGCGCTCGTGCTGGTGACGCACCTCGAGCGCGCGGAACTGATCGTCGAACAGTTCGCCACCCGCGGCCTGCCCGCTAGCATCGAGCCGGCGTGAGTCACGCGCGCACGCGGGCCTTTTTCACCCCGACCAGCACCATGAGCGCGTGAACGAACGCGGTCAGGTCGTCCGGGCCGCGGCCGGTGAGCAGCGGGCCGTCGGTGATCGCGGCCTCGTCGGAGTACACCGCGCCCGCGCCGCGCACGTCGTCGCGGATGCCCGGCGCGCAGGTCACGCGCCGCCCGTCGAGCGCGCCGGCGCTGATGAGCAACTGCGCCCCGTGCCCGACCGCGGCCACCTTCCGCCCGTCCTCGATGAACGTCCGGGCCACGTCCACCGCTTCTTCGCGGAGCCGCAGGCGCTCGGCCGCCGGGCCGTCCGGGATCACCAGCAGGTCGAACTCGTCCGGGTTCACTTCGTGAATGGCCGTGTCTGGTTCGATGGCGTACCCGTGCTGTCCCGTGACCGCGTGCAGGAACGGGCTGGCAATCGTGACCTCGACGTCCTCTTCTTTCAATCGGAGCCACGGCACGAACAGGGTCAAATCCTCGAACCCGTTCGCGGCCAGAATGAGGGCCTTCATGGGAACCGCCTCAGAGGAATCGCGGGGGAGTGTGCCCGCATTTTAGCGTGCCCGCGCAACGGCGAAAGGTCAGTGCCGGACGAGAAACAGACGGGCAGTTTTGACAGGATGAACAGGATGAATACAGGATGAAGAGCGCCGCTGTCTTATCTCCCCATCCTGTTTTCATCCTGTTCATCCTACCAAAACTGCCTTTCTGCCCACTGCCCTCTGCCATCTGTCCTCTTCTTACGACTCGCAATTGACCAGTTCCTGAACTCTGCGTATTGTCCCGCGGCTGACTGGACCACCGGCACCGGGGACGGGATCGGATGCGCGTGCGCAGTTGGGTGATCCGCGGGCTGATACTCACCGGGGTCGCGGCCGTTGCCGCCCTCGCGTGGTACGCCCATTCGTGGATCAGCCCGGAGCGCGTGCGCGAGCAGGTCGCGGTCGCGCTGGGCGAGCAGTTCGAGGGCGTGGACGTTCACATCGGGTCCGCGCGAATGCGCCTCCTCGGCGGGATCGCCGTGACCGACCTGAAGCTCACCCGCCGCGGCGCGGCCGAGCCGTTCGTCGTAATTCCCAGCGCGGTGCTGTACCACGACAAGGAGCAGCTCAACCACGGGCGGCTGGTGATTCGGAAGGTGGAGATGGACGGCCCGACGCTGCGCCTCGAGCGCTCCGCGGAGGGCAAGTGGAACGTGGCCGAGGTGTCGCGCCCCGGCACCGGGGACAAGCCGCTGCCCACGTTCGTCATCAAGAACGGGACCGTGATCGTGACCGACCGCGCGCCCGGCGCGCTCCCCCCGGTCACGTTCACCGACGTGCAGTGTACCCTGCTGAACGACCCGCTCTCGGCGCTGAGCGTGCAGGCGAGCGGGGCCGCGAAGGGGTACGGCCCGGTGGCCGTGCGCGGGCGGCTGAACCGCGCCACCAGCCACCTCGCGCTTTCGGTCGAGATGGCCGACGTCGCCCTCGGCACGGCCGGCGCGCCGGTCGCCAAGCGGTTCGCCCCGGAACTGGCCCCGCACCTCACCAAACTGGCCGCGAGCGCGAGCGTAAAGGCCGAACTGACCTACACCCCGGACGCCAGCCCGCAGTGGCGGCACAAGGTCCGGTTCGAGGTCAAGGACGCCCGGTTCGAGCACCCGGACCTGCCGTGGCCGGTCGAGAAGATCGCCGCGAGCATCGTGAGCGACAACGGGACCGTGCGCGTCGAGGACGCGACCGCGCAGATCGGGCTGGCGAAGGTGAAGTTGGCGCTGGAGACGCGCCCGGACGCGCCCCCCGGCGCGGCCGGCGCGGCCACCGACGACCCGCTGCGCCGGCTCGAAGACAACCTCCAACGGCTCGAAATCAGCGCCGCCGGCGTCGCCCTCGACGACGGCCTCTTCGAGCGCTTACCGGAGAAACTGCGCCACGCCCGCAAGCGGTTCTCCCCCACCGGGCAGGTGGACATCGGGTACAAGTTCGCGCGCGAGGGCGCGGGCTGGAAGCGCGAACTCGAGGTGCGCCCGAAGCAGGCCTCGATCGTGTACGAGAAGTTCCGCTACCCGCTCGCGGACGTGCGCGGGCTGGTCAAGCGCACCACCACGCACGCCGGGGCCGAGAGCACCACGCTGGACCTCGTGGGTACGGCCGCGGGGCAACTGGTCACGCTGAAGGGGCGGGTCGAGGGCGACGGCCCGGACCCGGCCATCAGCCTGCGCGTCACCGGCCTCAACGTGCCCATCGACGAGACCCTGTTCGCGGCGTTCCCCCCGCGGTACACGGCCTCGGTGCGCGAGCTGCGCGCCGCCGGGCGCGCCGACTTCGTGGCCGAGATCACCCAGCAGCACGGCGCGAACCTGTGCGAGAACGAGTTCCGCGTGGACATCAAAGACGGGAAGCTGAACCACACCGCGTTCCCGTACGGGCTGGAGAAGGTGAAGGGGCGGCTGGTGATCCGCACGACGGCGACCGACGCGGCCCGCCCGCTGCGCCCCGGCGAGCCGGTGCGCGTGCTGCCGGACCGCGACGAGGCCGTGTTCGACAGCTTCACCGCGGTCCACGGCGGCGCGCCGCTGTGGATGCACGGGGCACGCCGCCCGCACCCGAACGGGCGCGACCGCACCATCGCCCTGCACATCGGCGGCAACAACGTCCCGCTCGACAACGACCTGCGCGCCGCGCTCACGGTCGCCAAACTCGACGACATCTGGGCGACGCTGAACCCGCGCGGCGCGCTCACGTTCGGCGCGGACGTGGAAGTGCTGGAGCGCGCGGGGACCGCCGGCGCGCCGGCCCCGGCGTTCGACCCGGCCACCGACCTGAAGCTCACGTTCAGCTTCTCCGGTCCCACGATCACGCCCAAGTTCTTCCGCTACGAGATGACCGACGTGGCCGGGTGGCTGGAGTACAAGAGCGACCGGCTGGAGGTGGCGCACCTCGCGGCCCGGCACGGCCCGACGCGGGTTAAGGTCGCCGCGGCCGAGGTCCGGTTCTACCCCGGCGGCGCGGTGTGGGCCAACATCGGCGGCCTCGAGATGAAGCCGCTGATCCCGGACGCGGCGCTGAAGAAGGCGCTCCCCGGCAAGCTCGGCCCGGCCCTCGACGAACTGCAACTCAAGGGCGGCGCGGAACTGAACGTGAAGCACATGGTGGTGATGCAGCCGCCGGACGAGGTGGCCGCCGCGGGGCGCAAGCCCCCAGAGGTGCAACAGATCAAGGGGTTCGCCCCCCCCGCTCGCGCGGAAGCGCCCGACCCCGTGGTGTACTGGGACGCGGAGCTGAAACTGTTCGGCGCGTCGCTCGATACGGGCGTGCCGTGGGAAGACGTGTTCGGCTCGGTGGCGTGCCGCGGGCGGTACGAGGGCACGCACCTCGGCGCGATGCGCGGGTCCGTTTGGCTCGACCGCGCGGTGATCTCGCGGATGCCGGTGTCCGCGGCCCGGTGCGCGGTGAAGGCCGACGCGCAGCAACCGGACCCGGCGCGCCCCGGCCAGTTCCTCCCCACGACGCTCCAACTGCTCAACGTGACCGGGGACCTGTTCCGCGGCACCCTCGGCGGTCAGGCCCGCGTCGTGCTGACGGACCCCACGCGGTACGAGGTCTGGGTCACCGTCACCGACGCCAACCTCGAAGAGGTCGCGCGCCACTACAAGCTCGGCTCGGACGCGGACCTGAAGGGCATCGCGCAGGCGCAGTTGCTCATTTACAACAAGGCCGACCCGAAAACCGGGAAGCTCGCGGTCGAGGGCACCGGCAAGATCGACGTGCCCAGCGGCCGGATGTACAACCTGCCGGTTCTGCTCGACTTGGTGAAGGTGCTCAAGCTCCAGACCCCGGACAAGACCGCGTTCGAGCAGGCCCACGCGGTGTTCCGCATTCACGGCGACCGGGTGAAGGTGGACCAGATCGACCTGATCGGCAAGGCCGTGTGCGTCGGCGGGTCCGGCGAGGTGGACATGACCGGGGAGCACGTGAAGTTCGAGTTCTACACGGTCTGGTCGCAGGTGCTCAAGCAGATGCGCGACACGCCCGCGGGCGACCTGACCGCGTTCCTGAGCAAGAACCTGTTCACGATCAAGTTGGTGCGCGAGAACGGCGAGCTGAAGTACAAGCCGGAGCCGGTGCCGCTGGTCACGGAGCCGGCGAAGGCGGTGATCGAGCGCATGAAGCGCGTCGGCGCGCGCGTGGTCGGCAAGTAGCGGGAGGCCCATGCTCGGGACGCGGCTAAACCGGATGATCTTTTGGGAGCTGGTGCGGGTGTTCCTGCTCTCGCTGGGCACCCTCACGACCCTGTTCGTCGTCGTCGGGCTGATCCAACAGGCGTCGCAGCTCGGGCTGTCGGTCGGGCAGATCGCGCGCTCGATCCCGCTGTTCGTGCCCAGCACGCTCCCGCTGACGATCCCGGCCACCACGTTGTTCGCGTCGTGCGTGGTGTACGGGCGGCTGTCGCACGACAACGAGGTGGTGGCGCTGAAGGCCGCGGGCGTCCACCTGTACACCGTGGTGCGGCCCGCGCTGCTCGTCGGCGCGCTCACCACGGCCGCGACCGCGGCGCTGTACCACACCACGATCCCGCGCACCCAGCAGCAGTTCTACGCCGAGGTGCTCGCGGACCCGGAAGAGGTGCTGTACAACATGCTGCGCCGCGACCGGTGCCTGCGCCACCCGTCGCTGCCCTACATCCTGTACGTGAAGGACGTGCAGGGGAAGCGCCTGATCGACGTCGTGGTGAAGCGCCGCGTGCGCGTGAAGGACCCGAACACCGGGGCCGAAATCTGGACCGGGTACGACTTCGTGGTGCGCATGAACGAGGCCCGGCTCCGCGTGGACCCGGTCGCCGGTACCATGTCCGTCGACCCCGACCGCTTCGTCGTGTACGAGAAGGGCGCGCAGGGCACGACGGCGAGCGCCGGCCCGATCCAGATGGACCTGCCGGACTCGGTGAGCGGCAAGGAGGCGCGGCAGAAGATCGCCACGCTCACGTGGGACGAACTGCCCGTGCGGGCCGCCGCCGTGCGCGCGGAACTGGCCGAACTGATCCAGACGCGCGACGCGCTCGCCCGCGACATCGACTACGTGGCCGACCCGGTTCGGCGCGAGGCGGTCCGTCACGAACTCCGCGGCTGCGCCTACCAGATCGAGGGCAAGACCCGGCAGGTGCGGAACCTCGAGGCCGAGCGGTTCTCGCGCCCGGCGCTCGCCGTCAGTTGCCTCGTGTTCGCCCTCATCGGGTGCCCGGTCGGGGTGTGGGCCAACCGCGCCGACTACCTGAGCACGTTCCTCGTGTGCTTCCTGCCCACGCTCCTCGTGTACTACCCCGTGTTCCTCGCCGGCCTCGACCTCGGCAAGAGCGGGCGCGTGCCCGTGGCCGTCGGGTGCTGGCTCGCCGACGCCGTCATGGGCGTCGTCGCGCTCGTGCTCATCTGGCGGCTCCTGCGCCGCTAGCGGCCCTACTTCTTCCGCCACACCTGATCGGCGCTCATGCGCAGTTTCGCCATCGCCGGGCCGATCTCGGCGTAGAAGCGGTTGGCGTCGAGCGGGTAGCCCGCGGTCGGCACGATGCCGGGGACGTGCCGCGCCCAGTAGCGGTTGAACTGCCCCATGCACACCTCGCGCAGGTACTTGCACAGCATCGACGCCAGCGCCACCGGCGGGCTGTCGCCGTCGGCGCGCGGGCGGAACGTGATGCCCACGGCGCGCGCCAGCCCCTCGACCCGGTAGCGGCTCTCGTCGGCCGACTCGCGCTCCGCGACCACCCACCCTTCGGGGAACGCTTCTTGAAGGAGCGGGGCGTAGAAGTTGCGCCCGCCCTGCTTGTCGCAGGCGAACGCCAACGGCTCGCCGTCGTCCGGCACCGCCACCATTAGCGCGCCGACCAGCTCGATCAGCCCGCGGCCGAGGACCGTGCCCTTCGAGCCGTACTCGTCCACCATGCGGTTGAAGCGCGGCGCGGGCACCAGACGGTAATCGCCGGTCCAACTCTGGTCGAGCGCCGCGCGAAACGGCTCCGACGCTTCCCACCCCGCGCCGGGGTCGATGTGCCGCGGCAGCACTTCGTCCCCGTCGAACCACGCCTCGGCCAACAGCTCTTCGCCCCACGCGGGCACGTCGTCGTCGCCCCCCCATAGGAACTCGCGCAGCGGGCGCGGGTCCGCGCCGACGATGGCCCACACCCCGCGCTCCAGCGCTTCGAGGCCGCCCTTCGTGTACACCTTCTTCGAGTCGTCGACGAGCAGGCGCGAATCGGTCCGCTCGTGCGCGCGGCGCACGACGCGCGCGAGCGCGTCCCATCCGCCGGTGCCGGGCAGTTTCAGCGCGACCGCGGCCTGCACTAGCGGCCCGAGGTTCGGCCCGTAGCCGGCCTCGTCGATCCCGACAACCCACGGCATTGTGTGCACTCCTCAGAAACCCACCCCCCAGCCCCCTCCCTTCCGGGAGGGGGGTTGGGGGGTAGGTTCTTCGCCACTATCGTAACGACATCCCTTTATTTCAGGGAGGCCGCATGTTCGCCGACAACATCTTCCTCAAGATCATCGACAAGACGATCCCCGCGAAGCTCGCGCACGAGGACGATTTGTGCCTCGCGTTCCACGACATCAAGCCGCAAGCGCCGGTCCACGTGCTCATCATCCCCAAAAAGGTGATCCGCACGCACGACGCCGCGACCGCCGCCGACCAAGCCCTGCTCGGGCACTTGCACTTGGTCGCGGTGAAGCTGGCGAAGGAGTTGGGGCTGGCGAAGGGCTACCGGCTCGTCATTAACTGCGACGAGCACGGCGGGCAAACGGTGCCGCACCTCCACATGCACCTGCTCGGCGGGCGCGACATGGCGTGGCCCCCCGGTTGAACCCATGACCGACACCGAACTGGGCGCGATCTTGGGCGAACGCGTTGCGAACGTGCGCGCGCGAATTGAGGCGGCGCGTGCGCGGTCTGGCGAAGCCGCGAGCGGCGTAAAACTGGTTGCCGTCACGAAGACCGTGTCGGCGCGCGTGGCCGCACTCGTGGTGGAACTGGGCGTGACCGACTTGGGCGAGAGCCGGCCGCAAGCGCTGTGGCAGAAGGCCGAAGCCGTGCCCGGCGCGACGTGGCACATGATCGGCCACCTTCAGCGCAACAAGCTGGAGCGCACGATTCCCCTCGTATCACTGGTTCACTCGGTCGATAGCGAGCGCCTCCTGCACGCGCTGGACGCCTTCGGCCGCGCGCGCGGCGCGCCGGTCCCGGTGCTGCTCGAAGTGAACTGTAGCGGCGAAGCGGCGAAGGGCGGGTTCGCGCCGGACGCGGTGCCGGTCGCGCCGCTGCCCGGCGTTCAGGTCCTCGGGCTGATGACGATGGCCGCGCGGGAGGGCGACCCGCGGCCCGCCTTCGCGCGCCTGCGCGAACTGCGCGACGCGCTCGTCCCCGGCGGCGAACTCTCGATGGGCATGAGCAACGATTTCGAGGTCGCTGTGGAAGAAGGCGCGACGCTGGTGCGCGTCGGCACGACGCTGTTCGAGGGGTTGGGTGAGTAAAGGCAGGAATGGCCGCGAAACAGCACAAAAGCCACAAAAGAAGAACAAGACCGAAGCCAGAAGACATTGTTCAGAAGACAAGAGACAGGGGCGCGGTGTCTTTGTCTTCGACCCAATCTTTTGGTTTTGCCTTTGCCTTCTTTTGTGGCTTTTGTGCTGTTTCGCGGCCATTCCTGCCTTTACTTCTTGTCCTTCGCCTTCTGGTCCAGCAGGTAGGCGAGGATGTGGTACAGGTCGCGCTCCGGTATGGTGTCGGCGAGGTTCGCCGGCATCGCGGAGAGTTGCGTTTCGCGGTTGGTCGCGATCTCGTCCAACGGGATGCGCTGCTCCTTCCCTTCGAGGTCCGCGACCACCAGCACCTTGCCTTCGACGCGCAGCATGAGGGCCGTCAGCGTCTTGTCGTTGGTGAGGGTGATGGAGCGCGCGCGGAACGCTTGATCGACGTTGCGGTTCGGGTCGAGCACGTCTTCGAGCAGGCGCTCCGTTCCGCGAACGCCGATGCCGTCGAGTTGCGGGGCGATCTTCCCGCCCGTGTCGCCGACGCGGTGGCACGCGGCGCAGTGCTTGGCGAACAGCTTCGCGCCCTCCACCTTGTCGGGCTTGGCGTTGGCGAACGCCGTCGCGCGGGCCTTGAGCAGGTTCGCGATCCGCTGATCGGCCGCCGGCAGGTTCTTCGTCAGGTCGGCGAGCACTTTGTCGAAGTCCTTGATCTTTTGAGCCCGGAGTCGCTCGACGACGGCCTTCTCTTGGAGCAGCTGGGCCGGGGCCTTGCCCTGCTTGACCGCTTCGAGCAACAACTCCGCGCCCACGGGCGTGCTGGCGAGGCCGAGGCCGACGGGCACCGCGACCCGATACGGCACGGTCTTGAGCGCGTCGCGCGCTTCGGTCTGAACGCCCGGCAAGTTCGAGGTGGCGGCGGCGAGGATCACGCCGGTGCGCACGGGTTCCGGCGCGGCTTCGTCCGCGAGCACCTTGCGCACGGCTTTCAGCCCTTCGACCGGGTCGTAGGCGAGCAACACTTCGACCGCGCCCACGCGCAACTCGTCCGGCGCTTTGGCGGCGTGCACGAGCGGGACGACGGACGCGGGCCGCACGGCCTTGATCACATCGCGGTCGCCGATCACGGTCAGCGCCTTGTAGAGCCGCAGCCCCCACAGTGCGTCTCGCACCTTGGCCGCGGGCGGCGGGGTCGCCCCCGTGAGGCTGTCGTCGTCGAGGACGAACCCGGCCCCGTGGACCATGGTCTTCGTCAGGTCCGCGTCCATGCGCGTGCCGCGAGCCTGAACTCCGCGCACGACGGCCGCCAGCGCGTCCGGGTTCCGAACGTCGGACAGCCACGAGTACAACTGGCCGTCTTCCGCCGGGCCGTAGCGCGCGATGTGTTCGGCGCTGGCGCTCAGCTTGTCCGCGGGGATCGATTTCGCCTTGAGGCGGCCCAGCAGGTACTTCGCGGCCTTCTCGTTCGGGATCGCGGTCGCCATTTCCACGAAGATGGCGTCGTCGCCGGCGGGCCATGCGTCGGTGTCGCGCAAGCAGTTCCGCAGCGCGACCTTCGCGGCCATGCGCAGGTGCGTGTCGTCGGGCGCGCACTTCTTCAACACGGCCAGCACCGGCGGCACGAAGTCCGCGTGCGGGTGCGCGATCACCGCGTCGATGCAGGCCCGCGTCTGGTGGATCGAGTCGAACGACTTGAACACGTCGAGGAGAATCTTGCGCTCGCCGTCGCCCCACTTCTCGCGGCTGGATAGCGCGCGAACGAGGTGTCCGGTCACATGCTCTGGCTTCACGACGTTCTTCGGATTTTGGGCGTAGGCGAAGAAGTCCGCGTAGTCCTTGAGTTTCACGGGCTCTTTACCCACCTCGGCGATAAAGCACATCCACGCGACAACGGCTGATACCCGCTCGGGGGTCTTCAGCGCTTGGGCGAACGCTTCACCCGTGTTTGCGAGCGGGTCTTTGCCTTCCGCGGAGCGGAGCCGGAGTTGGTGCCCGGCGAGGAACCGCACCGTCAGGTTCGGGTCCAACATGTCCTTGAGCAGTTCCTCATCGGTCGCCTTCGTGAAGTCGGCGCGGTGGAACGTGGGCGCGGCGGCCTTGCCCTCCGCGCCCTTCCACACAATGCGCCAGAGCCGGCCGCGGTCCTTGTCGCGGCGCGGGTCGCGCAGGTCCACTTCGTAGTGGCCGATGATTTTGTTGTAAAAGTCGGCGACGTACAGCGCGCCGTCCGGCCCCAGCTTGATATCGACCGGGCGGAACCAGCGGTCCTTGCTGGTCATAAAGTCGGGCAGTTCCTTCGCCACGGGGCTTGCGCCCTTCCAGTCGATGCGGTCGGCGCTGATGCAGTTGCTCACCACGTCGCCCAGCAGCATCGTGCCGAGGTACTCCTTCGGGTAGTGGTCGGCGTCGTACCACACCAGCCCGCACAGCCCGGTGCTCTTGTGCGGGTGCGCGGTGACGTGCGGGGCGAACCCCAGCCCGTCGTGCGGCTTGCCGAAGCTGTCGTAGTACGCGCCCGGAATGAGTTGCGTGATCGGCTTCGAGTGGCAGTCCGCAGTGTACAGGTTGAACCACGGATCAACGGCCATGCCGAACGGGTTCACCTGTCCGCGGGTCCACACCTCGATCTTGGAGCCGTCGGGCCGGAACCGGAACGTGTTCCCGCTGTGCATCTTGATCGTGTTGCCGCTCTTGTCCTTCACCGTGCTGGTGTTGTTGAACCCGTGGCACGAGTACACCCAGCCGTCGGGCATCAGCGTGTACGAGTTGTACATGCCGTGCGTGTCGAGCGAACCGAACCCGCTGAACAGCACCTCGTACCCGTCGGACTTCAGAACGCCGTCCTTCTCCGCGATCTTGTACTTGCGAATCTCGCCCACGCTCGAAACGAGAACGCTCTTGCAGTCGGGCAGCGGAAGGATGCCGATGGGGATGTTCAGGTCGCTGGTGAAGGTCTGCACCTTCTTGGCCTTGCCGGTCTTGGGGTCGAAGTCGGACAGGACGAACACCTTATCGGTCGGCTTGCCGTCGGTGGCGAACGGGTAGTGGTACGAGGTCGTCACCCACATCCGGCCCTTCGGGTCGAAGGCCATTTGCATCGGCTTCTGGATGTCCGGCTCGCTGGCGATCAGTTGCACCTCGAACCCCGGCGGCACGACGAACTGCTTGCGCTCGTCTTCGGGCGAAAGCGGGTCGGTGGGGGCCAGCAGGTTCGGGGGCAGGTTCGGGAGCTTCGGCTGCTTCGGCTGCGCGAGCGCGCTCGCGGCGAAGGCGAGGGCCGCAGCGAGAGAGAGGGCTAGCCGCATGAGCGGGCCTCCGCGGGTTGGGGACGGCGGGAGAAGGTCAATTAGACCAAACCGTGCGGCCCGCGGGTAGGGGCGACCGGGGGAACTTGCCATTTGTACACATCCGCGAGTTGTGTACTCGTGTATTTGGCTCCGCGGCTCCCACCCCCAGACGAGTTGGCGCTCTGGCGCTCTGGCGCTCTGGGGTGGAAAACACTGGAAAAACAAGCGTTTTCTCAGAGCGCCACTCCCAAAGACGTGGCGCTCTGGGTGGGTGAAGTGGCGCTCTGGGTCGGGAATTGACGGTCTCTTTTTGGCAATCTGGGGTGAACTGCGTCGGGCCGGGCGCGACACTCCGTCGCTCACGCGACGGGTTCGCCCCGACTCCGTTGGTACGCCCGTTCGCTTCCGACATCGCACGCCCGCCGCGGGTGCGGAATAATTCCCCCATTGGTGCATCGTGCCTGTGGGGGCGCGCGAACTCGCGCGCCGCGGGCGTGTCCGTTCTACCGGCATGTATCACAACCTTCGTCAACGGTTTCAGAGGAAGCAACCCGTGCAAGAAACGGCGGTCGGTCTGTTGGCGGGCGGCGCGGTGCTGGGCCTGCTCGCGAGCATGTGGGGCAAGCTCAAGGGGCTGATGTGGCGCGTGCTGGGCCTGTTCGTCCAGCGCGTCGAGATCCCCACCGAGCCGGGCCACGAGGCGCTCGTCGCGTACCTCATCGCCCACTACCGGCGCTCGCGCAACTACGACAAGATGTACGGGGCGAGTTGGGAGTACCAGCGCGACGGGCGCTACGGCCTCATCCCCTACGAGGTGTTCGGCAACCGCTCGCTCATCCTCTGGAGCGGCTGGTTCCCGTTCCTGTTCAGCAACCAAGTCGAGAACAAGGCCGCGAGCGGGAAGGGCACCAACAACGACGGCGGCGGGGGCGGCGGCATGAAGGTCCACTCCACGCTGATCTTCATTCGCGGCACGTTGAACGTCGAGGAACTGCTGCGCAAGGCCTGCGACGCGCGCAACAACATCTCGTGGGCGGTCGAGGACCAACAGACCGCGACCGCGAACCGCTTCTGCATTCACCACGTCCCCGAGCGGCCCGGCGCGGACGGTGGGTGGAACGGCGGCAGCGACGGCCTCGCGTGGTACCAGCAGGGCAACTACCGGCTGCTCGCGCACACCCCGGACCAACTGGGCAAGGCCCGCACGAACAACGGTAAGGCGCTCGACCACCTCATCTTCCCGCGGCGCGTCAAGGACCTGATCCGCGAGATCGAGCTGTGGCGCAAGAGCAAGGAGTGGTACATCGAGAAGGGCATTCCGTGGAAGCGCGGGTGGCTGCTGTACGGCCCGCCGGGCACCGGGAAGACCGCGCTGGCGCGCGCGTTCGCCGAAGACCTGAACATGCCCATCTACGTGTACAACCTCGCGGAGATGAGCAACCACGAGCTGATCAAGGCGTGGACCGAGATGCAGACGAACACGCCGTGCATCGCGCTGATCGAGGACATCGACAACGTGTTCCACGGGCGCGAGAACGTCGTCCGCCGGTCCAGCTTCTTCTCGATGATGATGCCCGAGAAGAAGGAGGGCGACGCCAGCGGCGGCGGCGACAAGGCGCGCACCGGCCTCGGCTCGCCGCTGACCTTCGACTGCCTGCTGAACTGCCTCGACGGGGTGGAGCGCGCCGACGGCATCTTCACCATCATCACGACGAACGACCTGACGAAGATCGACCCGGCGCTGGGCCTGCCGCGCCAGTTGCCGGACGGCACGACGGAGTTCATCAGCACGCGCCCCGGGCGCGTCGACAAGGCCGTCGAGCTGACCTACATGGAGCCGTGCGACAAGAAGCAGATGGCGGCGAAGATTCTGGGCGAGTACGAGCCGGCGCACGTGGAGATGGTCGAGTTCATCGACAAGTTCCCGGACCTGCCCGAGACGCCGGCGCAGTTCCAAGAGCGGTGCGCGCAGGTGGCGCTCAAGTGCTTCTGGCGCGACCTCCAGCGCGAGGCCGGGGCCCCGACCGGCGACAGCGGGTTCTTCACCAATGCCGCCCACCGTGTCGCCGCTGCGCGGTAAAGCCAGAAGAGTGTCGACGGGATCACAGGATGATACCGGATGAAGAGAAGCGCGTTGTTCTTCTCTTCATCCGGTATCATCCTGTGATCCCGTCGACACTCTTCTGCTTGCTCTGCACGCGCGTCAACGAACCGCGCGCCGCCTCTGTTCGTACACCTCTTGTATGGCACGGCGCGTGACCGTTATCGGGTTCGTTCTGCTCGCGCTCGTCGCGGTGGGGCTGTTCGTCACGTACATCCCCAAGGCCCGACTGAACGCGAACCTCGAAGCCTCGCGGAACAACCTGCGCGAGTTGAGCCTGTTCGCGGCGCACCACACCGCGCCCGACAAGACGCCCAAGCGTGACGCCACCAAGTTCCCCAGCGAGATCCCCGCGGGCACCATCTACCTGCCCGACGTGCCGCCGGACGCCCGGCTGAGTTGGGCGGTCGGCGTGCTGCCGGGCGTCGACCAGAAGAAGCAGAACACCGAGGACCTGCTGAAGCTCATCGCGCGCGACAAGCCGTGGGCCGCGGAGCCGAACCAGCGCGCCGGGCAGACGCGCCTCGTCGTGCTGATTTGCCCGGAGAACCCGCCGCCGGGCGCGAACGTGACCTCGTACGTCGGAATCGGCGGCGTCGGCGCGGACGCCGCGGCACTGGCCCCCGGCGCGCGGCGCGCCGGCGCGTTCCGTTACGACGGCCCCACGCCGTTCGCGCAGATCAGCGACGGGCTGAGCCAAACGCTGCTGTTCGGCGAGACGCGGCACAACGTCGGCCCGTGGCTCCGCGGCGGGCCGGACACGGTGCGCGGGCTGGACGGCGCGGACGGCGCGCCGCCGCTGATCGGCACGCAGTTCGGCGGCTACTTCCCGTCCGGGGCGAACTTCGCGTTCTGCGACGGCAGCGTGCGCACCTTCTCGCCGCGCACCACGCCGAACGTGCTGCTGGGCTTCGCCACCGTCGCCGGGAAGGGCACCGACCCGCTACCGGGGGATTGAGCGCTCGCGAAGCCGCAAGCGGCCAATCACAAAAGCGCACGCATTGCCTTCAACACGGCCTCCGCGCCGTCGGCGCGCAGGCGCGCGAGCCACTCCCACGAGGCGAAGCCGTCGAGCAACTCGCGCCGGCGCGCTTCGTCTCCGACGGTTGCCAGCACGTCGCGGCGCACTTCGGCCAGAACGCTCACCCACTCCGCGAAGCTCTCATCGAACTCCGCTTCGAGCTTCTCGCGCACGCGCCGGGCCAGCGCCGGAGCCGCGCCGCCGGTGCTGACGGCTAGCGCGAAGTCGCCCCGGCGCACCACCGCCGGGAGCGCGAAGTCGCCGCCCGCGGGGTCGGTGGCCGAACACACCCACACGCCGAAGGCGCGCGCGTCCGCTACGACCTGTTCGTTCACTTGGGGAGTGGCGCAGGCAAAGGCGAGCGCCGCGCCGTCGAGGTGTTCGGCGCGATAGGCTTCGGCGACGTAAACCGCGCCGGGCGGCAGGTCCGGTAGCGGGCGCGGGTCGATGACGCGCACCGCCGCGCCCGCGTCGAGAAGTGCGGCCAACTTGCGCGCGCCGACCGCGCCCCCGCCGACCACGACGGCGCACTTCCCGCGCACGTCTAACACGATAGGCAGCACGGCCTCAGCCCTTCCAGTTCCCACACGCCCACGTCCAGTCGCGCACCGGGTCGAGTTCCTTCATCACGTCGGCGAGCAACTGTTGATCGACGGGCGCGGTGATTGCGCGGAGGTTGGTTTCGAGTTCGCTCTTGCGCGCCGCGCCGGTCAGCGTGCAGGGGATTTGCTGTTGCGCGTAGGCGAACTGCATCCCCAAGAAGCTGATGTCCGCGCCGCGACTGCGGCACAGGTCCGCGGCGCGCTTGCACGCGGCCACGATCTCCGGTTGGCCCGGGAACCACGGCTGCGGCCCCTGATTGGTGAGCAGGCCCATCGCGAGCGGGCTGGCGTTCATCACGCCCACGCCGCGCGCCGCGGCCACCGGCATCAGTTCCGCAAGCAACCGTGTGTTGAACAGGTTGCAGTGCGCGTAGCTGATAACCACGTCCAGATCGCAGCGCGTGATCGCCTGTTTCAGCAGGCCGAGCGGGTAACAGGACATGCCGATGAACCGCGTCTTGCCCTCTTCCTTGAGGTCTTGCAGCACGCGATAGGTCTCGTTGAAGACGTACTCGTAGTCGTCGGCGAACTCGATGTCGTGCGCGAGAAGGATCTCGACGCGGTCGGTGCGGAGCCGCTTGAGCGACGCTTCGACGCACGCGCGCGTGCCTGCGGGCGTGAAGTCGAAAACGGCGTTGTCGAGCCGGCAGGCTTTGGTGCAGATGTTGACGCGATCCCGCCACTTGCCTTCGAGCGCCTTCCCGAGGAACTCCTCTGCGGTGCCCTTGCCGTAGTACGCGGCGGTATCGACGAGGTTCACGCCGGCGTCGATGGCGGCGTGAACGGTGTCGGCGGCCTCTTGCGCGGAGACCGGGCCGAACTGCTGCCCGAACGCGGCCCCGCCCTGACCGAGCACGGAGACGCGCAAGCCGGTCTTACCGAGGGTTCGCTGTTCCACTGGTGGCCTCCGAGGGAGATACCCGCAGAGTACGCGGCGGGGCGAAGAAATGTAGCCTCGCGCCGCGCTCACCTTGACCGCACAGCCCGCGCGCGCCAGAATAACTCCGCCGAGCGCAGCTCACACTCCTTACCCGGTAGTGTAACGGTAGCACAAGAGATTTTGGTTCTCTTTGTCTAGGTTCGAATCCTAGCCGGGTAACTTTCCTCTTTCGCAGCAAATCGCAGCACTTCGTAACTACTTGCGGTGACTACCACTTCGGGATTCTGCTTCGCGCTTGATTGCGACCCGGTGCGTGTTCCCGCGGGAATCTGCTGCGCCGCTTTTTGCGCCGCCTCGGTGCCCGTCGCGCGCCGGAAGTCGCCGTCGGTCACGGTCAGGTAGTGCTTGCCCGCGACCGGGACCGTGTGCCCGGCCCACGCCGCGACCGCGTGAATCGGGTGGTCCTTCGCCCAATCGCTGACGCAGCTCGACCGCAACACACGGAACGGGCGGGACCAGCACGGGACGTTCGCCCGCTTCATCAGCCGCGTGAGCTGCGTGCGCAGGTTGCACCCGATCCAGTTCCCGGCGCGGACGCGGTACTGCGGCATGTCCACGACGTACTCGTGCCCCTCGGCCAGCGCCCACGCCTCTTCCAGCACGGGGGCAAGGGCGGGGGCGATGGGCACAACGCGCCACGCCTTCCCCTGACTCTCGGTTTTGGGCGAGCGCACGGTCAACCGGCGCTCGGGCAGGTTCACGTCCGCCCAGCGCAGGATGAGCGCTTCGGAGGGACAGCGCAGCGCCCCGTACCGGCCCAGCGCGATCAGCACGCGCCAGCACGGGGCGCACACGGCGAGCAGGCGCTCCACGTCGTCGGCTTCCGCGAAATCGCGCGGCTTGCCGGCCCCCTCGCGGAAGTTGTAGGCGAGCGTGTCGAACGGGTTCTTAGTGAGAATGTCGCGCCTGACCGCGAGCGCGAACAACTGCCGGGCGAAGCGCAACACGCGCCCCACGGTCGGCCCGGCGAGTTCGCGCCGCACCAGCGCGTCCCGCAGCGCCTCGGCGTCGCGCGGGCCGATGTCGCTCACCAGCCGCGCGCCGAAGTGTTCCTTCAACTGCTTGCCCCACGTCGCGCGCACGGTCTTGGTGCTCTCCTTCACGTCGGCGCGCCCGAGATAGTCCGAGAGCAGGTTTTCGACCGTCGCCTTCGCGGGCGGGGGCGCGACGAGGCCGACGGCCGCGAGCTTGTCCTTGAGCGCGGCCCCGACCTCGGTGAGCCACGCGGCGGTGTCGCGCGGCAGCGGTTGGCCGTTGATCTTGCCCGCGAGCAGGTGCTCGACGTGCCGGCAGATGCTCTCCGCGCTCTTGCGGTCGATTTTGCCCAGCCGGATCGTCTTGCGCTTCTCGTCCGGCGCGACGAACAGGATGCGCCGCCGGCCGTTGGGGTCGTCTACCACGCTTGCCATGTCATGACTCCTTGGAGATTAGTCGGGAAGGTTGATCGCCGGGTTGTCGAACAGGCGCGCGCCGTCCGGGTTGTCGGGGTTGTTGAACCCGAACGGGAACGGGTCGGGTTCGGTTGTCGGCCGCGCGCCGGCCGCGTCTACAGTGTCTACGTCTACGGAACCCCCTCGCGCCATGTCGGTTGTCGGGGTTTTGTAGACCGTAGACGCCGTAGACAGGGCGAACACGCGCGACGGCCGGCCGCCCTTCGCGGCCGTTTCCGGCGCTCGCCAGCAGGCGCGCCCGGCCTTCACGAGTTCGTTCATGGCCGCTTCCGCCGCGCCCGGTTCCTTGAGCCACCGGCAGCCCTGCTGAACTTGGCGCACGGTCACGGGTCCGCCCTTGCTCGTGACCCACTCCACCAGCCGGCGCTGGTTGCGTTCCGCGTCGGACTCGCTCAACATCGCGTACACGCGCCGGGCTTCGTGCTTGAACCACTCGGTCAGCGCGATGCCGGCGTTCATGCTCGCGGCGTCGAGGACGTTAGCATTTGTGAGCATTTGGTCGCCCGCCGCCCAGCGCGCGAAGTGGACGACGAGCGCGAGCCGGGCCGCGTATTCCTCCAACTTCGACCACGCCGCCGACAGGTCGCCGGTCAGGTCCGCTTGCTCCGTCGCGTGGGCGTCGTAGTACGTGACCCACGCGGCCTTCGCCCCGGCAGCGAGCCGCACCAATACCGGCCGCGGTTTGCCGTCGTCGTCTTCCGCGGGTTGCAGGTCGAACAGCCGGTCGAACAGCGTAACAAGCTCCGCTTCGGCCTTCGGATCGATTCCGGCCTCAGTCCACTTTTTCGCGCGCCGCGGCGGGTAGGCCAGAAGCAACCGCGCCGCCAAGCCCGATTCCCGGTGTTCCGCGCCCAGCGCGCGTTGCAGAATGCCCGGCTGAATGCCGCCGGTCACGCACACCGCCGCGTCGGGAACGTGAATGGTGCGTGGTACTCCGGTCTTGCGATCCACGATGATGCTTTCGGCGTTGAACATGCTCAGCCAGTTGGCCGCGTCCGCGCCCGCCTTCCCCTTGCCGGCGTAGCGGTCGAACGAGCCGAGCCAGCCGGCCAGTTCGTCGCGGGAGAGGAGCAGCCCGCGCGGATTCGCCATCATTATCGGCGCGAGGGCTTCGACGGTCGTGTCCGAGACGATGTAGCGCACGGCGTCGGGCACGTCGGGCTTCGCGGGCGGGTCGTCGGCCGCGCCCTTCGCCCGCTTCCAAGC
>Ga0194132_10001429_pt1 | contig 48385 bp, 41 predicted proteins | sample TA2KigOf80mmetaG_FD_148612 | JGI IMG/M metagenome (GOLD analysis project Ga0194132, IMG submission 148612) | Freshwater microbial communities from Lake Tanganyika, Tanzania - TA2015054 Kigoma Offshore 80m | ecosystem: Environmental > Aquatic > Freshwater > Lake | place: Tanzania: Lake...
GGGTGAACAGGAGCGTCGCCGTCAGTTCAGGTGCGTAGGCCACCATCGCCGTCAGACCTGCCACCACGCTACCAAACCCACCAAACCATGGCACGGCAAGGAGCAGCAAGTAGCGAGGATGCGCCCACAACCACCGTACGCCTTCGATATAGGTCTTAAAACCACGACTGAGATCAGCCGCGGGGGTAAGTAACGCCATGATCGCCTCGACTCCAGACAACTGGGAACATCCGTCACAATACACAAAAACCAGGTGGACACCTAGCAGATACCGTACAATTGTCTGGCACCGACCTTCAAGTCCGCGACCATTAGGGTTTTCGTGCCTACCATCCCACTCACTTGGGTGCCCAAGCTTTTGACAAACGCCCCTTACCAAAGACTCAAGATTGCGAATTTCCAAGGTTTTAGATTGCGCTCACTTCTTGCAATCGACGATGCTGATCAAGGGAGTCTCATAAGAGAAAGGAAGGCCGATGCTGAATTTACATACCTTGCGGCTCGTGCGGATGATGCCGCTGCGGCGCACTGCAGCAGTGACTGGTCTGACCGTTCTTACGACCGCTCTGACATGGGGTTGCAAAAATGCAAGCTTTGGCGGCAAAGAGCAGGGGGTCCAGGGTAAAAAGAGAGGGGCCGTAGCAGGCGACCTCCAGGCAGTCGATCCCAAAGCCTACGGAACCCCCACTACCGACGCCATCAGCAAAGCTGGCTGGACGCAGGGCCCAGCAGTGAAATCGCAAATAGACGGACTCTTTACACCGAGCGTGCCCACCATCGGTGGCAACGATGAGGGCCAGAACGGCAGCATCCACAATGATTCCTCGGGTGTTTTATGGCTGCCTTGCGCCGACCAAGGCCTCAATGCGAGTCCACTGAAGTCAGAGTTTTTCGCCAAAGAAGGCGCTAAAGTACGCGTCGCTGGCGAGCTCTGCCCTACGACTCAGATCACGGGCGACGTTAACGTGCTCTTCGTGATTGACCGTTCGGGATCGATGGAAGGTGCTGGCGGCGAGGGCCCCAACGACAAGACCAGTGGCGGCTCATGCGGACGCCTCCGTGCCGCTCAGGCTCTGACCGACAAGTTTAAATCCATGCCGAACGTCAATGTGCGGGCTGGCGTCGTCAACTTCTCGACGTCAGCGCGGACCGCAGCGGGCATGGCTCCGCTCAGTCAGCTACCATTGAACGCCTCTCTGTTCTGCGGCGCGGATCTGGCGGGACTCACTAACTATTACGCGGCATTTTCCGAGGCAACCTCGGTTCTCTCAAAAATTCAGGGCAAAAAAATTGTTTATTTTATCTCCGATGGCTCACCGACTCTTGGTTTAGGCGATGCGCGTAGCTCCGGCCTGCAGGCTGCCCAGGCTCTGCGTCAGGTTCCGGACGTCACTTTGTATGCCCTCTTTGTCGGCTACACGAGCGGCAAAACTACCAATCCTCAGGGGTATCTCGAACAAATCACTGGCGACCCTCAGGCCGTGCGTGTCACCACTAATGCCCAGGAGCTGGTGCAAGCAGCATCCGGTCTAGGCCAGCCGATCATAGTGATCAAAAAAGAGGATATCGTCGCCCAGCTATCCTCGGGCAACAGCAACCGCGCCATTAAGATCGAAAGACTCGAGCCCAGTAAAGACACACCAAACCGTTACCACTGGGTCACCGAACCCTTCGAGCTCATCAGCGAAGCAGGTAAGCCGACACTGCAACAGCTAGGCGTAACGGCCACGACATCACTGGGCGGCACCGTTAGCACGACGACCGACATCACTTATCACCGGACCACACCGTGATCCTGTCGAAAGCACGACTAAAAACGACTAGGTATTAAACGATTGTTGTTTGAATTCGGTCTAACTCATTGGATTCTATAGACACGGTAACGCGCACAGTTCTTGCAGCTACTAAACTAAAATAAGGGGAGTCGAAATATGAGAAAGGTAAGTAAATGCGTACTCAGGGTACACTTCGACTCCCGCGTTTCGCCGTGGCCGCAGGCCTGGCGGCACTCACAATCTCGTTAGTATTTGGCTGCAACCAAGCTAGCTTTGGCGGCAAGGAAACCGGTGCTAAGGGTTCGCGCCCATCGGCTAACGGTACTGGTAACGACAGCACTAAAAACCCAGGCATCAACGGTGCGGATCCCGCGATCGACCCACAGGCCTACGGGACACCGCCAACCAATGACATCAAAGTGCCGGGTTGGGTACAAGGCCAACCACTCAAAGACCTAGTGGACGCGCTTTTCGCTCAAGGTAACAACCCCACGATTGGTGATGCACCAGGTGGCGGAGGCGACAACGGTGCCAATCAGACTGCGCCGGGTGGCGGCCAAGGTGGTGGCAACGGCAACGTTCCCGTGGGTGCGCCAGGTGGTGGCGGACCGGGCGATAAAGGTAGCCTGTTTAGCGATGCGTCCGGGGTGTTGTGGTTACCGTGCAACGATCAAGCGAAGAATGACGTACCGTTTAAATCGGAATTCTTTGGCAAGGCTGGCGCGCAAGTGCGCGCTGCCGGCGAGTTATGCCCTCAAGTTGCATTGACAGGCGACGTCACCCTGCTCTTCGTCATCGATCATTCTGGATCCATGGAGGGCGCACTCCTTGAAGGCCCCAATGACAAGACCTCTGGTGGCAGCTGCGGACGCCTCCGTGCGGCTCAAGTTTTAGCGGAGAAATATCGCGCCATGCCTAACGTTACGGCACGCGCCGGTGTCGTCAACTTTTCCACCGCTGCGCGGACGGCAGCAGGAATTGCTCCCATCGATCAGCTACCTCTAAGTGCCAATGTTTTCTGCGGTGCCGATTTAGCGGGATTCACCAACTACTACGCCGCATTTTCTGAGGCGGCATCCGTCCTGGCTAACATCCCCGGTAAAAAATTGGTGTACTTCGTGTCTGATGGCTCGCCAACTGTGGGCTTGGGTGACGCACGTAGCTCCGGACTGCAGGCAGCGCAGGCTCTGCGCCAAATTCCGGATGTCACGCTTTTTGCCCTATTTGTCGGCTACACCAGCGGCAGTGCCAATAATCCGCAGGGCTATCTGGAGCAACTAACCGGTGATCCGAAGGCGGTGCGTGTGACCGCGAATGCTCAAGAACTAGTTCAGGCAGCGGCAAGCCTAGGTCAGCCACTCATTGGGATCAAGAAAGAGGACATCACGGCAGAAGTGCTCTCTGCCAGCGGCGCCCGCGAGGTCAAAATCGACAGATTGGAAGCACGTAAGGACATGCCTAATCGCTATTACTGGGTGACCGAACCATTTGAACTCGAGGGACAAGTTGGTAAACCAACTCTGAGTCAGCTTGATGTTTCTGCAACGACGTCTTTTGGCACCACAGTTAGTGCTCGGGCAGAGATCACGTATCAGATGACTGCACCTTGAAAAAGCTCAGTTATAAACTGAGCTACAGGCCAGATGTCGACACCATCGTCTCGCATACGATCTTGGCCACAGTAGATAAGATGAGTGGCCTTGATTTTGTCCTTGCTCAGACCTGCAAAGTCCCTCAGTCCACGGGTCCATTCAGAGCGGTATTTGTTCCCGTATTTAATCTCGATGCAGATCAGTTCTCCGGGTTTACCCATGACGGGCTTGCGGGTCTGTATGATCAAGTCGATATCGTAGGACCCATTAATGGTGTAGTGATAAATCGGGAACAGCTTGAACGTCTGACTCAAGTAGGCACGTAATTGCCCAAGCACAAAGGTCTCGAGCTGAAAGCCTAGGAAAGCGCTTTCGAGAGGCTGGTTGAGCAGTCCAGCTGTGGCACTAACTACGCCTGGATCAAACAAATAAAATTTAGGATGCCTGCTTTCTTTGGTCTTTAGTCCTGGCGACCAAGCAGACACCATAGTACCGAGAAGCGTATCTTCCAAAATACCGAAGTAGTGATCGACTGTAGTACGCTTGACCTGACTTTCGCGAGCGATTGACTCCTTATTCAATAACTGACCGTTCGTCAGCCCTACTATGTCGAGAAACCGACGAAATGGATCTAGGCTGCGTACAACTGCCTCCTCCAAAATCTCTTGACGAAGATAAGTCGTCAGGTAACTGGCAAGTCGCGGCACGCTTTTGCTGTAGTCACTGGCAATGCCAGGTAACGAGCCATAGTGCAGGCAAGAGTTCAAATCAAAGGCATCACCGAGTTCTAAGCCGTTAAGAGGATAGAACTGCAAATCAAGCAAGCGCCCGCCGAGGAGATTGGCATGATTCATTTTTAATTTGCGTGCACTTGAGCCAGTGATCGCAAACCGCAGCTTTTTTTTCTGGTACAAAGCATGGACTTCATCGAGGAGTCCGGGGACCTTTTGAATTTCATCGATGACGACCCATGCACCCTCTTTTAGAGGTTCGCACATTTTACGCAGTAGACTTGGTGTTCGCGAAAGCTCTAGAAAGCGATCACTCTCAAGTAAGTCGATTGCCAAGTCGGCTGCAATGGACTCCTGGATCCATGTCGACTTGCCGGTGCCTCGCGGTCCCAGCAGCAAGAACGAGTCTTCGGGTGGCTTTAAATAACGCTTGAATTTCATTATGTTACACTATTTACAACGCTATTGTAATATTCGCTTCTATTTCTACAATACCATCGTAGGAATAGAAATCAACCAGAACCGCATGCATGCCGCCACCTTAGCCTTTCAGTTTCCGCGCCCGGCTGCTCCGGGCGAGCGGTGAAAAAAGTCCAGGCACCGGGTCCTAAACACCGAAAACTTTAGCCCTATAAATGCCAAATTTTTTCACCTCAATTTTAGACCCAGGGCACCGATTTACCCAATGTCATGTGCTAAGAATTAAATCAGTGGTGCTCACTATTTCAGTAACCTAGCGCCAGTGACCGCACGCCCTTTTCGAGAAAGTTTGTGATCCGCATTCAAAAGTGCTACTTTATATTTTTGACCAAAATCGAAAGTAATACTTTTCTATGGATGGCTATCAAAGAACGTTAAACCTACCCGATTTAATCAGGAAAAATTCATTTTTCCTGTTCGGCCCCAGGGGGACAGGTAAAAGTTACCTGATCCGCAACACCCTAAAAGACATAGCGATCAAGATCGACCTCCTACGTTCTTCTATTCAGATGCGTCTTTTACAAGATCCGTCCCTACTTGAGTCTATGATCAGGGCCGAGATCCGCCCAGGAACTGCAGATAGCGCTGTCGTCGTTGTGATAGATGAGGTGCAAAAGATCCCTGTGCTGCTCGACGAGGTACACCGGCTCATCGAAGAGCATGGCTGGCGCTTTTTGCTCACCGGTAGCAGTGCGCGCAAATTGAAGTCCCAGGGGGTCAATCTACTGGCTGGTCGCGCTTGGATTGCCAAAATGTTTCCGCTAACCTACGCAGAGCTGCCGCACTTTGATCTAGATCTGTATCTTCGCTTTGGTGGGCTACCTGCAGTCGTCAACAGCTCGGACCCAATCGAGCAACTAGATGCCTACGTCAGCACCTTCATCAACGAGGAAATTAAGGCAGAGGGAGCGATACGAAAACTACCTGCTTTTGTCGAGTTTTTACGTCTAGCGGCCTTGAGTAATGGGCAATTGATCAATTTCGCAAACATCGCACGAGATGCTGGAGTCTCCGCTCCTACAGTCGCAGGTTATTTTCAAATCCTTGAGGATACGTTGGTCGGCTTTCAGCTACAGCCGTGGAAAAAACCAACATCACGTAAGTCCATAAGTACGGCCAAGTTTTATTTCTTCGATACAGGCGTGGTCAATACTCTAGCAGGTACAAAGCACGTCGATCGCAACTCGAATCTTTACGGTAATCTATTTGAAACCTGGATTGCCATGGAGCTCCAAGCATACCTGAGCTATCGCCGTATCAAAGACAAGCTTTACTTCTGGCGCACAGACGACAAGATCGAAGTAGATTTTATCATCGAGGATCGCGTCGCTATTGAGGTCAAATCTACGACCAAAGTGAGCAGAAGCGACCTGAGCGGACTCGCAGCGCTCAAGCAAGACGGACTAGTAGCTAAATACTATGTCGTCTCAAACGACCCCTTGGATCGCTTACTGGATGAAGTGCACCACCTCCACTGGCGCACTTTCATGCAAAAACTTTGGCGGGACGAGTTACCCGGATTAATGCCTCGTTCACCAAGTTATCACAACACCCGACCTTGATTAACCAAAGTCGCAAGATTTTCGCTTATCGAGAACACTACTCACCCACGACAATTAAAGGGTCACAGCCCTCTATGCCGAAAGCCATCAATGGGCGAAGGGGGTGATTCGTGGGCGCAGTTGCCAACAAAGAGCACATGGAATTGATCCTAGACGGTGCTGCCTTTCATAAGGCTGTGAGCATCATAGTCGATCGCGACGAGATACTTTGGCTTGGCTTTGATCCGTTCAGCCAAATTGGTATGTTTCAAAGTAGCAATACACCGTCACTGCAAGATTTTTGCGAGAAGAACCCAGAATACCATATCGTGACCTACACGTCCGACCATCGCTACGTGAACCGTTTTGTTCCAGATCAGAGAGTGTATATGCTGGCTACTGGAGATAAGAATCCATACTTGGTGCATAACCCGTGGATCGATCCTATGCATCACCTAATCGAGGAAGACGTCTTCAGTCAACTTAGCTGCGAACCTAACCAGATCCGGCGAGGTCGCAAGACCAAGGCGTAACTTTTCTGTCGCAATGAATTCGTCACTAATACATCCCTTGTGAATATTTGCATATCGGGAAAATCTACGATAATCCGCGGAAAAACGGTCAAACCGCCGCATCGCTCGCACAGTAAGTCGCTCAAAAACGACCCAAGCATCAAAATGATCTGCGGAGATATAACTCGCAATCTGCTGCTCAATTATCTTCCGGTCATCAGTCGCAAACCTATTTATCAATTTGCCACTACGGCAAGTACCAATCTACTGTGATGGTATCTTCATCGATTTGCTCCTTGAGACTCGACACAAGCCCCTTAACAGGGGAGCACCACCAAAACGAATTGAGTGGCCAGTCCATGTTCCATCGTTCACAGTTGATCGCGGCGAGTATCGCAAGTTAGACTAAAATCGCCAGACTACATGAAAAATCACTTTATGCTCTCGTGCTGCGCCGGTTTTTAAACTTTAGGGCTTTAGGGTATTTATGACTCAATCATACAAACTACTCGCTCCCATCGTCCTATCTTTAGCCATCCTCAGCGCCTGCGTCACCACCTCTGACGGCGATAAAATCCCTCCCCTAGGACCGGAGCGTTGCACGCATCTTAAAAAGAGGGGCTTCCGGTTATCAAGTGGCGAGCAAGTCAGGTTGCAAGTCTAATCCACCAAGATGGAAGTAGACCGCCATCTTAAAATTCTCGGTGTTGCGAAAGCCACATGCCATCTTTTTTACTTTCTGGATTCTAGCATTGTTGCTTTCCGCATTGCCGCTGTTCGCCTTTAGCCTGATCGCGTTAATGATCATCCAAAGTTGTTTTTTCAAGCTTTTTGCCAGCGTCTTCATTGGCTCAAGTCGGCTTTTCGCCATACGCGACAGCAACTGCTTCCATTCTCGTTCAGCTACACCTATGTACACATAATCCCACAGGCCATGCGCGATCTCTTTTAACGCCCAAGCTCTAGATGTTTTTAGCGCGCTGTTTGCCACCTCCATGAAGCTTCTTCGGCTGCGATTATCGATTGCGGCGCTTGTTCTTAGCCAATCGTATTTTGTGCCCTTTAGAGTTTCGTCACCCTCTGCCATTAGCTTGCGATGCTCTTTCTTTCGAACATCGTTAACGGCCTTTCCGAAATATCCAGCAACATGAAATCGGTCGAGACAAATCTTCGACTCGGCATCTGGGACATATTCTAGGGTACTTGAACGATAGGCATTCCACAGATCCATGCTGACGCTTCGGACGCCTGCACGAGCCTCATCAGATAGGGTATTCCAGAATGCATCAATGGACTCCTTGTCACGACCTGCCTCTACGTGGAGTACACAACCCCCTTCGCTGACAACAGTCAAATAGTTGTGCCCCTTCTTTTCGCTAGTCTCGTCGATTGATATATCAATTGGCGTGACAGGGCCTCGGCGATTTAACCCGCGCTCAACAGCTCTGTGCTGGATTCGTAGAGCGGAATCCCAGTCAATTCTCATGCGTTCAGATACCGCTGACACTGGAGCGGCTTCCAGCCATTTGATAACCAATGCCTCAAACAATAACGTAAAATGAGATCCCTTTTCGGCCCATGGGACACTCACCATTTTTACGCCATGCTCCGTGCATTTAATCCGCGGGACTTGACATTCAATGATTGTGTCTAGCTGGCATGTATCTAGATGCCGCCATCTGCGAGGCTTTTTGTCGTGACGTGGGCATTCTGCCGAGCACTCTGGGCAGGGAAATGAGTAACTCTGGTCAAACTCGAGGGCCACTGTGATTGAGTTAGACTCAATTGAGAGCTTCACGGATTCAACTGACCACGGGAATGAGATGCCTAAAATTTGAGCGTATAAATCTTTGTCGTTCATTCCCTGGATTATACATGTTTTCGGTGATTAGCCACTCGAATTCCTGATGCCCCTAAAAAGAAGATCCGCTGGTCAGATCCTATCGACACGCTTAATCGTGTCTCGCAGTTATTTGCCAACGAGTGCTACGAAGAAACCGTGGCCATAGGCTCTAAGGCTCGGGACGCTTATAGTCACAAAACTTACTCCGTCCTCAAAGAGTCGCTCGAGCTGTTTGTCGCCGAGGGTACGGTCACCGATTACGTACTAGAGAGTTACGAGCGTGGGTATTTGTCATTCTTGATCACCATGGCACTCGTCAATTTGCAGCGCACGGATCAGGTCACGGCTGAGCTCAATAGGTTTTATAATGAGGAGGTCGCGGCGACTTATAACCACGGCCAGGATCCGGTCAATGCCCTGCTGCAAGCCACCCTGTGGGACAACTTCCCGCGCGAGGGTTATTCATCGCGGCCGTTCTGGCTCTGGCTCAGTAAATCGCCACAATCGTCGTCAGAGTTGCGCTATTTTGCGGCCAATCGCGTCAAGAATATCGACCTCAAGTCAAGCACCCCCTCGTGGCACATAGCTGCCGTTGGCAACTTCCCGGAGCTCGATTGGTCGCTTAAGTTTACCGACTCCTCCAACGGCTTCCTTGCGGTGAAACCAACTACACCGTTTATCGCCACCTGCTCAGACCCTAGCTCGATCGTCGTACCAACTAATACCTGGTTTAAAAAGATCGCCATTCGACACAGCAACAGTTATCACCCGCTGGTCAACGCCAAGACCTGGATCCGCATGCCCGTCGGCATCATTTACGGCATCTCGACCGTAGTTGCCGGAGCCGGCATTGCCGTGGGTGGCTGCACCGCTGATGTGAGCATGGATGTGAAAGGAGCCCTCTGCCAGCTCAGCCTGCGCGGCGGCGTCGCCGTGATGGCTTCTAGTGGCGACGTGGTGAAGAGCACCGTTCGTCCGGATCTCAGGCATTGGGAGGCAATCCCCGAGGCTATTGTGATCACCAACGATCAAAAGGGCATTAACAGGGACTCAGACGGCCAGTCCGCCTGCTTAAAGACAATCAAGCAACGCACGGTGACGCCTTTGTTCGCGCCTAGTTGAGATGATGTCCTATATTTGCTGTGCTAATCGACCGCTTTTATCGCAACCACCAAATGACTAAATAAACCAAGTTTAGGGTGCTAATCCCCCGGCAATTTTTGCCGATACCTCGTAGGGAGGATCCATGGGGGTTAGTCACCCAAATCTCAAACGCAGCAGCGTGCCATTGCTTGGTGCCCTAGCCCTGTTGTTACTGTCTGCCGCTGCCCCGGGCTCAGTGGATCAGGCCCCAGCCCCCCTACCCTACCCGGCGGGCCTCAGTATGCCGTGGCGCCTACTCAACATCGATAGTGCCGAAGCCGCGCGTACAAGGCCTGCACTTAATGCGAGCGCCAAAGCTCTAGCAGCGAGCTGGCTCACTGCACCCGACCTCGTCACCAAGTCCTTAACGCGCACCAAGCCAACCCATAATAATCAGCGTCGCACTGACCAAATACAAGCTGGTCAACCTAAGGCGGCAGTTGGCGTCCCATCGGTGACGGTGGAGCCTAGTTGGTGCTCGATCATGAATCGCCATCTCTTCTTTGTCACGGTAACGGATAGCAAACTAAATACGGTGCTAGGGTCAGCTCATACAGCTATCCCGCGCGGTGACTGGGCCAAGCTCCGGACTAAAGAGCAGATGACCAATTTCCTCACGAGCAAACTAGAAGACCTCGCCACCAAAGCGATCGCCAAGGCGACGATTAAGCCCAAAGTCGCAACGGATGCGATGCATCTAGGTTTAACTCTTGGCAAAGAAGTCACACGCATCGACGAGGGTAGTAGCTGGTGCCTCAATCAACTCCTAGAGGAGCAGTTGGCACCAGAGCACACGGTGGTGCGCTCCCTAGGCCACGACCATTTAGGACTACTCAGGGACTTGCTCGGTCAACCCGCCGCACTTAAGCGGCCAACGCGGATGTTATTGCTCGATTGGATGCACGATGGAGAGGCTACCTTCAAACCTGAAGTGCCGGTTAAGTTCACCGTGACTGGTGCGCTCCTCGAATCTGTATACGGTAAACACGTTCATGATGACTATCAGGGTAATATTCTCGGCCGTGACGGTGCAGCTGCCACAGTGGAGCTGACGGGTCCAGGCTACGATAGCCTGGTCTCACTCGTGAAAGCTGAGGAAAAAACCCTACAACTCGCCGAGTGGCCCCAAGTCGTTAAGCGCGACCGCGCCTGGGTCTATCTCGATCGCGGCAGAGCCTGGGGCTTGAAAATGAACGACAGACTCCTAGCCGAGGTCGATGGCGAAACGGTTAAGGGACACGTCGTCCACTTCTACGGACCGGAGGCCAAGCTGAAATCGCCACGGGGATTCCCAGTCGAAGAGGGCGCAGTCCTCTTTATCCGCCTCAACCAGAAGTTGCCACGCGTAGGCACCACCTTTAGATTCGATCCAAGAACATTCCCGACCAAGTATCCGCCGTGATCAGGACCAGACGATGAGTGTCATAAACAAAACTTTAATAATCGTGGCACTGTTCTTACTGGTGCCGTCAGCCGTTGCATCGCTCACCGCGACGACAGCTTGGGCGGCCAGCCGCTGCCGCGCACCCACTTGGTTTAACGGCCCAGAAACCGTGACCGACGGCGACCACATGATTGTCAGATGCACGGCAACAGCGATTGTCGATGAAATTGCTGAGATGAGAGCCACGCAAACCTGCGAAAACACGGCCATAGCCGAAGTGCTCATTAGAGCCGTTAAAAACCGCCCCGCACGCTCAGCCACGGAGGTTGGCCCGCCTGCTGATCTTGCTCCTCCTCCTTGCATCGTTGGTCTAGTCTGTGACTCACCGCGCATGCGCAGCTGCAAATCTGAGGACGAGGTCACCATTTGGCGTCGCTGCAGCTACAATATGGTCGCAGCTCATGAGGGCAGTAAGAAAGAGTGCGGCGTCCCTCCCACTGCGGTGAATGAGGCAACTACTGTAGCCGAGGAGCCACCAGCATCATCCACTCCCCCAACATCACTAGCACCCGCTGCCACCCCAAGTAGCGAAGTCACACCGCCGGTGGCCGCAGCGACTGAGGGCGCGCCCAGTGCAGACGTTCCCCCAAAGCCAGACGCTCCGCCCCCTCCAACATCAGACTTTGTGCTCACCGTCACCACGAATCCCATTTGTGACGAAATCGTCATAGCAGGCGCCACCGAGCGACGGTACCAGTGTCCCTCGACTCTAATGGAAATTCCCATCACTGCCGGTGACACCACGATCACTGTCCTAGCTCGCGGCTACAGTGATAAACTAATTCCTGTTGAGTCGCTGAGCGCGGATCATAAACTGGACGTCACGCTGGAGGCGCTGACGTCTCAGTAATCACACGCACTTTTACTTGCCTAGCGCCTTCGGAGCGCGCGCCTGCCCGACAAATCCTGCCAAAACAACAATGGTGACGACGTAAGGCAGTATCTGAATAAACTGCACGGGCACCTTGCCCAAATACTGTAGTTCAATACCCTGGAGACGCATCTGCATAGCGTCAGCTAAACCGAAAAACAAGCAAGCCACGAGCGTCGGGACTGGCTTCCATTTGCCGAGTATCAGTGCAGCAAGAGCAATGAATCCACGGCCAGAGGTCATATTGCGCGAGTACGACGACGACAGGAAGATCGAGAGACTTGCCCCGCCGAGACCAGCAAAAAAGCCGGAGGCCAAAACCGCAGCCCACCGCACTCTGGCGACATTAATGCCTGCAGCAGCGAGCGCTGCTGGGTGCTCACCGGCAAACTGCAACCACAGGCCACCACGCGTAAACCTTAGCCCCGCTGCTAGGACGACCGGGAGCACAAGCGCGATCACAATAGGCGCATAGGCAAACCGGTGCACCAAGTCGATGGCCGGTGTTGAGCCAGTAACATCATAGAGCACTTTGGCGCAGAAGGGCGGCAGACCGTAGGCCAGCATATTGATACCTGTGCCGGCGACAATTTGATTGGCACGCAGCGGCAGCACGATCCAGCCATAAAATGCAGCGAGCAGTAATCCAGTCGCGCCACCGGCAACAAGACCAAGCCACGGTGACGACAGATCGTAGGTCACCACAGCGGCGGCAAACGCTCCAACGAGCATCATCCCTTCGAGTGCGATATTGATGACCCCGCTGCGCTCACAGATTAGGCCACCCATGGCGGCAAATATCAGCGGTGTCGCTAAGCGCGCCGAGGCGCCGCAGATGTCTAGGAGATAGCTATCCATGTGCCCTACCTCCTTTGGCAGCCGTCTGCCGACGCAGGCGCATGAGCCACGCCAGCGCTCCATCAGCCGCAACAGCCAAGACGACCATGGCTTGAATGATACCAGCCAAATCTTTGGTCACGTGATCCGTCTCGAGATCAAGCTCCGAGGTACCCTTCTGCAGAATGCCAAACATCAGCGCACTGGCGACCAGTCCCAGCGGATGAGCCCTAGCCATCAGTGCCACAGGGATCCCGATAAATCCGTAATCGGGAGAAAATCCCAGGCGAAATCTACCGCTGTTGCCGCACACCTCAGCCACGCCGACAAGTCCAGCTAGGCCACCACCGATAGCCATTACCCATAGCTGGGTAAGGCGCGTATCGATACCAGCAAAGCGAGCCGCATCGGTGTTTAGGCCCGTAGCTTTCAGCTCAAAACCGCGCACGGTGTATTTAAGTGCCAGCCAGATGCCGAGCGCGACTAAACCGGCCAGAAGTAAAGCAGCCGTCACGGGCGCACCACCGAATAGACTGAAAGCATGCCACATATAGCCAGCACCGATCTTGGCTGACTCAGGATTTTGTGAATCCGTGCTCGGGATCAGCGCCAGCACTACCCAACTCGTCAGCCCAGCGGCAACAAAGTTGAGCATGATGGTGGTAATGACTTCGTGGCTGCCACGGTAGGCTCTCAGCCAACCCGCCATTGCGCCCCACAGAGCACCGCCGGCGAAGGCAACTAGTACAGCGAGTACGGCACTGTAGGGGGCCGGAATATTAGGTAACGAGACGCCAAGAGCCGCCACAGCCACAGCACCCATCAGCAGCTGGCCCTCGGCACCTATATTAAAGAGACCAGCTCTAAATGGAAGTGCCACGGCTAAACCGGTAAAAATGAGCGGCGTTGCATAAAAGAGTGTCATGCCAAGGTCATAAGACGTACCGACTGCACCCTGAATGATGACGACTAGTACTTGCCACGGATTTTCTCCGGCAAACGCCGTGAGCCCTACACCGAGAAGAAGACCGACCAAGGCAGCAACGACGGGCCGCAGCGACTGGGCAACATTGCGCATACGGTTTACGCTAGTCAAGGACACCCCCCATGAGGCGACCCAGCTTTGCCTCGTCGACGCCGCGCTCGCATTCACCTACCAAGCGACCTTCGTACATGACAACAATACGATCAGAGAGTGCCAGAATTTCCTCAAGAGACGAGGATACGAGTAAAATGGCCATACCTGCATTACGTGCGGCTAGAATACGCTCGTGAATGAATTCAATAGCACCGACATCAACACCGCGAGTTGGTTGCGCGCAGATGAGGAGGTTCGGCTTGCGCGCAAACTCGCGCGCAAGAATGAGCTTCTGCTGATTACCACCGGAAAGGCCATGGGCCAGTGCCGATGGCGATGCCGGACGTATGTCAAATTCCTTGATTGCCTCACGCAGTCTATCCTGGACAACCTGTGAGCGAATGATGCCTGATTCGCTAAATTCGGGCTCATGAGCGAGACCCAGGAGAAAGTTTTGCGTGAGGTCTTGGTCCATCAAGAGGCCTTGGCGATGCCGATCCTCGGGCACCATACCAACCCCAAGCGCCCGCACGGCAGCAGCACGCATATGCCGGACGTCGGTGCCAAACATAGTTAGCTGACCATGGGCGTTTAATTTGCCCCGCACATCATGCCGCCGAAAATATTCATGCGGATCTGCCAGTAGCTCCAGGAGCTCTGACTGGCCGTTGCCCTCGACGCCGGCGATTCCCAAAATTTCACCACTGCGCAAGGTAAGATCGATCTGGGATAGCCGTGGTTTTTCGCCCTTGAGTCCGAGACTCAGCTGATGGCAGGAGAGCGCCACACCACCAAGCTGCGGCTCTGGCGGTTTTGCTGCCGTCAGCTGCACGGCGCGTCCCACCATTTGCTCGGCCAAAGTTTGTTCCGTCAGACCATCGGTGGTACCGGTTGCCACGATGCGTCCAGCGCGCAGCACGGCGTAATCATCGGCATGCGTCAGCACTTCGCTGAGTTTGTGCGTGATGACGATGACAGTTTTCCCCTGCTCCTTCAAATGAGCAAGGTTAGTATAAAACGATGCCGCTTCTTGTGGTGTCAGGACGGCGGTCGGCTCGTCCAAGATCAGAATCTGGGCATCGCGGTAGAGTAGTTTCAAGATCTCGAGTCGCTGCTGCACACCCACGGGCGTGGCATTAACGAGAGCATCTAAGTTGACCGCCAATTGGTGCGAGGCCATCAGTCTTGTCAGCTTGTCGATTGCCTTGCTGCGCACGATAGGGCGCAGCCACTTAGGTAACCAACTCCCCAACGCGGCCTCAGGCTCGTCACCGAGGATGATATTGTCGAGTCCCGAGTGCGGGGCCGCCAGCATAAAGTGCTGATGGACCATGCCCAAACCAGCTTTAATCGCATCTCTGGGCGAGCTCCAGGTGTGTTCTTGACCGTTGATCAAGATTTGACCCTGATCGGGCCGGTGTAGGCCGTAGAGAAGATTCATGCATGTGGATTTACCGGCACCGTTCTCGCCAACCAGCGCAAAGATACTGCCGCGGCGCACCGCAAAGGACACGTCGGCATTAGCCCGCAAGCTGCCGAAGCTTTTGCTGACGCCGCGCATTTCTACGGAATAAGCGCTAGCTGAGACCGATGGGGCTTGTGGGGGGGTGCTCACTTTGCTTTTGCCGCCACGTAGTAGTCTGGCACCTTCACCTTACCAGCGACGATGTCAGATTTTATTTTTGCCAGCTTAGCCAAAATCACAGGTGTCAGTAGCTTGGTGTTGTGATCGTCGAGCGCGAAGTCGACACCACCGTCGGCCAGTCCATAGCGCACAGTGCCGTTGTGAAAGACGCCTTTTTGACCATCTTCGATCATGCGGTAAACAGCATTGTCGACGCGTTTAAGCGCACTGCTTAAAACAAATCCAGGTTTAACCCAGTTCTGGTTAGAGTCACAACCGATCGCCAACTTGCCGCGTTCTTCCGCGGCGTCGAATACACCCATATTCGTCGCGCCGGCCGCGGCAAAGATCACGTCCACGCCCTGATCGTACTGCGAGATAGCGAGTTCTTTACCCTTAGGTGGGTTGTTCCAAGCCTCGCCGGTCACTCCGGTGAAGTTGATGGTGACCTTGTCCTTCGGCCGCTGGGATTTCACACCAGCCTCGTACCCCATATAAAAACGACGAATCAGCGGTATGTCCATCCCGCCAATGAACCCCACCTTGCCCGACTTCGTGGTGAGGGCGGCCATGGCCCCCACGAGGTAGCCAATCTCGTGCTCCTCAAACAGAACCGAGACGACGTTAGGCGCTTTGACCTCGGCGTCAACCAAGACAAAATGCCGGTCTGGAAACTGGGCCGCGATCTTTTTAACGGCCTCGGCCTGGCTGAAACCAATGGCAAAGATCAGGTCAAAGCGTTTACTGGCCAGCGAGCGCAGCATAGGCTCGGCCGAATTGTCGTCGCGGCCTTCGAGCACTTTGACTTTAACGCCCAGATTTTTCTCGGCTTCTTGCGTCCCCTTGAAGGCCGCGGCATTGAAGGACTTATCGTCCTTGCCGCCTTTATCCAGCAGCACGGCCACCCGGTAGGCGCTCGTGGCAGTCGCGACCTGGGCCACCGACAGGCTTAAGACACTTGCTAGTATCCAGACCAGGCTCTGTCGCACCACCCGCAGACTCCCGACGTTAGTCCCCGTAATAATTAGGGAAAGCATTACTTTACCGAACGTCGCGGACTCTATCACAAGATTTTTTGATTTTCATGAAAAATCATCATTGGAGCGAAGGCCCTCAGTAGGGTATTTTGATGCCCCACGACGAATGGGCCCCATAGTTCAAGGGATAGAATAAGCCTTTCCTAAAGGTTAGATGCATGTTCGAGTCATGCTGGGGCCGCCACGCAACCCTCTAAATCAGCACCGACCGTAATAGCACCGGTGAGACGCGTGCCACGCATATCGGCACCGCGTAGATTAGCATTGGTAAAGTCGGCGAAATCGAGGAGCGAATCCTTGAAGCTTGCTCCCTCGAGATTGCAGCCACTAAAATCAGCGCCGCGTAAGTCAAATTCAGCAAACGACATGCCCGCCAGGTTAAGACCGCGGAAGCAAGCTCGCTTGCCTTGTACCGGAAGCGCTGGCGCCGAAAGTGAGTTCAGCCACTGGGCGTGGAGTTTAATGACTTCGAGAAGGTCGTCCTCGTCACCGATCTTGACTGGCTCTGGCGGCGTTAACTGCACCATGGAGTTGATCTTGTCTGTAAACTCACTAATGTTTGGCAGTACATGATTTGGCTCTAACTGTAAGCCGTTGCCGTCGAATTTCGCCATGATCTCTCCTCCTCGGGGCAAATCTGCGATCGTCACGTTACCAATACAAGATATCACGACATGCAGGGTCAAGGCTTGAGGGCAGCTTTTGCCTACAAATCGGGCTTTTTACTGGTCGGCAAATTTTGCTTAGTTATCTTAGATCACTAGGTAAATTCGCCTTATTTATCTGTCGCGCGGACGGTGCTAGAGTTTTAGTAAGCGTTGGTTTTCAGCGCTCCTCATAGCCCTATCTCCTACCCTTCTCCCATTTAAAATTAGCACGAAACACTCAAGAAGCGGACAAGAGACCTATGAACACGAAAGACATCGTTGGCCAGGAAGAAGTAGTGAACGCAAGCGCTCATGCGAACGACGAGCAAGCTCCCGAGAGCTATGCCGCACCTTCCCCCGAGGAGAGCGACGGCGTTGATAGCGTCGATCTCGCCGATCTTGAGGAACAACTAGCCGAGTCCGGTGACGACGGACAGTCACCAAAGGCCAGTGTGCCGGTCAAGGACTCGGACTTGAGCCAACGCCAACTGCAAGCGGTCGTAGCCTTCACCTCGGAGCTAAAGAGTCGCGAGGAATTTGCGCTGCAGAACTTGCGCCAAGGTCTACTAAGAACCGAACAAGAAGCCGCGACGCAACGCCTCAATGAACGTCTGCAACAAGAAGAGACAGCGAGCAAGTCGCGACTAGCGCGCCGTATCAAGGCGGAACTTGCTGAGTCTGAGCGTCGCCAGCAACGGCAGCTACAACTTGAGCGCATGCAAGCAAAGACCAGGCATGCCGAGCGTCTGGCTGCCGAGAAAAAGCTAGCGGCTGAACGCGAGGGCGAAACCCGTAAACGCGAAGCGGACGATGCAGAAAAACGCCTCGCCTCAAATTTAGAAGCAGAGCGCCTGGCCGCCGAGCAACGCCTAGCCGAAGCGTTTAGAGCAGAAGAAACACGCGCGCAGCATCGCCTATCCTCTGCCCTGGCGGACGAGGAAAATTTAGCGCGCGAGCGCCTCGACACAGCGCTGCGTAACGAAGATGCTGCTGCCGAGCGGCGCTACCGCCAACAAATCTCTGAAGAAGGCCGCATGGCCGAGCAGCGCCGCAAGGCCCAGCTCGTCGCCGAAGCGGAAGCGAGTAAACAGCGCCTAGCTGCCGCTCTCGCTGCTGAGGAAAAAGCCGCTGCCGAGCGCCTCGCCGACGAACTCCGCGCCGAAGCCGAAGCCGCCGACGAGCGTGCCGCCTGCGACCGTGCCCGTGAACAAGCGGAAGTCGACTGCTGGCGCCAAGCCTACGAGACTAAGGCTGACGCCGAGCGCCAAGAGCGCGCCGCCAAAGCTCAGACCGCTGAGAAAGCAAGTTACGACGAGCGCCTCGCCGCCCGCCTGGCTGACGAAGAAGCCGCTGCCGCCGAGCGCCTCACTATCGCTCTAGCGAAAGAGGCCGAAGACGCGAAGATGCGGCATGAGCAATCGCTCAAAGACGAAGAAGCCGCAGCTGTCATCCGGGCCGAAGATCGGCGCCTCGCAGAGGTCGAGCAAAGTAAACTACGTCTGGCACGCCAACTCGCGGACGAAGCCGAAGCTTCGCAACTGCGCACCGAGCAGGCCATGGAGCAAGAAGAAGCCCAAGCCCAACTGCGCGCCAAAGAGATTGCGCTCTGCGAGAACATCATCGTTAGCATGCTCCGTGACCGCCTTATCCAGGCCGAGATCGAACCCGCAGGCAACCGCGCCAAACTGCGCGCCGCCATGGAGGCCAAAGCGGCCGAAGAGCGCCTCGAACAAGCCGTCCAGTTTGAAGAGGAAGCAGCCAGCGCCCGTCTCCGTGAACAGCTGATCAGCGAAGAACGCGCCGCCGAAGAGCGCCTCGCCGAGACTCTGATCCAAGAGGCCAAAGTCGCCGAAGCCCGCGTCAACGCCACCATTGGTCAGGAGAACGCCGAGGCTGAGCAGCGACTCCAAGAAGCGCTCCGTCATGAGGCCGAGGCCGCTCGCATCCGTCACCATCAGGCCATGAAGCAAGAAGAGGACGCAGCACGGCAACGCGCCGTAGCGAGAGCACAGCAAGAGGTTGCTGAAGCCAACCGCCGCAAAGAATTGCGCGGCAAGCAGGAAGCCATCGCTGCCAAACACCGCCTCGAAGACTCGCTTGCTCGCGAGGAAATGGAGGCGAAGCGACGCCAAGCAGAACTCGAGGCTATCGAACAGGCCGACATGCTGAAGCTCGAGCAAGAGACCTCCTCTGCCGAAGCCTTTGCTGCCGAAATGCGTAAAGTCAAACGCCTCGAGGCCGAGCAGAAAATCATCGCTGAGTACGAGCAGCGTCGTCAGACCCTACTCAAAAAACGCGAGCAGCAAGCCCTTGCAGCTGTAGCCGACACCAAGCCGGCCAAGATGCCAGACATCGGCACTGGTAACTCATTTGGCGACTTGTCGCTCCGTCCCGAGCCAAAATTCTTCGACACGCCAGACATCACTCCCCGGCCCCAGCCTCAAGTCGTAGCGCGTTCTGTGGCAGTCCCACACGCCGCTTCTATCTCTAAGGCCGCAGCCGAAGGCTTCGCCTCTGGCGGCGAGCTGGCTAGACTGAAAGCCTTTACCGCCGATGACATCCAGCGGCAGCTATCGCGCTACACTCCTGCCGAGACACTCAGTATCCTCACCCGCTGTACAGTCCCGGCACGTCAGTATCTACTCGATCACATCGCCCAACCGATGCACTCAGCTATGGTTTATGCGCTTGAGCAAAATGCTGGCGACCCGAGTCCAGGCGTGAACTCCGGTGTTGACGACTTTATCCTCGGCCTTCAGACCGGCGGCTGAAGTCTAATTCACTAGTCGATTCTTGAGCTCCGCGGTAAAGGTTAAGGACGACCTTCACCGATGGGAGCTTAAGTTTTATGAGTGATTTGCCCAAAGCCGTCAGTACGGAAATAAAAAGCAATGGCTACGCTATAGTTACGATAGCCCGAGAGCCGGTCAATTCGATGAACCTTGAACTATGGCGCGAGCTAGCGACGACCCTAGCTGAGCTCGAGGTTAATCCGCAGGTTCATGGGCTGATTTTACAATCTGGACTAAAGCGCGATGTGTTTACAGCTGGAAATGATATCAATGAGCTTTACGCGCCCAAGACCAGTCAGGAGCGTTATACCGACTTTTGGGTGACGCAAACCACATTCCTGGCACGCCTCTACCGCTCAAGACTAGCCACCGTCGCTGCGATTCGCGGTGCCTCACCGGCAGGCGGCTGTGTGACTGCGCTGTGCTGTGACGTCCGCATCATGACGGACTTTGGCAATATCGGCCTTAACGAAGTAGCCCTTGGTATCCCGGTGCCCGAATATTGGGGTGGCTTGATGGCCCGGACCATCGGCCAAAGAGCGGCCGAAAAGTTACTGCTGAACGGTCTGTTACCAAGTAGCGAAGAGGCTCTGAAGCTTGGCATGGTCGACGCCGTGGTGCCTCAAGCGCAACTATTGGCCGCGGCGGAAGACGCTATGCAAAACCTACTGAAGGCACCGGCGGCACCAAGGGCGCAAACGAAAAAGCAGCTGCGCGCGGCATTCTCCAAAGAATGGGAGGCCTTTGGCCCCAAAGAAGCCGCAGGAGCCTGGCCGATGCTGAGTAGCGCGCCCGTAGTAGCAGCATTAGGAAAGGTGCTTGAGCGCCTCAGTAAGCCCAAGTGACAACCATGCAAAACCCAGTAGAGCAGTCAGGGACTGCTCTACTCGTTGTCCTATAGCTCAGAACTAGGTCACTCCGCCGACACTTCGATGCTTGCCGTGGCCAGTCCCGGAGCTGCGGCGGTGAGCGCTACCCTTCCCGGGTCGCCGGACTTACTGCGCAGAATGATCACAGCTTTGCCGTGAAATAGACGCACAGACCTGGCAACCATACGGTCGGTGGAATTGGGGTCACCATTGCCCACGCCTACGATATCACCCGGTCCCGTAAGCTCAAACTGCACCATCTGCATCCCATCGGGATCGACAGTGCCAGCGCCATCTTGAGCCTCTACCGTAACGAAGCTCAGATCATCACCGTCGGCGGCGATGAGTTTACGGTCCGCCGTGAGCACGAGGCGTGTCGGTGGTGCCGCCGTCCGCACAACGGTTTCACCAAGTTTCTTCGCACCTTTGTAGGTGACCAGGCGGAGCTCTCCCGGCTCGTAAGGAACGTCATCCCAACGCAGCCGGTAAGCCCTGGTGACACCGTAGTAGGACCTATCGACGGGTTGATCATAGGCCTCGAATTCGCGAATGGATGCCCAGCTACCGTCTTTTAGGGCAAGGAATTCGACGCGGAGATAGCGCGCCTCTGCGGTAACCGCATGAGTACTGGCGAGATCGTCGCGTTCAAAGTGACGCTTAGTGGCCAGTGTCACCCAATTCTTCCCGTCCATCGAGCCTTTGAGCAAGTATTGATAGTTTGAACTATCCTGCTCAAAGTCTATGTGAACGGTGCGCACTGCTTTCGGCTCGCCTAGATCAACCTGCCACCAGCTTTGGGCACTGCCGTCACGCGCACACCAACGGCTGCTGCTATTCGCATCGACCGCCTGTTGCGCCAAATTGCCGTGATTCATCTCCTCGCTGCTAGCGCTGCTCAGCCTCCCCTTAGCCAGATTTGGCGGCAGTTTGATAGGTGGCGCAAATTTGATCTGGCGCCCAAGGGACCTGCCATTTAAAAACAACTCCGCAGCATCGCCATTAGTGTAGGCCATCACCGGCACGCTTTGCCCCAGGCGATCTGGCCAGTTCCAATGCGGCAGTAAATGCGTCGTATCGGCGGCCTGGTTCCAGTGGCTGCGGTAGAGATAGAACCGATCTTTGGGTAAGCCAACCAGATCGACGGCACCGAAGTAGGAGCTTCTTGCCACTTTTTCAAAGGGCGAGGGTTCGCCTATGTAATCTATGCCCGTCCAGACGAATTCACCCGCCACATAAGGATCGGCATCGCGATTGGCAAATTCCGTATCGGCAATATCCCCCCACGAAACTGAGTTCAGGTCATACGAACTGACCACAGGCGATGCAAGAAAATCATCCTTGTACCGCGGCAATGGCAGTCGGTATTCACCCCTGGTGCTCACCGCCGATGCCGATTCGCTCATCACTACCGGCATATCAGGATAGGTGGCGCGCCCTTCTAAATACTTGCGGCCGTAGTTCCAGCTCTGCACGTCCAGATAGCGATGCATCCCAGTATTCACGGCCTGCGTCAAATGGGTAGCCATAGTGACAGGACGCGTCGGATCGTTTGCGCGTACGTAGCTGGCGATGGTGCCTACCTGCTCTGCGCTACCGCCAAAAAGATTGACTTCGATGTCCCAAATCTCGTTGCCAATACTCCAGATGACGATGCTCGGATGGTTGCGGTCACGCTTAAGGAAGTGCCGGATTTGTCTCTCGGCATAGCCATTCAAATCCACCTGGGGCAATCGGTCTGCAGTTTGGTCCCATTTATCAAAGCAATCAGCGAAGACAAGTAAACCCATAGCATCGGCCAGATCGAGCAGCTCTGGAGCCGGCGGGTTATGACTAAACCTTATGGCATTTACACCCATATCACGCATGATCTCGAGTTGCCTCTCCGCCGCACGGCGGTGAAATGCCGCGCCCAGAGGACCAAGGTCATGGTGGATATTGGCGCCCTTGAGCTGCACACGCCGCCCGTTGAGCAAGAATCCATTATCTTTTGTAAATTCGAAGGCACGCACGCCAAATACGGTATAGTAACGGTCGCGCACCTGACCATTTACCTCTACTTGCGTCTCCGCCGCGTAAAGATGCGGGGCGTCAATGTCCCAAAGCTGAGGCCTCACGATCGTCAGATTCTGCACGACATGAGCCGCAGCCAGACGCGGCACATGGGTGTCGGTGACTTTGGTAGCAACCACCCTGCGGGTGCCATCTTTGGTCAAGATTGTGGTGCGCACGGTGACATGGACGGGCTCAGTCAATTCGTTACCAATCGTCGTCGCGATGTTGACGGATGCCTCAGCCTCACTAACGCGCGGCGTCGTGACGACAGTCCCCCAGTGGGCAACGTGCACAGGGTCGGCGATGGTCAGGACAACTTTACGGTAGATGCCAGCACCCGGATACCAGCGCGAGGCATGCTTACGTGTATCGACCTGAACCGCAATGACGTTGTCCTCGTCGAACTTCAGGTATGGCGTGGCATCGACACGAAAGGAGTTGTAACCATAGTCCCATTCGCCGGCGAGTTGGCCATTGATGTAAACCTTGGGAAAAGCCATAACGCCATCAAAATCGAGCCAAAAGCGCCGGCCCTCGTCGCTACGCTCTGGGGTGAAGTGATAACGGTACCAGCCCTCGCCACGCCAATTAAACTTGGTGTTACTGTCGCCGCTAGGGTCATGGTCCTGCTCGATGGCCCAGTCGTGAGGCACCCTAACCTCCCACCATCCGCTATCGTCAAGCTCGGGTAAGGCGCCACGATCTTCAGGACCAAGCCTGAAACGCCAGCCCTCCGCCAGCCTGTGGACGCGCCGGGGCGTTTGCTGACCTGGCACGTCCAGGTGATCAGCCGCTATGGGCACAGCCCGCACCGTGGCTTCACTTTGGGGCGCATAGGCCATTCCGAGGAAAATCACAAAAATCATCCGACTGCAGCTTGGTCGTAGTGACTTAGCCATCATGTGTGCGTCCTCCTCAGGGCATTTTGACGCAGCTTATCAGTCAGCGGGGAATTGTTAAAGATTCTTCCTATATAGCATCGACACACGAGCGACACAGGATCGACGGCCGAACCAGGTGTCCGCGGCTAGGCGTTGCCTTACGGGTTAAGGTCCAGTATCTTGGTTAATGTCATCTCCGGACATTCAATGCTGAGGACCTGATATGAAGAAGCTGCTGATCTTTGTGGCCGCTGTTGCAACGACCGGAGCAAGTTACTTCCTGTTGACCAAAGCCACCGACACCCCCAACACAGCAGCCTCGAACTCTCCCGGCACCAATGCGCTCGAGATTGAGGAGTTCGAAACGCCACACGCCGAGGATGCAACTGGCGGCGATACGGCGGAGACAGCTGGCGCCGACTATTTCGAGAACGACTACGATCGTTACGATGACCCCACCGCCGGTATTCTAGAGGGGCAAGACAGCGATCAGGCGCAGGCGCAGGCGCAGGCTCAATCGCAGCAAGTTAACGCTGCCGACCTTGAGCCCATCGACGATGCCGATGCCCCAACCCAAAATAATAAAGGGCAGGATAAGTCCGAGGCCCAAGAGCCGCTGACTACCGCCCGTTCTCGCTAATATCTAAATCAACCGATAGTCAGTCACCGATAATCAGCGTTGATCAACGAGGACCGATGCGGGGCAGCTCAGGCGCCGCGACCCATCTTGCGCAACTGCTTAATGCGACGCTTACGTGCAGCGATCGCCTTTTTCTTGCGCTTTACTGACGGTTTCTCGTAGTGCTGACCTTTTTTGAGATCGCCGATCACGCCGGCCTTCTCGACCTGCTTCTTGAAAATCCGCAGCACCTTTTCGATTGGCTCTCCGTCTCTGACCTTAATCCCCGGCATAGATTTCCTTTCGCGTCCCTGGGCAAAATGAGAAATCGGACCATAACAAAGATTAATCTTACCTTGCAACCACAAAAGCCCACCTCTCGTGCCTGCGACTCCAGAGGTAGCCATGATACAATGTAACCATAGGGTTTAGCGTGGTTTTTCTGATGCTTCGCTAGGCTATCCAGTGATCCCAGCCACATAATTTCGCAGGTTTGGTAAATCCCCAAACATTTTACCCCGAGGTAGTACCCATGACGTCGCGTGTTTGGTCGTACCTTGCAGTCGGTCTCTGTGGGTTGACCCTTGTTAGTTGCGGTAAGACGCAGCAAATAGCCTCACAGGAGGCAACTCTCGCGGCCAAAAAGGGCTACACCGAACGCCATCACCGCATCGCCATGGCGGACGGCACCAAACTTGGCACTAGCATCTTCACCCCTGACCCCGTTAGCTTTCCCGGCAAAAGACCGGCCATACTCATGGGGAGCTCCTGGGCCCTGAACGAATGGGAGTACGACGGGCCTGCGCGGGAATTTGCCAGGGACGGCTACGTCGTGCTCAATTTTGCCCCGCGAGGTTTTGGCATCTCTGGCGGGCGGGTGGGCGTGGCGTCTGGCCGCGACATCCAAGACATCTCAGAGCTTATCGATTGGCTGGTCACCAATACGCCAACTGACGGCACCAAAATTGCCATGGCCGGAGTTTCCTACGGTGCGGGCTTGGGCCTACTCGCCGCGGCACATGACGAACGCATCAAAGCGGTGGTCGCCCTGAGCGGCTGGGGTAACCTTATCGAAGCGCTGGCGCCCAACGAAAGCGGGCGGCAAGTCGCCATGAGTCTCCTGGTCGGCAGTGGCACCCTCTTTGGACGCTTGGATCCGCAGCTCTATCAGCTCGTGGATGACCTAAAGCAGCACCGTAACGTCGATACTCTGAGAGCTTGGGCTCGTGTGCGCTCGCCCCTCACCTACATCGATCGCCTCAACGCCCGCGGTGTTGCCATCATGATCGGCAACAGCTATCAGGATAGCCTCTTCCCCCCAAACCAAGTGCGTGAATTCTACGAAAAACTGACTGGCCCCAAAATGCTGTACATGGATCACGGCATCCACGCCGTCAGCGCAGTACCGGGGATGTTTGGCATGCCGAGCGAGATCTGGTTCGATGTCCACGCCTGGTTCGACTACCACTTACTGGGCAAGGAATCCGAGGTGATCAAGCGTCCTCCCGTCAGCTTCGGTACCGATCACGGCCGCGAATACTACGCGCAAATTCCTCAGCCGAGCTCCGCCGAGAGCGCCGTGTTCCGCCTGAAGACCCTCAATAAAGTGGTCCCGAAGGAGACCCCGTCCAGTCGGGAGTCTCATATACCGAGCGTCGTCATTCGTTTGATTGGCAACATCGATTCAGCCGCAACCTCGGGGATACCCCTGCTCTCGGATGCTGCCGATGCCTACCTGCGCCTACCGGTGATGCAGGCTATTAGCTTCATCAATAAAAGCCATGCGGCCATTTATCTGTCCGAGCCTATGGGTATTACCACTAACATACGTGGTATGCCGCGGGTCACAGTGAACCTCGAACCACATCGGGGACCGGTGCAGTTGGCCTCCTACCTCTACGACGTCGACCGCAACAACATCGGACGCCTCATTACGCACGGTATTTACAGCCGCTACGAGCCCAATCCTAGTCCGGCTTCCGTCAGCACCGACATGTTCATGGCGGCCTATGATGTGCCGGCAGGTCACCGTATTGCGATTGCTATTGATACCCGTGACCCGCTATACGTAGACCCAACACCAGAGACTTATCAGCTTGAGATCAATCATTCCCCTCATCAGGAGGCCACGGTATCTCTACCTACCGTCAACTTTCTTTAAGATGTGGCCACTTTTCCAGTCTGGTTAACCTCGCGGCCTGGGTCATCCTGGTAGTTAGCGACAGTGTCTCAGCTGCTACGCCGCTAAAAGAGGCGCAGCTTTACCCACCAATCGATCCGAGTCGCCCGCGCGCCAGTTACGTGGCGCGCAGTCAGCGCGCCATGATGGCAACAGCGCATCCGCTTGCTAGCGCCGCCGGTATCGAGATTCTGCGCGCCGGCGGTAATGTCGTTGACGCCACGGTCGCTGCCTCGTTTGTCATTTCGGTGGTCAGGCCGCAGTCGACCGGCATTGGTGGTGGCGGCTTTCTTCTTTACTACGATGCTAAAGATAAAAAGACGCGGGCCTATGATTTTCGCGAACGCGCCCCCGCAGCAGCCACGCGCGACATGTACGTCGGGCCTCAAGGGCAATCGCGACCGTTTCGCTATGGCAAAGTGGAGATACCTGATGCCTCGGTCAACGGTCACTTGGCTGCCGGGGTACCAGGCTTAGTGGCAGGCCTGACGGCCATTCATCGCAATCACGGGCGACTACCTCTGGCCAAGGTGTTGCAACCAGCGATTAAAATTGCCACTAGTGGCTTTCCTGTTTATCCTATGCTGGCCGCGAGGCTAACCGAGCGCGCGGCGGTACTCAGCAAGTTTCCGGCTACAGCGAAGATTTTTTTCAAACATGGCCAACCACTGCCCACCGGTAGTCTCCTCGTTCAAAAAGACTTGGCCAAAACTCTGGAGCGCATAGCCAAGTTTGGCGCCGCTGATTTTTATACGGGAGAAACCGCCAGGCTACTTCTTGCCGAGATGAAGCGCGGACGCGGACTGATCACTAAAGCCGACTTAGCCGATTACAAAATGATCGAGCGCGAACCACTGCAAGTCACCTATGCTGGTCATCAACTGGTGGCCATGCCCCCACCCTCCTCCGGGGGGATCACCCTACTCGAAGTGCTCAATATCCTGGCTGACTCCCCTGCCGCTAAGGCGCCCTTTGGGAGCGCGGAGTCCGCACATTGGTTAGCAGAGTCTATGCGGCGTGCTTTTGCTGATCGCGCGCAGTTTCTGGGCGACCCAGCATTTACCAAGATGCCGCTACGCGGCCTTCTGTCGCTAGATTATGCTGCCGCGCTCCGTCAGAGTATCGACTCTAAAAAAGCCACCAACTCAAGCAAGCTCGCTCCGAGCCAACCAGAAAAATATGAGCACCCATCGACCACCCACTTAGCGGTCGTGGATGCGGCGGGCAATGCGGTGAGTACGACGCAAACAGTCAATTACTACTTCGGCTCCGGCGTCGTCGCGGCTGGCACCGGCGTGCTACTCAACGACGAGATGGATGACTTTGCCAAACGTCCAGGGGCAGCCAATGTTTTTGGTTTAGTTGGCAGTGATGCCAACGCCGTCGCGGCTGGCAAAACACCGCTGTCGTCGATGTCTCCCACCCTCATCTTTGACGCCCAGGGTCAGCTCCGCTTGGCTCTCGGGTCGCCAGGTGGGCCGCGCATTATCACGGCGACCTTGCAAACCATATTCAACAAGCTTGCTCGTGGCCTCGATCTTGCCGACGCCGTTCATGCCTACCGCATTCACCATCAGTGGTTACCGGACCAGCTGGAGTTTGAGCGCGGCGGCCTGGACCCCAAGGTGCGCGACGAGCTAAAAGCCTTGGGGCATAAACTTACGGAGCACCCTGGTATGGGTGACGTCGAGGCTGTGGGGCGCGAACCGGACGGCCTCCTCGGAGTTTCCGACACCCGCTCTGACGGTCAACCCATGGGTCTTTAAGCCATCCGCCGTTTGTCAAGTAACCGCCAGAGTCTGTCTTAAGCTGAGGATGGGATATAATCTAGGGACCCATCCACAACTTGGAACAACGCAATGACCCTCTACCCCACCCGTGTAGTGTTCGTGGCCGCTTCATTCCTTGCCTCTTCGTTCCTTCTATGGGCATCGCCTAGCACCGCCGCAGTGCCGGAGCCCGGCTGGCACCTCAATCATCAGGGACTCGCGGCCAAAAGCGCCGACTCTGAGGCCCTGCTGCGCCCAGTCTTGCGAACCAAGACCGGATGGGTCGAGCCCCGGGTGAGTGACTGTGAATTGCGCGCTGGTAGTTACACCTGCCGCCTCGATGGATATGGTTATTTGCGCGTTGAGAAGAATCCCGCCTACCGCGTGGTTTTTGAGGCTACGAGTGACACCCAAGTGCGCAGTATCGGCCTTAGCGGTCAACTCAAGCTACCTGGGGCACGAGGCTGGTTGTCCAACGGCTTCCAGTCTTGGTCACAGACGGGTTTCATTTCGCTGCAGGCCGAGATTCCCGAGCGTGAGTTGGATCGTGCGTTGGCACTGGTAGGTGAGGACGAGGTATATCGTCGCGGTCCCGAGATGTCTTGGTGGTATAGCTATGCCGCTGGGGGCGACCACAGTTTTCTTGCTGGGGCATCGAGCGCGCGCCATCTTAAATCTTGGGTCCAAATGACGCGCCCTACCGCGGGCCATGATCTGGCTGTAAAGCTCGTCAGTGGCGCTACCGAAGAGCTCACTGTGGCTGCCGGCAATCAAATCACCAGTGAGAATTTTTACCTCTATCTAGGACCCTCACTGTCCAAAGCCATGGCCGACTACAGTGCCGCCATGCCTAGTCGGCGCAAACTAAGCCCTAAACCAACTCCTGTAGGTTGGAACTCCTGGTACGAACTCTGGAACAAAGTAAAGCCACAAGATCTCGTCAGCAATGCGCGCATCTTTGCTGATCTCTTTCAGCCGCGGATCCCCGATGCCAATCTGCCTGGATTTGTGGTCCTCGACGATGGCTGGCAACAAGCATGGGGCGACTGGTACCCCAACACCAAGTTCCCCCACGGTATCGCGACGGTCGCTCGGGAGCTAAGCGACCAAGGATTTCAGATGGGCATTTGGATTGCTCCGCTGCTCGTAGCGAAGGGTAGTCGCACGGCCCGACTCCACCCTGACTGGCTCGTGCAAGGCGCTAACTACTCCCACCCCACCACGGGCGAGTATGGAGTGCTCGATGTCACACATCCAGCTGCTGCGGCGCACTTGCAGCAAACCATAGAGCGACTCGTCGGCTGGGGCGTTAAATTGATCAAAATCGACTTCCTTTTTGCCGGAACGATCGAAGGCAAGCGCCACAAGAAAGCCACGGGCACCGAGGCCTACGAGCGCGCCCTGTCGCTGATCCGGGCGGCGGCTGGAACCAACACCGAACTGCTTGCCGTCGGCTCCCCACCGATCCCGACCATGAGCTACGTGGATGGTTGGCGCGTCGGTGGCGACATCGCCTTCACACCGTCGCTTATTGGCTGGCCACCGCCGACTTTTGCCTTCATCGCCAACCAGGCGCGGAGCGTCGCCGGTCGCTACCCATTCTGCCTCGCCACCTTGTGCGATGCCGATCCCATCCTCATGCGGGCTCCCTTGCCAGAACATGAGGTACAGCTAGGCAGTTGGGTGGTCGCGTCCACGGGCGGTGCCTTGTTCTTATCTGATGATCTGCCAAAGTTGACGGCAGAGCGTGTATTTTGGGGACTGGGCGCACCGCAGTTACGCGCTGCTCTGTCGGGACGACCTGCGCTGCCTGTTAGTTTCGTACCTCCCTATGTGCCGCAGGAGCTGGTTAGCATGAAAGACAACCTATACACGGCCGAGCACGACGTTCCGAACCTGTGGCGTATGCCCGACGGTACGTTGGTCGCATTGAATTTTAGCCATAGCCCTCAGGAGATTGCGGGCCGTCGCGTGCCGGCAAAATCGAGCTTGATCATCCACAACCCTTAGGCACCCAGTTTAACGGCAGCATCACAGGGAGACTACCGTGTCGCACCGCACCAAACTAACTAATAAAAAGTTGTTCATAATCGCTAGCGCACTTTGCTCTGTCGCGTTAGCAACACCTGGTGTCGCCAAGAATTACAGTGCCGAGATCGGTGCGAGCGGTAGTCTGGATTCGGGTAGCTACCAAGTCGGCGACGGCGGTGACCAGTCGCGGACCACAGTGAAGGCCGATCTCACGTGGCTATTCTTCCTGAGGCAATATCAAATAGGTCCAACAATTCGCTATAGTTCAACGAGTTACGGCAGCAGCAACGCGAGCAGCCTAGCCGTAGGGCCAATGTTCAAATACAATTTTGGTACGCTCGGCGGCGATGCGACAGTGCCTTTTGCTTACGCCGGATTTGAGTTCAGCTCTGGTGAGAACAGCTACCTATCATTGACCGGCGACTATAGTGGAACCAACTTAGCCTTCGGTGGTGGCGTCAACTTCATGGTGGGACCGAATGTGAGTTTTCAACCACGTCTGGAGCGTTACCAACAATGGCGCAAGACCTCTAGTGGCAACGTCAACGTGACCGCCGGGGGATTCCAAGTGTTGCTCGGTCTTTCGATTTTCATCTGACTCGTTAGGGAGAGGTATCATGAGCACCATGAAACCTGCGGCCGCAGGTACCGCCAACAAGGTCGAAGAACGCAGCTTTACCCAGGGTAAGGTCATATTCAATGCTGGTGATACAGGTGGCGATCTCTTCTTTATCGACGAAGGCGAAGTCGAAATTTACACCGTCAAGGACGGTCAGGAGGTGCGTCTCAGCACCATGCGTCCTGGCGAGATTATCGGTGTCATGACCTGCCTGACTGACGGGCCGCGCATGGCATCCGCGCGGACCTTGACGGCGACGCGCTGCCGCGTCATTCCGCATGCCAGCGTGATGAAGACGGTTGAGACCCTACCACCGTGGCTGAAGATCGTGCTGAAGGAATACGGGGCGCGTCTGGATCAAATGAACTCGTCTTTTGCCTCACAGTCTCTGCGCGTCCGTGAACTTCAAGATAACCAACTCAGTCATCTTTACTATGCACAGCTCATGGTTTCTGCCATCGCTAACATGTCCGAATTTATCGCCATCACCCAAGAAGCTGGCAAGGTCGTCGTTATTGCCGACCTCCTACAACGACTGGAGATGGTCCTCAATTTGGAGCGGCCACTCATCGACCGCATCTACGGCGTCCTCTTGGATTCAGGCCTGATCCGTGTCGAAATCGAACCAGAACGTAAAAGACAGGTCATTAAGCTGCAAGCAGCACAAAAGATGACGCACTTTGTCCAGTTTGTACGCGAGACCAAACACGGTGCTGCCAAAAAATATTTGAAGGCCAAGTTTAATTACAAAGAGACGCGGTTGCTCTCGGCCCTAGTTAAATTTGCCGCGCGTCAGAATATGCCCCTCGATCAGGCCTGTACCCTGCCTTACGATCTGCTGAAGGAAAATTTGCAGAAAGCCATTGGCGTCCCTTTTGAGGAGGCGCTGCTAGCCAAACCAGCGACACTGCAGCTGGTGAGCCTGAAGACCAACCCGGAAGCGGTGGAGATCAGGCCGCAGTCGGTGTCGCGGACGGTAGCCTGCATTGAGGCCGTGCTCAAACTTAAGGAGCTGGATGATCCCTCGGCTAAGAAAAAGTCGGATGCCGCCTGATTTTGGGTAAAAACACTTGCCATAGTGGCGTTAACCCCGATACCTCTATGGCTCGTATTCTCGACTCCCAAGTGCTGCCGCCTGAGGTCCGTTAAGTTACATGTCTTTCGACCAGCCTATCGATGCCGTTCGTAACCGTAAGAATCTGAAACTATTCATTGTAATCGATGATAGCTTGGATTTCCGCTACAAGGTCATCAACCCCAGCGGCGAGGTGTTGATCCTGCCCGACCTCCTCTTTGAGGACGATCCGATCATCGTAGCACCAGAGGATGCGAGCACCGAGTTTTCGCCTGAGCAATTGAGCGCCTATAGCGAGCACTTGGTTAAGGCTGCGGCAGCTGCCGCGGCAGCTAAGCTCGCAGCATCACGCCCAGAGCCACCACGCCGTATTGTGGCCGAGCCTGCACCTCGGCCCAAGACCCGCCGTCAGCAAAGCACTCCGATCCAGACTCGTCGTGGACTAGCTGCCTCGTGGAGCGCTCCGCGCCTGACTTTCTACAAACACAAGATCGAGCCCCTACACCCGAAGCAATCGTTCAAGATCACTGTCGAGGGGACCGGCGACTTCGAGATCACCAAGGAAGACTTCGTAGCTCATTTCAACGACGTCATGATGTCACCGTCATACCGGGCTGATGGGCTGTTTACATACCCCCAGATTCCAGACAAAGCGCTTCGTTACCGCAAGGCCTAAGTCTGCATGCGCGGGGCATCAACTATCAAACCAACGAGTGACAAACCCAAGCGCCTGATGACACGTCATGGCTTCGAGGCGCTAGCCAAGGAGCACGACGAACTGCTGCTAGTCGAGCGACCCAAGGTTGTGCAGGGCATTGCCATAGCGGCCGCCGAGGGTGATCGCTCGGAAAATGCCGAGTATATTTACGGCAAGAAGCGTCTGCGCGAGCTCGACAAGAGGCTCCGCTACCTGGGTGGACTCCTGAAAGACGTGCAGTTGGTCGATCCGGCCAAGCTAACGGGCGACCGCGTCAGTTTTGGATCCACAGTCGAGATAGTCGACGAGGACGGAGTCGAGAAGTCCTATACTATAGTGGGAGAGGGTGAGACTGAGTTCCACGCTGACGGTATTTCTTACAAATCACCCGTAGCACGAGCGCTCCTGGGGCGTCGCGTAGGTGACATTGTCGTAGCTCAAAGGCCCGCCGGCGAGATTGAACTGGAGATTACGGGTCTGCTTTTCGCAGGCCGCCCATGGAGGTCCTAGAGTGAGCACCTTTAAGAATTCCCGCCCGGAAGCCAAGCAAGCCCACGACACCGCAACGCCACCTAACCTCGTTCAGTTCATGCTGCGTCACTGGCGTGTCAGCCCGACGCGCGCTAATCCCGCGCGCCATCTGGCCAATCACAAGGCGCGACGGGCAGCGCTGAGCGCCCTTTTCCCGCGCGAGCTCGTCGTTATTCCCACCGGGGAGCGCAAGGTCAGAGCCAACGATCAGTTCTACCCATTCCGGGCTGGATCCGACTTCTTTTATCTGACTGGGTGCCACGAGCCGGATTGTGTTTTGGTGCTGGATCCACGCAACAAAGGGCCGAAGGGCCACAAGGCGGTGCTTTTTGGCGAGCCGAATCCCGGCAAGACCGACGCCAGCTTTTTTACCGATCGCATCAATGGCGAGCTCTGGGAGGGACCGCGTCCGGGACTGCCCGAGCTGCAGGTGTTAACAGGGGTCGATGAGTGCTTACCGCTCAGTGAGCTTGAAGCCTACCTAGAGGCGGCCAAGAAGCGTGCCCCCAAGGGTTACCGGTTACTGCGGGACTATGCGCCACGTTGCGCGCGGGCGCTCAGCGGTACCGATCAAGATGGCAACAAGGCACGCGACCTCGAGCTAGCCAACGCCCTGAGCGAGCTGCGTCTCATCAAGGACGCTCAAGAGGTGGCTGAGCTGAGCGCGGTGATCAAATCAACCAAGCGAGGCTTCGAAGATGTGATCTGCGCGCTCAAAACGGCAAAAACCGAGCGCGAGCTGGAGACCACCTTCTGGGCGCGTGCGCGGCAAGAAGGTAACGACGTCGGTTACGGTACCATAGCTGCTGCCGGTGCCCATGCCTGCACTCTGCATTGGAAAAAGAACGACGGCAAGTTACGTCCCAAGGATCTCCTACTGCTCGATGCCGGGGTCGAAGGTCACAGCCTGTACACCGCCGATATCACTAGGACCTTACCCATAGGTGGGAAATTTAGCAAAGAGCAGCTGGCGATCTACAGCCTTGTGCTCAAGGCCCAAAAGGCGGCTATTAAAGCCGTACGCCCAGGCAACGACTTCATGGAACCAAATCGCGTCGCCATGGAGGTGCTAGCCTTAGGCCTTGAGGAGCTTGGCCTCTTGCCGATGAGCGCAGCGACCGCACTGCTGCCAGAAAATCAGTTCTACAAGCGCTATACACTTCACAACGTCAGCCATATGCTGGGCTTGGATGTGCATGACTGTGCCCAGGCGCGGCAAGAAACCTACAAATACGGTAAGTTACAACCAGGCATGGTGCTAACCGTTGAGCCCGGTCTCTACTTCCAGCCGGACGACCTAACGGTCCCCGCTAAATACCGCGGCATCGGCGTGCGGATCGAGGACGATATCCTAGTAACTGCCAAGGGTTGTCGCAACCTATCGGCTGCCATCCCGAGCGAGCCAGGCGAGGTGGAGGCCTGGATGCGGTCGGTCTCATAGGCTCCGTCTAATGCTTGTCCCCAACCCAACCGATATACGGTCTGGCCGGGGGTAGTCTTATGACGGATGGTTTGAAAAAGATTTTAACGCGAGTCGCCGAAACACCCACCTCGACGATGATCGACCGTTATTTGGCGCTGGTTAGCGAGTTGTCAAACGAGCAGCAGAAGACCGAGCGCGTGCTAGATCTCGGCGAGGCCCTGATAGCGAAAGCGCCGACAGAAGCGCTACGCGTCGTTGGTATGGTGCACGATGCTGCACCCAAAAATGTGCGTGCCTACGCCATCCTGATCGCTGCCTTTGAAAAGTTGGGGCGAACAGCCAAAGCCGGCGTGCTGCGTCTTGAGCGTGACAAACTACTTAAGGCGGCACCCCCCGTTGAGCCGGCACAGGTTGCGTTGGAGCTTTCGTCCGAAACGTATCCGCTCGAGGTCACTCCGGAACCATCGCTTTTGGCACCTCCCCCAGAGGGTACTGGATCGATGGCTGATCTGGCCTTGTCTTTAGCGGGATTGAGTGAAGCGGCCAGCGACTCCACAATGACTCTCAGTATCCCATCGTCCGCTAAAGACAGTGACGCTAGGGGCAGTTTCATTGCAATTGAACAGCCTCCAAACCTTGGCGCTGAAGCAAATAAAAATACCGTATCAACGGCCTTGGGCCTCAATAAGATCCAATCGATGGTTGACGGGCTGCTCAAGGACCGCAGCCCGAGTCGGGTCGGGTCTGCATTAAAATCAGCCAACTCCTTGCGCAATCCCCTGGCTGCCACCAAGAGCGACGACGCTCCAACGCCCCCGACGACTAAGACTGGCAGTACCCGCATCTCCCAAGCGCTGCGCCGGCGCAGTGGGCTCAAGACGCCCGACCATGTGGCGGGGGACGAGCCGTTATTATCGTCCGAGCGGACCAGTCTGGCGGTTCCCCCACTGGATCTTGAACTGATTGGGCAAGGTGAGGCAGGCGCACCAGATGGCGTCATCAGTGCGGCCAGTGAGTCGCTGGATCCAGAACGACTAGACCTTTTGACGCGTGAGGCGCAGGCCGCATTCGGCAAGGGCATAGGCCTCGAGGCTCAGGCGGCATCTGATGCTTTCACGGAAGGTGGAGATGACGGAGAAACACCTAGTCTGCGCGACGATTCTTCCGCTTTGTCAGCTACAAATTTGAGAGACCTCACCGATATTTCGGAATTCTGGGACCCTCTGCACGCGCGGATGGCCAAGGTAGACTGGGACCAGGTATTGGGCGCGATGCATGAGCAACGGGAAAGTCACTTAGGTAACTTAGAGCAGGCTACACGCTTTCAGTTTTCGTTGCCTGCTGCAGCTATTCAAGCATTAAGTGCACAGTTTCAGTCCCAGGTTGTGACCGACCCAGCCAAAGCTCTCATCGCCATATGGGAGACGATCCAAGGGATCTGGGGCGAAAAACCAGACTCCGTAACCGTCGCCCTGCTGCAAGATCTTAACCTGACGCACGCAACGCGCGGGTTTTGGGGGCTGTACCTAGACGCTTTGCTCGCCCGTGGTTCGGGGCGCCGCGTACTGTTCGAAGTGGCCTCGGTTGTAGCCCGCGAGCGCCAACTTAGCTGGGCCAAGACCGGGTGGCAGCGGCTGCCAACCGCATGGCGTCAACTAGGTTTGCGTGGCTTTGCATGGCAAGAGGACGAGGGTGTGGACGCGCTCCTCGTCCGACTCAGACAAAGACCACGCCAAACCATGCGTTCGCTATTAGTGAGCGCTTAGCCCAGGCAGAGGCTTAGAGCGCTCCAAACTACTAGACCGGTGGACGACCCGAGCCACTGAGCAACGACAGTGAGATCAACATGAAGGCAATGGCCAGTAAGGTCCGCCGCTCACTCTTTAGTGCCGGAGAAAAAGTCGTGGGCCACTCCAGATTCTCCAGCGTGGGCCATTTGGTTGGGACCCACGGAGGAACCTGAGTCATGTATTCCTCATAAGCGGTGCCGAAGCGTCCGACCAGCAGCCGCTCCTCGTGTTTAACGATGCAGTAATACTGAAAGCCGAAAAGGGCAGCCGCCACAAAAACTATCCAACCCACACCGCTGAACACGGCTAGGCCGACGGTGATCAGAAAATTGCCGACGTAAAGTGGGTTGCGCACGTAGCTGAAGGGGCCGCTGGTGATGAGCGCCGACCCTGCCGTCTCGACGTTACGCGTCCGCGACACGGATCCGATGAAAGCCACGCTATAGATCCGTACCAGCTCGCCTAGGACCACAATCAGCGTGCCCAGCACAGCCGATTTGACCGACGGTTCACAGGCAAACAGGACCAGGGCGATCAGCGGAATCGGCGTGTAGTCGCGCCATTCAAATAGGCGCTCACCGATATCCTCCGCACTCCACTCAGACCAGGCTGGGCGAGTCGAGCCGCTCCCGGCCTCAGTCTCAGTAGTGGCGCGCCCAAACGTCGGCCCCCCCGCCACAGCTAATGCACTGTCGGTGGGCTCTGGCGACCCTGGTGGTTGTTTGTTCTCATCACTCACGGTTAGCGTCCTCTATGTACGAGATCAGTTGCGAATCGAAAAGTTTCTGTTTACTGGGGCGATGGCTCAGCAAAAATCACGGGAGTCGCTAAAGATAGCCGACTGACAGCCTCGCTGGCAACCCGCGAATCCGCTAAATCAGCTGCCGACATGCCCATGAGCAGAGGCTCCATCGCCACCAGCTGTGCGCCGATGTGATCGGCAAAAGTCGCACGAAACAGACCCTCAAACAAGGTCCTCGCCTTTTTACTACTGGAGAAGAGCATAACCACCCCCGCCTGGTCCCGCCAGAAAGCATCGACGTAACTCAAGGTCGGCAGGGCACGTCCCATCAACTCGGCCTTAACCTCATCACGTAGGTCCCGGCGCTCTTTAGGCCCTGGAGTCTTGCCGGTTTTTTGACTGATGGCAAAAAAACGCTGCTTGTACACAAGCTGCAGCAAGGTCGCCGGCACTTTGCGGCGCTCAATCCGCAGACGCAGGAGCACCCCGTCAGCGACGCGGCAATCGTGCAAATCCCAGGGATGATCCGGGGGCAAATCGACCTTGACGCCATCAATGCCAACTGGCCGTACCCACCCGCATTGTTCCTCTTTCTTAACGCCGTCCAAGACCACAGGGGTGGCTTGGTACAGGCCGAGCCGATCCGCCATATCGGAAAGCTTGGGCCGACTGCCATCACCGATCAGCAGGTAACGGGAGAGGGCAATGCTGCCTTGCTGAATTGCCAAAAGTAAACACCTCGTCAAAAGGTTTGAACCCGTTATGTTACTACTCTCAGCGCCGAGGTCCACGAACTTTTAAAGAAATCGGGCGGCGGGCCGATGAAAAACAAGTGACAGATGTATTTAACCGGCGTGATGCCATAAGGCTGACGATGCGTAACGATCAATCCACCGACTTTGCGACCTATCGCGAGATCATGGGCGAGCTCCTGAGGCCCATTGAGGCTCATGGTCTGGACGTGGATACGTTAAAGCGCCTCTACGAGAGTAAGCTGGTCTACCTGGAAAACCTCCGTGTCCGCTGCTTCTTCGAGCTTAACAGTGCCGCTGGCGGCCACTTCACTATGAACGACTACAAGCTGATTTTGCAGGCCTTGGCGGACACTAACCGGCACCTACGAAATTTGATCCTTTTGGCCATAAGTACCAACCTCAAAAAACGCACGGCTAGCTGATCCTGAGGGTCATTCCCGGGCGCCGCGGTGTGGTCCAGGGCAAACCTCTGCTATAATTAGGTTTGGTCTCCCACAATTCCGTAACAGTTCTGTCGATCAGTTAGAGGGTCGCATGCGTCGTAACCTGCTTGTTGCCGACGACTCGGTCACCATCCAGAAAGTCATCCGCATTGCCTTTCATAGGTTACCGGTTGAGCTCGTCGAGGCGGCATCGCTCATCGAAGCCTTAGCTACCGTCGGTAGGGCCAGGCCCGACGCCATCATTGTTGACGCCAGTCTGCCCGGTGTACGCCGACCCGAAGACTTCGCCCGCCTTCGGGCCGAAGCAGGGGGCGTCCCAATGCTCCTCCTGATCGGGTCGTATGACGGAGTGGATGAAGCCGCACTCAGTCAGATTGGTTTTGCCAAGGTGTTGAAAAAACCCTTTGAGTCGACCGACATCGTCGCCGCCATTGACCAACTACTCGGGCTGCATGCACCACCCCCGCCGCCGCCACCCATGCGGGCTGCGCCGTCTGGTCCACCAACCTCATTGCCACCGAAGCCGCTGTCTTTGGGTTTCAGTGAGGCGCCGGCACCTCAGGTCTCTCAGGCATCGCTGATTGGTGAGCCGATGTCCCTCTTTTCCTTTGAGGCGGAGCCGACCGATCCCACTCTGGGCGCTCCAGCGGGGGAACCAGATCTGGGGCTGACCCCACCGAATAGGGCGCAGCACGCCACCGTGGTGCACAGCGATGGGTTTCCCGGCCTACCTCCGGTGAACGACGTCAACCTCAAAGAGACCCCGCGCCCGCCAGTGATGCCGCAGACACTGGAGGGTCAACGTGGTCGGCGCGTGTTTGCCTCTTCCGAAGCCCCGCCACCACCGGTGGCAACCGACGATTTTGACCTGAGTTTTGCCGTGTTCGACACTGACAACGTCGAGCCTGCGTCCGTCGGCGGCGCCAGACCAGAGCCGCGCATCAACGTCGCTGTGCCGCCACCGCCACCACCACCGCGCGCCGCGGCCCAGGTGGCTCCTCCTGTGGCGACGCCTCCCCCACAAGTCGAGCCGCCGCCGACTCCCAAGGCCGAATTCGCCTTTGGCGGGGACGGTACCGTGTCGGCGACGATGAGTCAGATCACCATGGCCCAAATGCCCGCGTGGGTGCGACAGGCCGTCGAGGATTACTGCGAGCGTCACTTCAAGAGTCTGGCTCGGGAAGTCTTGACGTCCGAGCTGAGACGTCTAGCCGACGAGAAGGCGCGGCACCTCGTTGACAATTGAACCAGCTTGGACGAGGATCCGGCCACAGTCCGGAGGATGGTCTATGGCGCCAATTCATGCAATTCAGTTAACCCCGATGATCACTCGTGCTCTTGAAGAGGACTGGGGTTTCGGCGATTGGACCACGGACATCTGCGTGGCAGCAACAACACAGGCCAAGGCCCGCATCATCGCCAAGGAACCCACCGTGGTGGCTGGCGTCGAAGTGGCCGCGGCGGTCTTTAACCTCGTCGATCCAAGTCTTAAGGTCACGCTGCGGGCGCAAAATGGTGACCAGCTAAACCGCGGCGATTTAATCATCGAGATCTCAGGTGCAGCTAGGTCGCTCCTCAAGGCGGAGCGCGTTGCACTTAACTTTCTCGGCCGCATGTGCGGCATTGCGACGCTGACGCGAGAATTTGTGAAACAACTTGCCGGCACTAAAGCGCAGCTTTTAGACACGCGCAAGACGACTCCAGGCATGCGCCTCCTCGAAAAGTCCGCCACGGTCATTGGCGGCGCGCGCAATCACCGTATGTGCCTCACCGATGGTGTCATCGTGAAGGAGAATCACATTCGCGCAGCTGGCGGCATCAGCGCTGCCGTGAGTCGTCTACTTGAAAGTTTGCCACCAACACTCAAAATTGAGGTCGAGACCACTAACTTGAGCGAGGTACAGGAGGCTCTTGATGCCGGTGCTGACCTCATCATGCTCGACAATATGTCAGTCGCCGAGATGGCTCTGGCGGTGCGCACGGTGCGTGGCCGTGCGCTACTCGAGGCCTCGGGCAATGTCAGATTGGATACCGTCCGCGAGATCGCTCAGACCGGCGTTAACTTCATTTCGACTGGTGCCATCATCCACTCCGCACGTTGGTCTGACCTAAGCTTATTATTTGACGTGTGACAGCCACCGGCGGTGTGGCAGAGGTTCCCACTTGAGTAAGCCAGCCGTAACGGTCCACCATCTGAAGACGGTCGATTCCACGTCGCGCCATGCGGCTGCAATGCTGCGCGGTGATGCAGCGGGCGCCACGCATCAGGCCCCGTTCATGATTTGGGCCGACGAGCAGACGGCCGGCCGCGGGCGTCTTGGCCATGAGTGGCTCAGTCCGCGCGGTAATCTCTATTGCACGCTGGTTTTGCCACCGCCGGAAGCCGCTCCGGAGCAACATGGACTGCTGCCGCTCAAGGCTGGTGTCATTACCGCTCGTTTTATCGAGCGAGAGTTTGGCCTCCGCCTCACTCTCAAGTGGCCAAATGATATTTTGTTTGGCGGCAATAAACTCGGCGGTATTTTGGTCGAGACCAGTCTAAATGGATCTAAGTTTGGTGAATTATTGATCGGCATTGGCCTCAATGTGAATCATGCTCCCGATTTAAGTGACGGCGATTACCGGGCCGTCGCGCTACATACGCTCCTAGGCCACAGCGTCGACTTAGCTGAGTTGGCGCGGAAATTTTCTGAGGCTTTTGTCACGCTGTGGGCCGCGCTGCCACTTGATCGTGTGATCAGCGCCTACAACGAATACGCGCTGACACCGGACGAATTGTTCTATCGCGACTTGAACGGTGAGCGACACTATGCCCGCTTGGGTGTCCTGCGCGACGACGGCGCGCAACTACTACAAGACTATCAGTCACCAGATCAACTGATTGCCCTTAGCCACGCTGATCACGGTTGGCGCTGGACGCTGCAAAGTGCCGAGGCGCGCGAGCTTGTGATTGTTGACATTGGTAACACGGCTACAAAGTTCGCCTACTATCAAGATGCACGGAGTGAATCAGCACACTGGATAGCGCCGGTGCCGCACGATGGCGGCGAGACGTCGCTCCGGCAAGCTCTGGTCCAGCTGGCTCATCGCGTCGAGGGTCAAGCAGTCCCGCTGCACGTCACGTCGGTGCGGCCCGAGCGCACCAAACTCCTCATGCAGCTGGCTTCCGCCCTCGGCTGGCCCGTCGTCGTTGTCGGCAAGAGACCGCTGCGGCGCCGCGGCGACGGCTATCTCCTAAAAGACCTAGGTATCGATAGACTCGCTGCCATTGAGGGATGGCTCGCCAGCCTCAGTGACAACGACAGGCGCCACCAAGACCACTACGGCATAGTCGTTGCCGCTGGTACCGCGACGACGGTCGACGCCGTCACTGTGCGTGGGCAGCATTTAGGCGGCCTGATCCTGCCAGGCCTCAAGCTTGCGTTGCGCAGCTTGCACGAGGCAGCAAGCCTACTGCCAGACATCAATTTAGAGCTTGAGCTTAGCGCCGACGCGCCCAGGCAAGGATTAGGACATGACACGCGCAGCGCGATGATCTGCGCCGCTATCGAGATGACCGCTGGCGCGGTGAACGAAGTGCGGCGGCGGCTAGAGCGTCAGCAACGACGCTCTGAACTCTCTGGAGGCATTGTAGTCACTGGGGGCTGGGGTCAGCAGTTGGCGACGCGACTTGGAGGCAGCTACAAACCAGAACTGATTCTAAGTGGGGCACGCGCTCTAGCTCTGGGTGGCTGGCGCTAAAAAAATAGAAGCCCGCCTAAAAAGACGGGCCCCCCATGCGGAGAAGATAAACCTTGGTGCAAAGAGTTGTTTCTTTCCTGAGACGACGGCCAGGGCCCTCGGCCTCAAATTCCAGGTATGATGCCGCTACGGAGTGCGACCATCCCGGACCACCACGGATGATTTTACCAGACTCGCGGGAGTTTGCACGGCCAGACCTGTAACCCCTTGATTACCCGCAAAGCCTTATCGGACCTGCGTTGTAACTGTCTAAGATTGCAAAGGTCCTTACTCAGTGTACGGGACGGCCGAGGAGCCTACTCGGGCCTACCAGACCCTTCAGTTGCACAAAAGATATGCAACCAGCCTCGACTTTCGTAGCATCAGCGACCACCGACAGGTAGTTGGGGGTGTGACCCAGGCGGCGTCCCTGATCATCGAGGTCCTTCTCCCAAAGTACAGGCAGCGAGCGACCGATAAATTTGCGCGCATAATTGGCCGCGAGCTCGTCCGAGAGGCGTCGCAGCGTGGCCGCCCTTTCCTTGATGACATCGGCGGGTAGATGGCCTGGCATGCGCACGGCTGCTGTGTTTGGCCGCTGCGAGTAGGGAAACACATGGAGATAGCTCAGTTCGAGGCTGCGAATCAGCTCCACCGTGGCCTCAAAGTCTTCGTCCGTCTCGCCCGGAAATCCCGGTATGACGTCGGCCCCCACACAACCGTCGGGGAACTCAGCCCTGAACCGCTCCACAGCATCTGCATAACCGGCCCGGTCGTAGGTGCGACGCATGAGCTTCAAGATGCGGTCTGAACCCGACTGCAGCGGTAAATGCAGATGATCGCACACTTGCGCCCGCTGCGCCGCCAAGGCGTCTACCAGCGCGGGCGACAGTTCGGCAGGCTCGAGCGATGAGATCCTGAGCCGTTTTGGTGCTGCGACCGTCAGAATGTCTTCCACCAGACCGACGATAGGGTCGGCTTCGACGTCAGCAGCGACGAGATCACGCCCGTAGTCGCCGATATGGATACCAGTCAGGACAATTTCGGCCACGCCTTCGGCGACCAGGCGTACGCATTCGGCTATGACCTGATCTCTGGGCACGCTGCGGCTAGCACCGCGGGCGTAGGGGATCAGACAGTAGGTACAGAAGCCGTTACAGCCATCCTGCACCTTAACGAAGGCGCGGGTCTGTTCCGAACTAGCCTGATCGAACAAGGTTACCGACGATTTGAAGTGGGCCTGCTTATTGGCCGCCACGGCCGCCACCCCGTCAGGTAGCTTGGCGGGTTTTGCGCCCGTCTTAAGCGACTCCATACCCGCGGCAACGGTGTCGACGAGGCGTTCTTTAGCCACGTTAGGGACGACCAGGTCGATCTCATCCATGGCCACCAGCCGCGCTGAGTCGGTCTGGGCGTAACATCCGGTAAAGACGAGCATGGTGTCGGGGGATTCCCGCCGGAGGCGGCGCGCCAGGTAGCGGGCCTCACGCTCAGCGTTAGCCGTCACACTGCAGGTGTTGACCACCGTGATGTCGGCCGCCTCGGGCGCTGTGACTAGCTCGTAACCTCTCGCTCTGAATTGGTTTTCCAGCGCGTGGCCGTCGAAAGTATTGACCTTGCATCCGAGAGTTTTAACGTATACGCTGGCCATGATTTGCCTTGTGTTTTACGGCAGTGCTCGTCGCCGCTGGATCGCGCAACAACCAAAGGTGCCACGCCTAATTCATCCCCCAGTTACCGGAAAGTCAGGCCCCCTGGCAAGTCTCACTTGTAGTACCTGAAGTGGAGGAATCGCTCGGATGCTCGCTGATTTAGGCTTTTACCTACTGTTACTGTGCCTCGTCAGTACTTGCTACGGAGTGGTGGCGGCGGTGCTTGCAGCACTTTGGCGTCACCGGCGGCTCTACCGCTCCTCACGCCTAGCCCTGACAGCTAGTTGCACCATGGCCAGCGTCGCTGCGCTGATGCTTTGGTATCTCTTTTTCAACCGGGACTACTCCGTCGCTTACATCTTCAAGACTTCGAGCAATGACCTGCCGCAGATCTATACGCTGACAGCGTTTTGGTCGTCGCTTGAGGGGTCGCACTTCCTCTGGACGCTGCTCCTTTGCATCTATGGGACCATTGCACTGTGGACCTACAGTAAGGACAATGAGCACATCATGCCTTACGTCTCAGCCAGTATACAGGCTGTGCTGGGCTGGATGTTTTACCTGCTGCTCAGTCACTCCGATCCCTTTTTGCGCCTGTTCCCGGCCCGTCCTGACGGTCAGGGGATGAACACCCTGTTGCAGAATCCCTACATGGCGATTCACCCACCTACCCTCTTTACCGGCTATACTGCACTAGCCATTCCGGCAGCTTACAGTGTGGCGGCCCTGTGCTACGGCGATATTACTGAGGGCTGGCTTAAGACCACGCGCCGGTGGACGCTCTACGCTTGGTGCGCTCTAACGGCTGGGATTATCCTCGGTGGCCACTGGGCCTACGTCGAGCTGGGTTGGTCTGGCTACTGGGCCTGGGACCCGGTGGAGAATTCTAGTTTCATTCCGTGGCTCTTTTGCACGTCGTTACTCCATTCGCTCGTAGTGCAGGACAAACTCGGGCACCTCAAAAGGCTCACGATTATCTTGGCGTTCCTGGCCTTTTTCTTTAGCTTCTTCGGTACCTTTATCACGCGCTCGGGAGTGATTAGCTCGGTACACTCTTTTGCCGAGTCACCGATCGGTCCCAACTACCTGGCTTTCCTGGCTGCCATGCTGCTGGCGGTGGCGGTGATTTACGGCTTCCGTGCCCCGTCCATCCTGCCACCCGAGGCCGACAAGGCATGGGGGGTGTCTAAGGAGTCAGCCCTGGTCATCACGCAGTTTTTACTGCTGACGCTGGCGGCGATCGTCTGCGTTGGGACCTTGTATCCGATCGTATCAGAGGCCATCACGGGCGAGCGGACGACAGTACAGGCGCCTTACTTCAATGCTTTCGCTCCCTGGATCGGGCTCGGCCTCGTGGTCGCCATCGCCCTTGGCAACCTCATGCGCTACCAGACCAATAAGATGCCGGGCGGCCCGCGTCTCATGATCGGGGCAGCCGTAGTGGCGCTACCGCTGACGGCAGTCCTGGTGATTGGCGGCGATGTCATGAGCACTAAGAAGCCGTTCAACTTGGCGGCGCAGGTAGTCGGTCTATTCCTGTGCGCTTGGTCCACCGTAAGTCTGACGGGTGACCTGGTGCAGAGGCTGCGGGACATCCGCTTTAAGCTCGGACTCTTTCTCAGCCGCAACCTGGCCTACGTTGGTGGCTACATCGCGCACATCGGGCTTCTGATCGCCATTGCCGGGTTCCTCGGTAACTACCGCGGCCTGCAAAAGATCGCCACCCTGAACTCGGGCGAGACGGTCGACTTCTATGGCTACCAGCTGCGCTTTGATGAGATCAAAGAGCTGCAAAAAGATAACGCCACGCTTTATCAAGGAGCGCTTGAAGTGACCCGCGCCGGTGCACCGATAGGTGCCATCACGCCAGCGCGTAGCCGCTATCCCACGTCGACCAACCTCAATCACGAGGTGGCGCTGATGTCGACCTTCTGGCACGACCTCTATGTCACCCTGTCCGACTTTGATCGGGAGAACGGGCGCAAGGCCACCTTTGAACTCCACATCAACCCGACCGTTCGGTTTGTCTGGATTGCCGCTTTTGTCATGGTGATTGGTGGCATCATCGCGATGTTTGATCGCTACCGAGGCAATAAGAGTCGGGACGCCATTCGTGCGGCGCTATGAGGAGCGACACTGAGATGTTGAAGACGATGACGCGTCATGGACCCACACTAAACATAATTAAATTGCTCGTGCTCAATCTGTTGCTGACGACCGCCCTCGTGGCTGGTGAGTCCGGCCCGGTTGACGAGGACGCGCTGAAAAAGGCGTGGCCCAGCGACGGGCCGATTGGCGAGCTATTTCATGACGTCGCCGGCTCGCTGCGGTGCCCCACCTGTACGGGCCTGAGCGTGCTCGAGTCGGACGCCCGCTTTTCGCAGCAGATTAAAGAGATCGTCCTCGAGCAGGTCGAGGCGGGTAAAAATCGTGAGCAGATACTTCAGTATTTTACCGAGCGCTATGGCCCGTGGATCTTGCGGTCACCGCCGCCGCGCGGCTTCAACGTGCTGGCGTGGCTTTTACCACTGACGATCCTGCTGCTAGGCCCACCGGCTGTGTGGTTCTTCGTCTGGCGCAAGCGCCGCGTCATGAATACGCTGGGTGTGCGCTCCGCGGATGACATCATCAAGGAGATGCAGGGTCGGCTTAAGGAGATGCAGGGATGATTTACATAGCGGTCTTAATCGGCATCTTGCTCCTAGCTGTGCTCATGGCGCCTTTTTGGTTCGGCCCGGGAGGCCTACTGCAAGCTGGCTCTTCCATCAACTCCCCGAGCGAACTGCAAGCCCTTAAGGACGCCTTGCTCAAGCGCTATGTTGAGGACGAGCGGGCCTTCAAGGCCGGCCACCTATCGGCCAATTCCTGGGAGCAGCGCCAGAGCTTTCTCACCAATCGTTATATCGATGCTGCGCGACGCCTAGACTTTTTGCAGCATACCGAGTCAAGGCCAAGTCGAGGTGCCCAGTGAGTAGTTTGAGAGGAATGCTACAGTCAATAGTGGTGCTCGGTAGTCTAGTCGCAAGTGCCCCCTGCGCCCAAGCCGAGGTCTATGTCACGCCTAAACATCTTTTGATTTTGCGTGGCGCTCTCGATACGCTTTACGGCAGTTATATCTTCGCCCTGCAAAATACGGGCGAAGTCGCCGAGAATTACAAGACACCCGTGGCACTCCCCAAGGAAAAGGACGACTGGGCGACGCAGGAAGGGCTTGAGCCCAGCGAAGTGTCGCTCTCGCCTACGGGCAGCCTGGTCGTCGAGAAGAGCGTGCAACCAGGCGTCAACCTGCTCGGCATCGATTTCAAAGTCCCGGCAAGTTTCGGCCACACAACACTCACTTTTAAGCCTGAAGTCGCGATCGAGAGCATGATCGTCCTCGTGCCACGTGGTAGCTCGGTCAGCATTGAGTCGGGACGTTTTGCACCGGCTGATAGCAGTCAGGCGCCGGATCCGCAGTACGTGCCTTGGCACAGTGCGGGGCCTCTAGCAGCTGGCGAAGAGATCAAGATCGACGTCTACGGCCTCCCCGAGGGCCGGGCACGGCTTTGGATCGTCGGCGGTGGCGTCGCTGCCCTACTCCTCGCCTTAGCTGGCGTGGTCGCCTGGCGGACGCGACCTAAGATCACTAGCGACGGCGCTCAGTCAATGCTAATTGGTTAGGGACTTTTAGTTAGGGAATTTTGGTTAGTGACGGACCGTGTCGGAGCCGATCCTGCATGATGAAAGACAATAAATGGACGGTGGCAGCTCTTGCTGTCATTGCCGTAGCGCTACTATCAACCCGCGGTGGGATGGCCTCGCTAGTCCCGCTGCTGCGCAATTTGATGCCGCTCATCCTGGCTGTGCTGGCCTACCGTTTTATCGTGCGCAAGGTGCGCAGCGTCCTCGGGCAAAATCCCGAGCAGCCGCAGCAGCGGCAGTCGCAGTTCCGTTGGCCCCAGTCGCGACCGGCGGAGGACGAAAAGCGCGTCATCGATCTCTGCCCCAAGTGTGGGGCCTATATGCGTCCTGGACATCGCTGTAGTCGAAATTAACAGTTTTAAATTTGGGTGAAGCGTCAAGTGCGTCAACTAACTTTAGTGATCGTGCTGCTACCTATGCTCGCCGCGGCCCTCGCCGGGTGTGGGCAGAGTGAATCCAGTCATCCAAGTAGCGTTGAGGAGTCTAGGGCCCACTGGCGCAGCCTCGCCCCAACCTGCGCGGGCTACCCATCGAAGGCGGACTGTGACGACGGCGACATGACGCTCTTTGGTGGCCTGATTTGCGCCGGCGGCGAATCTGCAGGTTGCGCGCTGGTGCGGGATGCTCAGGGACCAGAGGGCCAGTGGTGGCGCTCACCGCGGCGTGCGGGCGGCAACCTGGGCCAGCCGAACTCGTTCTCCCGGGACATGGCCATGGGCGTGCTCCTCTACCTCGCGACGACACGCGACACGGCAGCGGCCGAGCGCTGGCTCACTTGGATCCATGCTAATCGCAGCTGCAGCGTCACTGGTCCGCGTGGCAAGTGCGTGGTGCCTGGCGTGCATCGGTTTTGCCGCGATGACAAAGACTACCGCTGTCTCATGACGCCCGGTAACTGGGCGATGATGGG
>Ga0194132_10001430_pt1 | contig 48377 bp, 37 predicted proteins | sample TA2KigOf80mmetaG_FD_148612 | JGI IMG/M metagenome (GOLD analysis project Ga0194132, IMG submission 148612) | Freshwater microbial communities from Lake Tanganyika, Tanzania - TA2015054 Kigoma Offshore 80m | ecosystem: Environmental > Aquatic > Freshwater > Lake | place: Tanzania: Lake...
GCGGGCCCGGCGCGATCGGCTGCGGCGACGCGTCGCCCGGCGGTGTGGCGCCGCCGGGCGCACCCGCCGCCGCGTGGCTACCGGACTCGTTGACCACGATCGGCAGCGCCGAGCTCGACGTGCCGCTCACGCTGCTCGCAGGACGCCTGCCCGCGGACCTGCAGGGGCACCACTTCCTGCAGACGTCGCTGCCGTTCGACGACGACTCGAGCCTGCTGAACGGCGTGGCGATGCTGTTCCGTCTCGACCTGTCGCCGGACGGCGTCGCGCTGCGCTCGCGCATCCTGCGCACCGACGATTGGTACGTGGACCAGGCCGCGGCGGGCACCGCGTGGGCCTTCCGCAACTACGGCATCACGCGCTTCGGCGGCCTCGGCGTGCGCAACTACGCCAACACCGGGCTGCTGCCGATGGGCGACCGCCTGCTCGCGACCTACGACGCGGGACGCCCGTGGATCGTCGACCCGGTCACGCTGGAAGCGGTGACGCCGGTTGGGCTGCAGCGCGAGTGGCGCGCGAGCGTGTTGGCGAGCCAGCTCTTCCCCGCGGTCTTCACCTCGGCCCACCCGGTGTACGACCCGACCGACGGGCTGATGTACTGTCCGAACTACGGCGCGTCGAGCTTCGGCTTCACGCCCTTCGTCGAGCTCGCGATCTGGGACGGCGCCGGCGACGTGCGTCGCGTGCAGATCCTCGCGCCGGACGGCAGCCCGCTCGGCGTGCGCAACGGCATGCACCAGATCGCGGTCACGCGCGCGCACGTGGTGCTCAACGACACCTCGTTCGTCAGCTCGCTGGACCCGCTCGATCCGGCGACCTCCGCGCAGCCGAGCGATTTCTGGGTGGTGCGCAAGGCCGACCTCGGCGGTGCTACCGCGCGCGCCGTGCACTTCCGCATCCCGCGCGAGGCGATCCACTTCCTGGTCGACCACGACGACGACGGCGACCGGATCACCCTGCACGTGAGCCACACGTCGGCGCAGAGCACGAGCTGGATCAACCTCGACGACGTGGTGTGGGGCACCGGCGAGCGCGTGTCGCCGAATCACCGCCGCAAGGGCATCTCGGCCGCCGACATCGGGCTCTTCGGACGCTACGTCCTCGACGTCGGCTCGGGCACGATCGGCGACGGCGTGGCCGTCGCCGACGATCCGCTGACGCACGGGCTCGGCCTGTACTCGACCGGTACCGGCGACTTCCACGTATCGCACCACCGCACGCAGTACTGGGCGACCTCCGGCTTCGCGCCGGATCTGCTGGTCCGGCGCGTGATGGGCGCCTACGCCGACTACCCCAACCGCACCATCCCGCTCGCCGACATGCCGCGCGACCCCGTGCCGTCCGCGCTGCTGCGCTTCGACTTCGAGAGCATGCGCGTCCGGGACGCCTACGTCCTGCCGGCCGGCTATCTGTGCTTGTCGCCACAGCTGGCACCGGCGCGCGGTCGCAGTGGCGACGGCGAGGGCTGGGTGGTCGCGAGCGTGATCTCCGACCAGCTGAGCGGCGGGTCGAGCGGTGACGAGTTCTGGATCTTCGACGGCCGCGACCTCGCACGCGGCCCGGTCGCGCGTCTCGGCCATTCGGCGCTCGACCTGCCGTTCACCATCCACACCGCGTGGCTGCCGTCGCTCGCCAGCCCCGGTCGCTCCTACTGGGTCGATCCGAACGAGGACTACGGCGCGGCGATCGCCGCGCTGCCGGCGGACGCACGCGCGATCGGCGAGACCGCGCTCGCGCGCGCCCGTAGCTGATCGGCACGCCGAGACCGCACCGGAGGAAGAGGGACATGTCGCACCGTATCTCCGAGCTCGATCGCCGACTGCTGAGCCGCCGACGCTTCCTGCGCGCTGCCGCCGCGGCTCTGCCCGTGACTGCCGCGGCCGGCAGCAGCCTTTCCCTGCTCGCGTGCGGCGACGCGCGCGGCGGTGGCGTCGCGCCGCAGCCGGTAGCCGGCGATCGCTGGCCCGACTCGCTCACCGACGCGGGCCACGCCGAGAACGACCTCCTGCTCGAGGTGCTCGCCGGTCGCCTGCCGAACGACCTGCAGGGGCACTCGTTCGTGGTCTGCTCGGTGCCCTATCCCGAGGACATCAGCTCGCCGTTCAACGGCCTCGGCATGCTGTACCGCTTCGATCTCGACCCGGCCGGCGTCGCGGCGAAGAACCGCATCCTGCGTACCGACGACTACTATGTCGACGAGGCCGCGGTGGGGACGCCGTACGAGTTCGACAACGCCGGCATCGCCCGCTTCGGCGGCTTCGGCGTGCGCAACTTCGTCAACACCGCACTGCTGCCCATGGAGGAGCGCCTGCTCGCGACCTTCGACGCCGGCCGTCCGCACCTCGTCGACCCGGTGTCGCTCGAGATCGTGACGCCGATCGGCTTCAACCGCGACTGGCCGATCGGCCTCGACATCTTCGGCGACGCCCCGCTGTTCCCGGGCCACTTCACCAGCGCGCACCCGCAGTTCGACCCGCACGAGCGCCGCTTCTACGGCGTCGCGTACGGTGGGACGGCGTTCGGGGGCAGGCCCTTCGCGAGCATCATGACCTGGGAGAACGACGGCGCCGTCGTCGCCAACCCCGTCGTGCTGTCCGACGGCTCGCCGCTCGCGATCCGGCAGTCCATGCACCAGATGGCGATCACGCGCGAGCACGTCGTCCTCTCCGACTCCTCGTTCGTGAACTCGCTCGACCCGCACTCGCCGGGGCGCGCGCGCTCCGACGTCGACTACTACCTCGTGCCCAAGTCCGAGATCGGCCGCGCCGGCGGCGCGCGTGCGGTGCACGTGGTGATCCCGCGCGAGGCGGCGCACTTCCAGGTGGACTACGACGACGCGGGCGGACGCATCGTCCTGCACGCCGCGCACAGCTGCGGTGGGGCGTCGTCCGGCTGGATGACCAACGCCGACACGGTGTACCGCACCCAGCAGCGCATCGACCCGCGCGACGCGCAGAAGGTGCTGTCGGCGACCGACGTTGGCCGCATGGGGCGCTACGAGATCGACGCGACCAGCGGCGCCGTGCGCGACGCGGTGGCGATCGCGGACGAGGCCTACACCTTCGGACCGGCGCTCTACTCGACCACCACCGGCGAGTTCACACGCGAGCGGCACGAGAGCCTCTACTGGACGACGTCGGGCTTCTCGCCGGCGAACCTCATCAGCCGGCTGGTGAACGCCTTCGTCGACTACCCGTACCGGACCGTCGAGATCGCCGACCTGCCGCAGGACGTGGTGCCCGGCGCGGTGCTCCGCTTCGACGCCGACCGCGGCGCGATCGCCGACGCGTACTCCTTCCCGACCGGGTACTTCGGACTCTCGCCGCAGTTCGCTCCGGCGCGCGGGCGCAGCGGCCCGCGCGAGGGCTACGTGATCACCCCCGTGGTCTCCGACCAGGCCGACGGGCGCTCGAGCGGCGACGAGGTCTGGATCTTCGACGGTCGCGACCTGGGGCGCGGACCGCTGTGCCGCCTCGGCCATCCGTCGCTCAACCTGCCGTTCACGCTGCACGCGGCCTGGATGCCGTCGCTCGTCGCGGTCGACCCCGACCGGTACTTCATCGAGCCGCGCGACGACTACGGCGCCGCGATCGCCGCGCTGCCGCCGGAGATTCGCCCGATCGCCGAGCGTGCCTACGCGCGCTCGCGGCGCTGAGCCCGGCAGATGCAGCATTCGCAGGGGGGCGGCCTGACGAATCCGGGTTGCCGGCCGGTCGGGGGCCGTGCTTGAGGGGGCGCGATGCGTCCTGCGCGCGCGGTCGCCCGGCTCGCCCCGGTGCTCGTTCTCACCGCCGTGGCGGCCTGCTCGGACGCGCCCCGGAGCAGCGGCGGCATCACCGTGGAGAGCAGCGCCGATGCGATCCGGATCTCGAGTCCGACGACCGTGGTCACCGTGACGCGCTCGCCGTACCGGCTCGCGTTCGGCGGGAGCGACGGCCGCCCGCTCGCCGCGGAGGCCGGCGGCGGAGGCGTCTTCTGGGAGCGGGACGGCAGCGAAGAGCGCCTCGGCGAGGTGCTCGACGAGCGGGTGCTGCCCGACGGCGTCGCGCTGACGGTGGCCGCCGGAGCGGCGGGGAGCGCGCGGGTGACGATCCGCTTCGTCCGCGAGCGCACCGCCGAGGTCGTGATCGAGCCGCCGGCGCCCGAGACGGTCGACGCGCTCGGCGACCGCTGGCAGTCGCCCGCGGACGAACGGATCTATGGCTTGACGGAGCGCCTGCGCGACTCGCCGCTGCTCGCCCCCGGCACCGTCGACATTCCGCGCGAGGACGTGGTCCCGGTCGAGGCCGGCGGTCTCGACCGGCGCGGCGAGCGCGTCGAGATGATCGTCACGCCGACGTTCTCCGTCTACGGACCGTTCTTCCACAGCTCGCGCGGCTACGGGCTCGCGGTGTCGGGCACCGCGATCGGCTGGTTCGACGTCGCGCGCGACCACCCCGAGCAGCTCGTCTTCCGCTTCGAGACCGGCAACGCGCCCGAGAGCCGTGTCCTGCGCTTCCACCTCTTCCACGGACCCGGCCACGCGCAGATCCTCGACGAGTACACGGCGCTGACTGGGCGTCCGTTCGTGCCGCCCGACTGGGCGTTCCTGCACTGGCGGTGGCGCGGCGAGCTGCGGACGGGCGATCCGGTCGCGGTCGACGGCACGCCCATCAACCGCGACGTCGCCGACGACGTGCTCATGTACGAGCAGCTCGGCATCCCGCCGGGCGTGTATCTCTTCGACCGGCCGGTGCTCGAGGGCGAGTACGGGTTCGCGCGCTGGGCGTGGGACACGCAGCGTCTGCCGAACGTCGAGCGGATGCTCGAGTCGCTGAACCGGCGCGGCTACCGCCTGATGATGTGGAGCAGCCTGTGGGCCTGCGGCAGCGGTCCCGGCGACAACGGCAGCGACGCGCTGGCGCTCGGCTTTCTCGCGCCCGGCGGCCGCGGCACGCCGCGCTGCGACGACGTGCTGGGCAACAACTTCATCCTCGACCCGACCAGCGCCGCCGCGCGAGATTGGTGGCGCGACCGCGTGCGCGACTTCTTCCGCCAGCACGGCATCCGCGGCGTCAAGCTCGACCGCGGCGAGGAGCACATCCCGTCAGAGGCGAGCGACGTCTGGGCCGACGGCCGAAGCGGCAGGGAAGTGCGCAACGACTACCCGACGCTGCAGGCGAAGCTCCACCACGATGCGATCACTGAAGCGTTCCCCGGCGACTCGCTGGTGTTCACGCGCAGCGCCTACACGGGCACGCAGCAGTGGGCGGTCGTGTGGGGTGGCGACATCACCGGCAGCGAGCGCTTCGGCAACGGTCCCGGCACCGATCTCGGGCTGCGCAGCGCGATCATCAGCCAGCAGCGCGCGGCCTTCCTCGGCTATCCGATCTGGGGCTCCGACACCGGCGGCTACTACGAGTTCAAGGACCGGGACGTCTTTGCGCGCTGGATCGAGTTCAGCGCGTTCTCCGGCATCATGGAGATCGGCGGCGTCGGCGCGCACGCCCCCTGGGACATGCCGACCGAGCCCGCGTACGACGAGGAGATGATCGCGATCTACCGGCGCTACACGACGTTCCGCGAGCGCCTGCAGCCGTATCTGGTTGCGGCCGCGCGCGACGCCGGCGCGACCGGGCTGCCACTGGTGCGCCCGCTGGTGTTCGACTGGCCCGACGACCCGGCGGTCGGCGACCTGTGGGACGAGTACCTGCTAGGCCCCGACCTGCTGGTGGCGCCGGTGTGGCGCACGGGCGAGCGCGCGCGAGAGGTCTACCTGCCCGCCGGATCGTGGCGCGGCCTGTGGGACGAGTCGCAGCGATTCGAGGGGCCGGTCACGGTCACCGTTGACGCGCCGCTCGACAGGATCCCGGTGTTCGTGCGCGGCGACGCGCCGGCGCCGTGAAGGCCTGACGTGCGCCGCATCCCGCTCGTGACGCAGCCGGCGAGTGGGATTCGGTCAATCGATTGCACGCTGCCCCCGCTCATGGCAGGCGAAGGTGAGCCGACGAGTGGAGGCGATGAGAGATGAATCTGGGCTTCATTGGTCTCGGTAACATCGGCGGGGCGATCGCCGAGAACCTCGCCCGCGACGGTCACGTTCTGCGTGCGTTCGACCAGGACACGGCACGGCTTGCCCGCGCGGCCGCGTTCGGGGCGATCGCGTGTGACGACGTGCGCGGCGTCGCCGCCGCGAGCGAGATCACCTTTCTGTCGCTGCCGACCCCGGACGTCGTGGACGCGGTCGCCGCGGAGTGGCTGGCGGCGGCGCCGGAGGGCGCCGTGCTCGTCGACCTCTCCACGAACGCGCCGTCGCGGGTGCGGGCGCTGGGCGAGCGCATCGCGGCGCGCGGGCGCCACTTCCTCGATGCGCCGCTCTCGGGCGGTGCTCCGGGGGCGCAGGCGCGGATGCTGATGTTCATGGTGGGTGGTGAGCCGCAGGTGTTCGCGCGGGTCTGTCCCGTGTTCGAGAAGATCGGCCGCGCGGCCTTTCACCTCGGACCGGTCGGCAGCGGCAGCGTCGCCAAGCTGGTGAACAGCCTGGTCGCGTTCTCGACCACGATGGCCTCCCTCGAGGGGCTCTCGCTCGCGGTGCGGTGCGGGCTCGACCTGCGCCGCATGGTGGACGTGATCCGGACGGGTGGGGCGGGCAACTTCTACACCGACCGCGCGGTCGAAGGCATCGAGCGCCGCAGCGAGGTCCCCCAGTTCGCGCTCGAGCTCGCCGCCAAGGACGCCCGGCTGATCCTCGCGCTGGAGGAGGAGCGCGGTCTCCCGGGACGCATCGCCTCGACGCTGGCGAAGCTCCTCGAAGATGCGTGCGCCGCGGGAATGTCGCAGAAGGACTGGACGGATCTGCCGGCCTTCTTCGAGCGCGAGTGCGGGCTGCACTTCGCGCTGCGCCCCGCCGACGAGAGCGGCGCGGGATGATGACCGGGATCGGGCGACGGCGCGCGGGCTGAAGGGTGCAGGACCGAAGAAGGAGGGACGATCGGATGTCGGAGCAACAGGATCTGCTTGCCAGGGGACTCGAGGTGACGCGAAAGCTCTGGGGTGAGCGCGCCGGCGGGCAGGAGCTACCGGCCCAGAAGCTCGCGCCCGAGTTCTTCGGCCTGGTGACCCAGTTCTGCTTCGGGATGTTCTGGTCGCGGCCGCAGCTCGACACCCGCAGCCGGAGCCTCTGCACCGTGGCGCAGCTCGCGGCCCTCGGACGCACCGACGAGCTCCGTGCGCACCTCTACGGCGCGCTGAACCTCGGGATCACGAAAGCGGAGCTGAAGGAGGTGCTGATGCAGACGGCCGTCTACGCGGGCGTGCCGGCCGCCGTCGGCGCGCTCAACGCCGCCGCGGACATCCTGGCGGACTGAGGAGCGGGTTATGAGCCGCGAGCTCCTGATGGCGCTGGACGCCGGTGGGGGCGGGGGCAGATGCCTCCTGGTCGAGATCGGGACCGGACGGCGAGTCCGCGCGTTCCGCCCGTGGACGCATCCGGTCGCCCCCGGTACGGGCGGCCTGGGATCGGACCTCGACCTGCCCGTTCTCTGGCAGAAGCTCGGCGACGCCGCGCGCGAGGCGATGGGCCGGGCCGGCGCGTCGCCCGGCGAGGTCGTGGCCGTCGCTGCGACCAGCATGCGGCACACGACCATCCTGCTCGACGAGGCCGGCGACGCCCTGTTCGCGACCACCAATCACGACGGCCGGGCCGCCATGGAGGCATTCGCGCTCGCGTCCGAGCACGGTGCCGAGATCTACTCCCGGACGGGTCGCTGGCCGAATCCCGTCGCGGCAGCCGCGCGGCTGCGCTGGCTGGCGGCGAATCAGCCGGCGGTGCTGGCTCGCGCCGTCAAGATGCTGACCCTCGGCGACTGGCTCGCGTGGCGCATGTGCGGTGCGCTGGCCAGCGATCCGACGCAGGCCAACGAGAGCCTGCTGCTCGACGTCAAGCAACGGTGCTGGGCCACCGACCTCGTGCGCTCCCTGGGCTTCGACGCGGGACTGCTGCCCGAGCTGCGCGAGTCGGGCACGCGACTCGGCTCCCTGACGGATGCCGCCGCCAGCCACTTCGGGTTGCTTGCGGGCGCGCCGGTGGTCGCGGGCGGGGGGGACACGCAGCTGGGTGCCCTCGGAGGGGCGGCGGTGCGCTCAGGCGACGTCGCCGTCGTGGGCGGGACGACGATGCCGCTGCTGCTCGTCACCGATCGCCCGCGGATCGATCCCGAGGAGCGGCTGTGGCTCGGCTGTCACGCCGTCCCCGGACGGTGGGTGCTGGAGAGCAACGCCGGCCCCGTCGGCGACAATCTCACCTGGCTCGCCCGGCTGCTGACCCCCGGCGCACCGGACCCCGTGGCCCGGCTCCTCGCCGAGGCGAGCTTCGCGCCGCGGGGAGCCGCGGGCGTCCTGTCGACGCTCGGCGCGCAGGTGTTCTCTGCCCGTGAGCTCGAGCTGCCGCTCGGCGGGCTGACCCTGTCGCACATGGCGACGTCCGACGACGCTGCGGCGCGCGCCGCCGTGGCGCGGAGCGCGGTCGAGGGTATCGGCCACGCCGTGACGGCGAACCTCGCCGAGCTCGAGCGGGTCGGCGGGGTCGCGCCGCAGGAGCTGCGCCTGGTGGGCGGCCTTTCCCGGAGCGACGTGTTCACCGCGGTCCTCGGCGAGGTGACCGGGCTGCCGATCCTGCGCGGGCCGACTGCCGAGGAGAGCGCGCTCGGCGCCGCGATCTGCGCCGGCGTCGGCGCAGGCGTGTTCCCCGATCTCGCGGCCGGAGCGGACGCGCTCGCGGGAGTCGAGCGTCGTTTCGAGCCCGCCCCGGATGCGTGCAGGACCTACGTGGACCTGCGCGACACCTGGCGGCGACACTTCGCGGCGCGAGCCGAAGCAGACGCGCACGCGCGCACCGCGGCGCTGACGGCGCTGTTCTCGCGCCTCGGCGAGAACACGACGGACGCTCGGTGCGCCGTCCGGCCACGGATCCTCGTGACCGCCGACATGGACGACGCATCGCTCGAGGCGCTGCGGGAGATCGGTGACGTCGAGTACGCGAGCTTCCGCAAGGTCATGCGTCTCCTGACGGGCGACACCCTCGTCGACGCTCTGCGCGGCGTGCAGGTGTTCATCACCGAGGTGGACATCGTCGACGGCGGCGTGCTGGCGAAGGCGACCGATCTCCGCGTCGTGGCGAGCTGCCGGGGCGACGCCGTCAACGTGGACGTCGCCGCCTGCACTGCCGCCGGGGTGCCGGTGCTGAATGCGCCGGGGCGGAACGCGGATGCGGTCGCGGACCTCGCGGTCGCCTTCCTGCTGATGCTCGCGCGCAGGCTGCCTGCGGCGACGGCCTTCCTGCACGAGGAGGGAGGCGAGGCGGGCGACATGGGCCGCATGGGGCGCGCTTTCTCGGAGCTCCAGGGCCGCGAGCTGTGGCGCAAGACGGTCGGGCTGGTCGGCATGGGGGCCGTGGGGCGTCAGGTCGCCCGGCGGCTCGCGGGCTTCGGTACGCAGGTCCTGGTGCACGATCCCTTCCTGACGCGGGAGCAGGCGACCATGCTCGACGCCGAGCTGGTCACGCTCGACGATCTGCTCGAGCGCAGCGACTTCGTGAGCCTCCATGCGCCGGTCACCGAGCAGACCCGACACATGATCGGCGCCCCGCAGCTCGCACGGATGAAGCCCACGGCGTGCCTCGTGAACACGGCACGAGCGGCGCTCGTCGACGAGCCGGCGCTGGTCGCGGCGCTGCGCGAGGGACGACTCGCCGGTGCGGCGCTCGACGTGTTCGCGATGGAGCCGCCCGGCTGGGACGATCCGCTGATGCAGCTCGGCAACGTGATCGCGACGCCGCACGTGGGTGGCAACACCGTCGACGTCGCGAGCCATCAGGGCGCGATCATCCTCGACGACCTGCGCCGGCTGCTGCGCGGCGAGAAGCCGCGCTGCGCGCTGAATCCGGAAGCGGTCGCCGACTTCGACTGGACGAAGCCGCGGCCGGCGCTGAGCGCCGCGGCGCTGGCGGCGCTCGGCAAGCGCCCGGGGCCCGCCGTCACCGATCTGCAGAGAGATCGGGCGGCCGATGCGGGCGAGGACCGCGCGGCAGCTCCGACCGCTGCACCGGCTGCGGCCGCGGCGTCGGCTGCCGCACCCGCCGGAGTCGCCGGCGCGGAGCACGTCGTCGACGACGCCGTCGTCGCCGGATTCCGGACGCGCGTCGAGAAGGTGCTGCAGGCCTTCTGCGACGGCATGGCGTCCGACGCGGCGCTGCTGGCAGTGGCGGCCGACAAGGACGTGACCTTGCGCTTCACGGTCACGGATCTCGGGCTGCGCTTCTTCATCCGGCTGCGCGGCGGAGCCGTCGCGACCGGTCTTGGCGACCCGGACGGCAAGCCGGACGTCGACTTGAAGATGCGCGCCGCCGTGCTCGACGGGATGTTCACCGGAACCCTGAACCCCATGCAGGCGGCGACGACCGGCAAGATCTCCTTCAGCGGCGAGACGATGAAGGCGATGACGATCCAGGAGCTGCAGGACGACATGTCGCGCCTCTACAAGGACGCCCGCCGCGCGGCGGGCGATCCCGGCGACCTGGAGTCGATCCCCGAGCCGCCGAAGGCGGGCGCGCGCAAGGGGCCGGCGCAGGGAGCGGCGGCCGGGGCGCCCGGCTCGGCCACGACCGCGGCGGTCGCGGAAGCGTCCGCGCCGCGGATCGTCCGCGTGGGCGACATCCGCGACGAGGTCGTGCAGGTGGTCAACGAGCTGTTCGCCGCGGAGCTGATCACGGCGACCGGCGGCAACGTCAGCGTCAGGATTCCGGGGCGCGAGAACGAGGTGTGGATCACCCCGAGCGCCATGTTCAAGGGCGACCTGCAGCCGACGATGCTGGTGCGGGTCGGCCTCGACGGTGCGGCTCTCGACGAGGATGCGCACTCGCCGTCGAGCGAGGTGCAGATGCACTGCGCCGTGTACCGCACGCGACCCGACGCGCACGCGGTCGTGCACGCGCACGCGCCGCACGCGACGATCCTGGTCAACTCGGGCACGCCGTTCCTGCCGATCTCGACCGAGGCGGCGTTCTTCGGCGACATCCCGCGCCTGCCGTTCCTCATGCCGGGAACCGACGACCTCGCGACGGCGGTGGCCGAGGCGGTCCGCGGCAGCTGGGCCGTGCTGATGGGCAACCATGGCCTGCTCGTGGCCGGGCGCAGCCTGCGTCGCGCGGCCGACATGGTCGAGATCGTCGATCGCTCGTGCGAGGTGATCCTCGGCTGCTACGCGGTGGGGAAGGCGCCCAGCGTGCTGCCGGACGAGGTCTGCCGGATGCTCCGCAAGATGGGCGACCTGGTCGCCTGAGGGCGGCGCGTCGCGACGGCGAACGCGAGGGCGGCGTCGAGCCCGGCCGCGGTCGCGCAGCGGTAGCCGCCGCGGCTCATGCCGAGGAGCCCCACCGGCGGTCCATGGCGGCGAGCTTGCCGCAGATCCGCTGGTGCGTCGTGTGCCAGACGAAGCCGCCGTCCTTCGATCGCCGATGCGTTCGTCGAGCACGACCGGCTCACCCGCGATCCGTGCTCGACTGTGGTCGATCGTTCGCCCGAAACTGTTGACGATCCCGCGGTCGCCTGCGCACGTTGCCGGCGCTCGTCGCCGACAGCCGTCCGGGCAGGAGAGACGATCCGACCATGAGCGAGCCCGCACCGACGGACGCAGCCGTCGCCCTCGAGGAGGGCTACTTCCACATCCCGACCGCCGCCGGCGAGCCGCCGCGGCTGATTGGCACGCGCTGCAACGCGTGCGGCGAGCACTTCTACCCGCGCCGCGAGACCTGCGCGAAGTGCCTCTCGGAGGACACGGCGGAGACGCTGCTGTCCGCGCGCGGCACGCTCTACACGCACACGTTCCTCGTCGCGCCGGGCTTTGGCGACAACCAGAGCAAGGGCGACGGCTACGGCGTGGGGCAGATCGACCTGCCCGAAGGCCCGCGCGTGCAGGCGCTCCTGCTCGGCGAGCGCGGCAGCTTCCGCATCGGGATGCCGATGGAGATGGTCCTCGTGCCCACCGGCAAGGACAAGCAGGGCCGCGACCTGCTCATGTACCGCTTCCGCGCGGTGGAGGGCTGAGCGTGCGCGACGTCGTCGTCCTCGGGGTCGGCATGCACCGCTTCGGGATCCACCGGAAGATCCCGATGTCGCAGCTCGTGCGCACCGCGGGGCGCGCGGCACTGGACGATGCGGGCATCGGCTTTCGCGACGTGCAGGCGGCCTACGTCGGCTACCTGCACGCCCCGGTGATGAGCGCACCGAAGCAGATGAAGGAGTTCGGGCTGACGGGCATCCCGCTGCTGCACGTCGAGAACGCGTCGGCGACCGGCTCGGTCGCGTTCCGCGAGGCGTGGATGGCGGTCTCCGGCGGACACCACGACTGCGCGCTGGCGATCGGCTTCGACAAGTTCAGCGACCTGCGCTTCGACGTCAGCGCGCAGTCGCGCAACATCGAGGGCACGATCCTGCCGGTCGCGTTCTTCGCCATGTGGGCGACCCGCCGGATGCACGAGCGCGGCACGACGCGCGAGCACCTGGCGCGGATCGCGGCCAAGAACTGGAACAACGGCGCGTTGAACCCGATGAGCGATCGCCAGCCCGACCACCGGATCACGGTCGAGGAAGTGCTGGCCGCGAAGACGATCTCGGACCCGCTCACCGCGATGATGTCCTGCCCGGTCGACGACGGGGCCGCGGCCGCGATCGTCTGCACGCGTGAGTTCGCCGACCGCGTCGCGCCCGGGCGGCCGCGCGTGGTCGTCAAGGCATCGGTGCTGCGCAGCGAGACCTACACGCCGGGCCACACGTTCCTCGGTGCGGTGATCGGTCCGCAGCAGATGACCACCGACACCGCGCAGGCCGCGTACGAGGCATCGGGCATCGGCCCCGAGGACATCGACCTCGTGCAGTGCCACGACGCGTTCTCGATCGAGGAGCTCGAGTACTACGAGCTGCTCGGCTTCTGCCGCCCCGGCGAGGCCGAATCCCTGCTCGAGTCCGGCGCAACGGAGATCGGCGGGCGCATCCCGTTCTCCACCGACGGCGGGCTCATCGCGCGCGGCCACCCCGGCGGCCCGACCGGCCTCGCCCAGCTCTGGGAGACGACCCTGCAGCTGCGCGGCGAGGCGGGGAAACGTCAGGTCGAGGGCGCGCGCACGGGTCTCTGCCACCTCGTCGGCGGGGGCAGCGTCGCGATCTGTACGATCCTGCAGCGGGAGTAGATGCGTACTCGACGAGGCTCTGCGAGCGGTGACACGGCAGCGCCAGTCCATCTCGAGTCTTGCGGCCCGGCGGCACGGCTCTGCCGTCCGACCGTGCGTCGTGCGGGCCGGCGGTGCAGACGGCTACTCGCCGTGCGCGACTCGTTTTGCGCGCGGCTATTCGCCGTGCGCGACTCTTCTGCGCACGGCTATTCGCCGTGCGCGACTCTTCTGCGCACGGCTATTCGCCGTGCGCGACTCTTTTGCGCACGGCTATTCGCCGTGCGCGACTCTTTTGCGCACGGCTATTCGCCGTGCGCGACTCTTTTGCGCACGGCTATTCGCCGTGCGCTTCCAAGTACCGCTCGGCGTCGATCGCCGACATGCAGCCCGTGCCGGCAGCGGTGATGGCCTGGCGGTAGGTCGGGTCTTGCACGTCGCCGCAGGCGAACACGCCCGGGACGTTGGTCGCGGTCGAGCGCGGCTGGGTGACGATGTAGCCGCGCTCGTCCATGTCGATCGTGCCGCGGAAGAGCTTGGTGTTGGGCTCGTGGCCGATCGCCATGAAGACGCCGTCGGTCGCGACGCGCGTGGCGGCGCCGGTCTTCAGGTTCTTCAGCGTCACCGCCTCCACGCCGCCTTCCTTGGTGCCGTGGATCTCCTCGATCGTGCTGTCCCACGCGAACTCGATCTTCGGGTTCGCCATGGCGCGGTCCTGCATGATCTTCGATGCACGCAGCGTGTCGCGGCGGTGCACGACGACGACCTTGCTCGCGTAGCGCGTGAGGAAGTTGGCCTCCTCCATCGCGGTGTCGCCGCCGCCGACGACCATCACGTGCTTGTTCTTGAAGAAGAAGCCGTCGCAGGTCGCGCACGCCGAGACGCCGTAGCCCATCAGCAGCGACTCCGAAGGTAGACCGAGCAGCTTCGCCGTCGCGCCGGTCGAGATGACGAGTGTCTCGGCGACGACCTTGCCGCCGTCGGCGAGCGAGAGCGTGAACGGCCGCTTCGACAGGTCGACCGCCGTCACCTCGGTGGGCAGGAACTTCGTGCCGAAGCGCTCCGCCTGCTTGCGGAACAGCTCGACGATCTCCGGACCCAGGATGCCGTCGGGGAAGCCGGGGAAGTTCTCGACGTCGGTGGTGATCGTGAGCTGGCCGCCGGGCTGGCCGCCGTCGATGACGACGGGGCCCAGGTTCGCGCGCGCGGCGTAGAGCGCCGCCGTCAGGCCGGCGGGGCCCGAGCCGAGGATCACGACCTTGTAGTGGTGTTCGGACGACATGCCGGCGTTCTCTCTCGTGTCAGCGGATGCGTGCGCATCCGGATGGCCATCAACTCGCTTCGGTGGAGTCGCGCGCTTCCTCGCCCGTGTAGTGATCGAAGTACAGGCACTCGTCGATGCTCGCACGGACCGGACGCCGGTAGGGCACCTTCGGCCAGCCGATCGGCAGCATCGCGATCGACGGACGGTTCTCCGGCAGGCCGAGCCAGCGGTCCACCTCGTCGCGGAACGTGAGGTGGATGTTGGTCAGGGACGCGCCGAGCCCGACCGCGCGGCAGGCGAGCAGCACGTTCTGGATCGCCGGGTAGAGCCCCTGCGGCTGGGCGCTCCCGCGGCGCGTCCAGCCGGCGACGAAGAGGTGCACCGGGGCCTCGTGCAGGTGCTCCGACAGGTAGACGCCGCCGGCGAGGATCTTGTGCCGCCACTCCGGGTAGCCCGGCTTCTTCGACGCGTCGATCGCCGGCTGTATGTACGGCCGGAACGCCGCGCGGTACTTGTCGGCGAACCATGCCCGCCGCGCTGGATCCGTCACGGCGATGAAGCACCACGGCTGGCGGTTGCCGCCGCTGGCGGCGAACGTCCCGGCCTCGCAGACCTTGCGGATCAGCGCCGGCGGTACGGGATCCGGCTTCAGCCGCCGGATCGCGCACGCCGTGCGAATGCCCTCGAGGAGCGGGACGTCCTCGCCGAGCGTCGCGACGTCGATGCAGGCGACGTCGATGTCGGCGACGGCGCTCACGCGCGCGGGATGTAGCCCTTCTCCTCGAGGAAGGAGATGACCTTGGCGACGCTCTGCTCCTCGCTGAGCTGGTGCGTCGGCAGCGTGAGCTCGGCCTTTTCCGGCGCCTCGTACGGCGCCGAGATGCCGGTGAACTCCTTGATCTGGCCGGCGCGAGCCTTGGCGTAGAGGCCCTTGACGTCGCGCTTCTCGCACTCCTCGACCGGGCAGTCGACGTGCACCTCGAGGAAGTCGCCCGCGCCCATCAGCGCGCGGACCTTGTCCCGATCCGCGCGATACGGCGAGATGAACGCGGTCAGCGCGACGAGCCCTGCGTCGTTGAACAGCTTCGCGACCTCGCCGATGCGGCGGATGTTCTCGGTGCGGTCCTCGGGCGAGAAGCCGAGGTTGGCGTTCAGGCCGTGGCGGATGTTGTCGCCGTCCAGGATGTAGGTGCGGACGCCGCGGTCCCACAGCGCCTTCTCGACGGCGACGGCGACCGTCGACTTGCCCGAGCCCGACAGGCCGGTGAACCACACGGTGAAACCCTTGTGGCCGTTGATCTTCTCGCGGTCGTCGCGGGTGACGTTACCCGCGTGCCAGACGATGTTGGTGGCCTTGCGCTCGGTCATTGCTGCGTCGTCCTTTCGGGGAGAGGGGGTGGGAACGGATTCGGATAGTCGTCCCCCGGAACCCTGTCAATTTGCGGACTTCTTCGTGCGCCTGGACGTGGTGGAGGGCGCCCTGGCATTCGCCTTGCCCTTGGCCTTGACCTGGCGCTGGACCTGCCTGGGCTTGCCGCCCGCCTCCTCTGCGGGCGCGGCCCCGCCGTCGAGACGGTCGGCGAGCGCCAGTACCGTGTCGATGTAGGAGTCCGAGCGATTGTAGTGCCAGATGACGCGCCGCTTCTCGGCGCGCGAGATGCCCGGCCGCCAGCCGTGCGACGCGAGGTAGTTGGCGCACGAGAAGATGGCGTCGTCGGCGTCGTACAGGCTGACGCGACCGTCGCCGTTGCCGTCCGCGCCGTAGCTCAGGTAGCTGCGTGGCAGGAATTGCGGCATGCCGAACGCGCCGGATCCCGAGCCGCGCAGCGCCAGCGGGTCCATGTCGAGCCGGTCGGACACCTGGAAGGTCGCGAGCACCTCCGGGTAGAAGGTGTTCTCGAGGTAGCGGCCGCGCTCGCGGGTACGCTCCTCGATCGCCGGATCGTAGCCGGTCTCGGTATGCCGCGTGATGTTGTCGCGCAGGTTCTCGGGTTCGTTCGCCATCGCGAGCCGCGCGAGGCGGAACAGCACCACCTCTTTTCCCGTGTTGCGCCCGCAGCCCGACTCGACGTGGATGATCGACGCGACCACGGTGGCCGGAACGCCGAAGCGCTCCTCCGCCTCCCGCAGCGCACGCTCGTGCGACGCCTTGCAGCGGCGGGCGAGGGCGACGCTCGCCGGCTGGGTGAAGCCGCGGTAGAGCGCGCTCGACTCGCGCGGGTAAAGGCTGAACTGCAGTCCGGTGAACGGCTCGACGCGCGGGTCGGTGAACACGCGGCGCACCTGCCGGGGATCGACGCCGTCGGCGACCAGCTTCTCGACGATGTAGTCCCAGCCGCGGTAGTTCGCGGCGAGCGGCTCGGGCTCGCGCTGCGCGTGCGCGTCGCCGGCACCGATCGGCGCCAGCGCGGCGAGCATCGCCAGGGCGATCGCGCGCAGGATGCGCCCGATCCGGTGGCCTGCTACCGCGCTGGATCTGCACCGCACCGCTGCCAACCTCGTTCCCCTCGCGTCCGCTCCCGGGAGCGCCGCGCTCACTCGAAGGCGTTGAGCCCCGTGATGTCGCGTCCCAGCGTCAGCCGGTGCACGTCCTCGGTTCCCTCGTAGGTGTTCACCGTCTCGAGGTTCAGCATGTGGCGGATGATCGGGTAGTCGTCGGTGATGCCGTTGGCCCCGAGGATGTCGCGCGCGACGCGTGCGATGCGCAGCGCCTGCGAGACGTTGTTCATCTTCGCGAGCGACACCTGCTCGGGGCGCATCTCGCCGGCGTCCTTGAGGCGCCCGAGGCGCCAGCACAGCAGCTGCGCCTTGGTGATCTCGGACAGCATGTCCACGAGCTTCGCCTGCACGAGCTGGTACCCGCCGATCGGCCGCTGGAACACGACGCGCGACTTCGCGTAGTCGAGGGCACTCTCGTAGCAGGCGATCGCGGCCCCGATCGCTCCCCAGGCGATGCCGTAGCGTGCCTGCGTCAAGCACATGAGCGGCGACTTGAGCCCGCGCGTGCCCGGCAGCAGGTTCTCCTCCGGGATGAAGCAGTCCTCGAGGATCAGCTCCGAGGTGATCGACGCGCGCAGGCTCCACTTGCCGTGCATGAGCGGCCGCGAGAGGCCCTTGCGCTCCTTCTCGACCAGGAAGCCGCGGATGACCTCGCTCCGCGCGTCGTTCTCGTCCTCGCGCAGCTTCGCCCACACCACCGCGCAGTCCGCGATGCTGCCGTTGGTGATCCAGCGCTTGGTGCCGTTGAGAACGAAGCCGCCGTCCGCGCGCTTCGCGCGCGTGATCATGCCGCCGGGATTCGAGCCGAAGTCGGGCTCGGTCAGGCCGAAGCAGCCGATGGCCTCGCCGCGCGCCATGCGCGGCAGCCAGTGCCTCTTCTGCGCGTCGGACCCGAAGGTGAGGATCGGGTACATGACGAGCGAGGACTGCACGCTCGCGAACGAGCGCAGCCCGGAGTCGCCGCGCTCCAGCTCCTGCGTCATGACGCCGTAGGCGACGCTGTTGAGCCCGGCGCCGCCGTACTCGGTCGGCACCGTCGGACCGAAGCAGCCCAGCTCCGCGATGCGCGGCGTGAGCTCTGTGGGGAAGGTCGCGTCGGCGAAGTGCTTGCGGACGAGCGGCAGGAACTCTTCGTCGACGAAGCGCCGGACGGTGTCGCGCACCGCGCGCTCCTCTGCGCTCAGAAGGTCTTCGACGGCGTAGAAGTCGCTGCGCGAGGCGGGCATGGGAGTTCACGTTACGGCCCCACGCCCGGGCGGTCAATTCTCTCGGGCGGTGCTGTCGGGCGGTGCGCGGGTGCAGCGCGTCGGCCGTCTTCGCGCGCTTCGTCCTCACCCGCCCTCGCCCGACACGCGGGCGGTATGCGTCGACGGCTTCTTCCCGGACGCCTCGAGATCCGGCGTCCACAGCTGCTGCAGGACCTTTCGCGTGGCGTCGTCGCGGTCCTTCGCATCGACGATCAGCTCGCCGACGTGGCTCTCGACGCTCGACGCGTCGACGGCCTTGACGGTGACTCGGAAGCGTTTGCGCGGCATGGCCCGAGTCCTACCATCCGCCGGCGCGCTTTGCCGGTCCGGGAGCGCTCCGCTAGAGCCGCGCCATGCCAGGGCGTCCGAGAACGGCCGCGTCGGGACGGACGTCCAGAGCGGCCTCGCCGACCACGACGGACGGCACGGGCAGGGCCTCCCATCTGACGCACGTGGACGAGGGCGGCCGCGCGCGGATGGTCGACGTGGGGGAGAAGCCGATCACGCAGCGCATCGCGGTGGCGCGAGGCACCGTCCGCATGCTGCCCGCGACCGCGGCGAAGATCGCGGCCAACACAGTCGCGAAGGGCGACGTTCTGGCCACGGCGCGCATCGCCGGGGTCATGGCGGCGAAGCGGACGGGCGAGCTGATCCCGCTCTGCCACCCGCTGCCGCTCGACTGGGTCGACGTTCGGCTCGACGTCGACGCGAAGCGCGGCGCGGTCGCGATCGAGGCCGAGGCGCACGTCACCGCGCGGACCGGGATCGAGATGGAGGCCCTCGCCGCGGTCAGCGTCGCGGCGCTGACCATCTACGACATGTGCAAGGCGATCGACCGCGGCATGGTCATCGAGGACGTGTGTCTGGTGCGCAAGAGCGGCGGCCGCAGCGGCGACTGGCTCCGACCGCAGGATCCATCCGCGCGCGCAGCGCGCGGCCGACCGAAGGGAGCGCGGGGAGTGGGCCCCACGCGGCCTCGCCGCGTGGGCGAGGGGGCGCGTGCCCCCTTGCGGGTGACCACCCGCGTGCCCCCTCGAGAAAAATGACGGACGCAACCGTCACGCTCAAGCCCGGCAAGGACGGCCCCGCGCGGGCTGGCCACCCGTGGATCTTCTCCGGCGCCATCGCGGAGATCGACGGCGAGGCGCGCGCCGGCGCGTTCGTGCGTGTACTCGCGTCCGGCGGGCAGGTGCTCGGCACCGGCACGTACAATCCGCGCGGCTCGATCGCGGTGCGGCTGCTCGCGCGGCAGGAGGTCGCTCTCGACCCGAGCTTCGTGCGCCACCGCATCGCCGACGCGTACGCACTGCGCGAAGCCGTCGGGATCACGCGCGACAACACCGCGTACCGGCTCGTGCACGGCGAGGGCGACTGGCTGCCCGGCGTCGTTGCCGACGTCTACGGGGACTTCGTGGTGCTCCAGATCCTCACCGCCGGCGCGGAGCGCCTGCGCCCGGCGATCCTCGCGGCCCTGCAGGAGGTCGTCGATCCGGAGGGCATCTTCGAGCGCAGCGCCGGCGGCGCGCGGCGCGAGGAGGGGCTGGGCGACCGGACGGACGTCGCGCAGGGCGCAGCACCGCCCGCGTACATCGAGGTGCGCGAGGGCGAGGCGCGCTGCCTGGTCGACGTGCGCGGTGGACAGAAGACCGGATTTTACGTCGACCAGCGCGACAATCGTGCGCTGGTCGGACGCCTCGCCGGCGGGCGGGACGTGCTGAACTGCTTCGCCTACACCGGCGGCTTCGCGGTCGCGGCCGGACGCGGCGGGGCACGTCGCGTGGTCTCGGTGGAGACCTCGGGCCCGGCGCTTCAGCTCGCACGCGAGAACTGGGCGCTGAACGGGCTCGGCGACGATCGCGCGGAGTGGCTCGCGCGCGACGTGTTCGACGTGCTGACGCCGCTCGCCGGCGCGCCCGAGGAGCAGCGCTTCGATGTCGTCGTGCTCGATCCGCCGCCGTTCGCGCGCCACCGCGCGGATCGCGACAAGGCGGTGCGCGCCTACCGCGACCTGAATCGGCGCGCCCTGCGGGCGCTGCGACCGGGCGGCCTGCTCGCAACGTTCACGTGCTCGGCGCACGTCTCGCGCGAGCTGTTCCTGCACGCGGTGGCGACGTCCGGGCAGCCGACCATGCGCCTGCAGGTGCTGGCTCAGCTCGGTGCGCCGGCGGACCACCCGGTGCTCGCAGCGCACCCGGAGGGCGAGTACCTGAGCGGGCTGCTGATCCGGGTGGCGCAGGGCTGAACGTCTCGTTGCGCTCGGGGAGCGGCGCGTTGCGAGACCCGTAGCGTGCCGTTGCGGTGCCCGACCGTGCAGGTCGCCACGCCCGACCCGAGCTCGTGGCACGACGTTCGCTCCGGCGGCGCACATGCTGCACGAGGCGACGAACGACGAGCGCCCGAACGAGAGGCTCGCGCGGGCCGGCATCGAGTCGCTGTCCGATGTCGAGCTGCTGGCGCTGCTCCTGCGGACGGGGCACCGCGGCGCGAGCGCGCTCGATCTGGCGCGACGTCTCTGCGCGAGGTACCCGCGCATCGCAGATCTTGCCGCCGCGACGCCCGACGAGGTCGCGGGATGCGCGGGCATCGGTCGGGCGCACGCCGCCGCGATCTGCGCCGCGATCGCGCTCGGACGCCGCGCCGACAGCCACGACCTCGAGCGCGGCGACCGCATCGGCGGCAGCGCCGACGTGTTCCGCCACTTCCACGCCCGGCTCGCGGGGCTCCGCCAGGAGCGCTTCCACGTCGTGATGCTCGACGGCAAGGGCCGGGTGATGCGCGATCTTCGCGTCTCCGAGGGCACGCTCACCGCGAGCCTGGTCCATCCCCGAGAGGTCTTCCGCGCGGCGATCCGGGAAGCCGCGGCATCGGTGATCCTCGTTCACAACCACCCGAGCGGTGACCCGACGCCCTCACCGGAGGACGTCGCGCTCACCACCCGCCTCCGTGCCGCGGGCGACCTCGTCGGTATCAAGGTGATCGATCACGTCGTCATCGGTCACCACCGCTACGCCAGCCTCGTCGACCTCGGCCAGATGTAGGAGCCACGCGCGCGCCGGAAGGGAGTACACGAGCGCTGTCCGCGCAAGGTGCGGCGCTTCCACCGCGCCGGGCACCGGCCCGTCCGCCGAAGCCCGAAGGGCGAGAGCGGCCGAGCCGTCAGGCGAGCCGGGGGAGTGAATCACCGCGGCTCTGCCGCGGTGAGAGAGGGGGACGCCGCCACCGCGCCCGGCACCGGCCCGTCCGCCGAAGCCCGAAGGGCGAGAGCGGCCGAGCCGTCAGGCGAGCCGGGGGAGTGAATCACCGCGGCTCGGGCGCGGTGAGAGAGGGTGGCGCCTCCACCGCGTCCGGCACCGGCCCCTTTGCCGAAGCCCGAAGGGCGAGAGCGGCCGAGCCGTCAGGCGAGCCGGGGGAGTGAATCACCGCGGCTCCGCCGCGGTGAGAGAGGGGGACAGAGTCCCCCTTTTTCAAAATGGCACGTCGTCCTCGCCCGGATCCGGGCGCCCGAAGTCGCCCATCGGCTCCATGTCGGGTACGTCGTCGCGACCGCGACCACCGCCCCCGCCGCCCTGAGCGCCGCCGAGGAAGCGCACGTCGCGTGCGACGATCTCGGTCACGTAGCGCTTGTTGCCGTCCTTGTCGTCGTACGAGCGGGTGCGGATCTCGCCCTCGACATACACTTCGCGGCCCTTGGCGAGGTACTTGGCACAGGTCTCTGCCTGCGGTCCCCACACCACGATGCGGTGCCACTCGGTCTGCTTCTGGCGCTGGCCTTCACGGTCCTTCCAGACCGAGTCGGTGGCGATGTTGAAGTTTGCCACGGCACGGCCGCTCGGGATGAACCGCAGCTCGGGGTCGCCGCCCAGACGGCCGACGATGATCGCCTTGTTCACTGACATCGCGTGGACCTCCCTGAAAGCCGAGTCACGGCGCGCGACCGCGCGGCCCCGCCCCCTCGGCTGTTCGCGTTACACCGACCGGGCCCGTCGAGCAACGTCGTCAAGCGAATTCCGGCCGGTGACGTTACCAACTTCCGTGCCAGGGGCCGTGCCCGCGGCTGCGTTGACTTCGCCGGGGGGGGGCCGTAGCCTTCACGCCTTGGTGTTCCGGTTGTGTCGTGGTGCGTCGCTGCGGGGCGGGGAGGTCGAATGAGCTCTCCGGTGCGCATCATTCCGCTGGGCGGTCTCGGCGAGGTCGGCCTCAACATGATGCTGATCGAGATCGACGGCGCCGCGATCGCGATCGACTGCGGCGTCCTCTTCCCGGAGCGCCCCGGGCTCGGCATCGACCTGCTGCTGCCCGACGTGACCTACCTGCGCGAGCGTCCCGGGCTGCTGCGCGGCGTCGTCCTGACGCACGGCCACGAGGACCACATCGGCGCGCTGCCGCGGCTCCTCGAGGAGATGGCGGTGCCGGTCTTCGGACCGCGTCTCGCGGTCGCGCTCGCGACCGAGAAGCTGCGCCGCGCGAAGATCAGCGTGCCGCTCGAGACGATCACGCCGGGCACGAGCTTCGCGGTCGGGCCGTTCACCATCGAGCCGATCCACATGACGCACTCGATCGTCGACGCGTGCGCGCTCGCGATCACCACGCCGGTCGGGACGATCCTGCACTCCGGCGACTTCAAGCTCGACCCCAACCCGATCGACGGCCGCGCGGCCGACGTCGCGCGCCTCGCGGCATGGGGCGAGCGCGGCGTCCTGGCGCTGCTCTCGGACTCGACCAACGTCGAGCACGAGGGCGAGTGCGGCTCCGAGAGCGAGGTAGGGCCGCGGATGACCGAGCTCGTGCGTAGCTCCGAAGGCCGGGTACTGGTCACCACCTTCGCCTCGCACCTGCACCGCATCCAGCAGGTGATCGACGCGAGCGAGGCCTGCGGGCGGCGCATCGCGGTCGCGGGCCGTGGCTTCGAGGACTCGACTCGCCTCGCCGGCGAGCTCGGCTACCTGCGCTTCCCGACCGGTGGGCTGATCACCGTCGAGGAAGCCTGCCGCATGCCGGCGCACGAGACGACCGTGCTGATCTCGGGCTCGCAGGGCGAGCCGACCTCGGCGCTGGCGCGGCTGTCGGACGGCCAGTTCAAGCAGCTCACGCTGGCGCCCGGCGATGCGGTCATCCTGTCGTCGCGCGTGATCCCGGGCAACGAGCGCAGCGTGCACGCGCTGCTGAACCGCCTGGCAAAGCGCGGCGCCATCGTGCACGCGGGCGAGCGGGCGCAGGTGCACGTCTCCGGGCACGCCTACCGCGACGAGCTGCGCGAGATGATCCGCCTCACGAAGCCGAAGTACTTCGTGCCCGTGCACGGCGAGTACCGCCAGCTCGACGAGCACCGCCGCCTCGCGATCGAGATGGGGATGCCGCCCGACCGCTGCTTCCTGATCGAGGACGGCGACGTGCTTGAGATCGCCGACACCGGGCCGCGCCGCGGCGAGCGCGTGGTCGCGGGGCGCGTGCTGGTCGACGGGTCGGGCGAGGGCGAGGTCGGGCTCGAGGTCCTGCGCGACCGGCGGCACCTGTCCGAGGACGGCTTCGTCGTGGCCGTGGTGGCGATCCACCAGCAGACCGGCGAGATCACGCAGGGGCCGGAGATCATCACGCGCGGGGTCCTCGGCGAGAACGAGGGCCCGGAGGTCCTCGACGACGCCAAGTCGGCGGTGCTAGACAAGCTGCGCGAGATCACGCCCGAGTCGCGAGCCGATCTGCTCGAGGTCGAGGACGAGGTTCGCAGGGTCTTGAAGAAGTACTTCTCGCGCTCGCGCGGGAAGCGTCCGCTGATCGTGCCGCACATCTTCGAGATGTGAGCCGCGTTCGGCGTCGGATCGGGGCGGAAGAAGGGGATGGGCCACCACGGGGTGGCGGGGAGGAGGGCCGGCGCCACGCCCAGGCGGCGTCGGGCTCGAGGTGAGGACGCGGAGATGGCGCGGCAGCAGGTCGCCCGACAAGGCGAGTCGTTCCACACCCTGCGGCGGGAGGCCGGCGCGGTCGGGCTTGCGGTCGTCGGGCTGATCGTCGCGCTCGCGATCGTCACCTACGTGCCCGAGACCGGCCAGAGCCTGGTCGGCCCGGCGGGCGCCGGCGTCGCCGAGCTTCTCGGCCAGCTCCTCGGCCGCGCGTCGTACGCGATCCCGCTCGGGCTGCTCTCGTGGAGCGTCCTCGCCTTTCTGGGCAGGACCCCCGAGGTGTCGATGCCGCACCTCGCCGCGGGCGCCGGCGCCCTGGTCGCGAGCGCGATCCTGGCGCACCTCACGATCGCGTCCGGGGAGGGAAGCGTTTCCTGGCAGGCACGCGAGGCTGGCGGGCTGCTCGGGGGGTTCCTCGGCACCGTGCTCGCCGACGCCTTCGGGGTCGCTGGTGCATGGGTGATCGTCCTCGCGGTGTTCCTGGTCCTCCTCGCGATCGCGACCGGACAGTCACTGCGCGATCTCGGAGCGACGGGCGCGGGCCGCAGTGCCGAGCTCGCCAGGAAGGGCGCCGGCTGGGTTGGCGAACGGATGGCGCGTCGCCGTCCGTTCGAGCTCTCCGAGGAGGACGTGATCGAGATCGCTCCGGCCCCGCTGGTCAACGGCCGTGCGAACGGTGCCGCGCGCCCAGTGCTGCCGCGCCGTGACTCCGCCGAGGCGCGTCCGCCGGTCGTCGTGCAGCAGACGCCGCCGTCGGCGGCCGGGCGCCCGCTGCGGCGCCGCCAGGTCGAGATGCCGTTCTCGAGCGAAAGCGCGTACTGCCTGCCCGACATGTCGTACCTCGACGACCCGCCGGCCAAGCCGACGATCATCGACCACGAGGCGCTGATCGCAAGCTCGCGGGTGCTCGAGACCAAGCTCGGGACCTTCGAGGTCCTGGGCAAGGTGCGCGAGATCCATCCCGGACCGGTCATCACGACCTACGAGTTCGAGCCCGCTCCGGGCATCAAGGTGAACCGGATCGTCACGCTCGCGGACGATCTCGCCATGGCGATGAGCGCCCTCAGCGTGCGCATCCTCGCACCGATCCCCGGCAAGTCGGTGGTCGGCATCGAGGTCTCGAACAAGACGCGCGAGAAGGTGCTGATCCGCGAGATCGTCGATTCGGACGCGTTTCGCGAGTCGCCGTCGGTGCTGACGCTCGCGCTGGGCAAGGACACCAAGGGCAACCCGGTCGTCGGGGACCTGGCACGCATGCCGCATCTGCTGGTCGCGGGCGCCACCGGGACCGGCAAGTCGGTGTTCCTGAACAGCTTGCTGTCGAGCATCCTGATGCGCGCGACGCCGCGCGACGTCCGCCTGGTACTGATCGATCCCAAGATGCTCGAGCTTGCGACCTACGAGCAGATCCCGCACCTGCTGGTGCCCGTCATCACCGAGGCGCGCGCCGCCGTGACCGTGCTGAACAACCTCGTCAAGGAGATGAACGACCGCTACGCGATCCTCAAGGACAAGGGCGTCCGTAACCTCGAGACCTACAACCGCCTGATCGCGGAGGAGGCCGGCAAGCGCGAGGTGATCGAGCTCGCCGACGACGGTGAGGACGACGTCGAGGACGACGAGGACGAGGTGCCGACGCCGGGGCCGGCGCCGATCGTGCACCAGCACATGCCACGCCTCGTCGTGATCATCGACGAGCTCGCGGACCTCATCATGACCCGGCGCGACGTCGAGCAGCCGATCACGATGCTCGCGGCGAAGGCGCGGGCCGCGGGCATCCACATGGTGGTCGCGACGCAGCGCCCGTCGGTGGACGTGATCACCGGACTCATCAAGGCCAACTTCCCGTCGCGCATCTCGTTCAAGGTCGCGGGTGCCGTGAACTCGCGCACGATCCTCGACGCGATCGGCGCCGAACGTCTGCTCGGCAACGGCGACATGCTGTTCATGGCACCCGACGCGTCCAAGGTGCAGCGCCTGCACGGCGCCTTCATCTCGGACGCCGAGATCCAGAACATCACCGACTACGTCCGCAAACAGGAGCCGCAGCGCTACCAGATGGACCTGCTGCAGGACGAGGAGGACGAGGTCGAGGCGGGCGACGCCGGCGCCGGCGAAGAGGAGTACGACGCGATGTACGACGACGCGGTGCGCATCGTCACCGAGTCCGGCAAGGCGTCGATCAGCTACGTGCAGCGGCGGCTGCAGGTCGGCTACAATCGCGCCGCCCGGATGATCGAGTGCATGGAGCGCGAGGGCGTGGTAAGCACCGCAGATCATCGGGGCGCGCGGGAAGTCCTCGCGCCGAAACAGGAATAGCAGCGATCCTCGTGCAAATGCCGTCGCCGGGACGCCTCCGGGCGTGCCTCGGCCTCCTTCTGCTTCTGCTGGCGATCCCGGGCCAGGGCCGCGCCGCATCTGCGACCGACGTCGTTCGCAAGGTCCAGGAGCGCTACGACCAGACCCAGAACTTCGCCGCCGATTTCACGCAGGAGATGCGCATCGAAGCCGGTGGCCAGGTCATCCAGTCCACCGGCAGGGTCTGGTTTCGCCGCCCCGGCCGGATGCGGTGGGAGTACGTGACTCCCGAGACGCAGACGATCATCGCCGACGGTCAGACCCTCTGGATCGTCCAGCCGGCCGACAACCAGGCCCTGAAGGCACCGCTGCAGAACGCGTTCGAGTCGCGCACGCCGGTCTCGTTCCTGCTGGGCGTGGCGCGGATCGAGCAGGACTTCCGCGCGACGCTGCTCTCGCCCGGCGACGACGGGAAGCTCCGCCTCCAGCTCGACCCTGCAAAGGCGGAAGAGGGCTCGCTGGGTGCCCTGATCCTCGACGTCGACCCTGCAACGTACGACGTCGCCGCCGCGACGATCCACGACCCGCTCGGCAACACCACACGGGTGGTTCTCGTCGACGTGAAGCGCAACGGCGCCGTCGACGAGTCGCTATTCCGATTCGAGCGCCCGCAGGGCATGGACGTCATCGAGGCGCCCACCCAGCGCGGCGCCTGAGCAAGCGGAGGAGAGAACGGTGCCCTCGTTCGACGTGGTCTCGACGGTCGACATGCAGGAGGTCAGCAACGCCCTGCAGCAGACACGGAAGGAAGTCGAGCAGCGCTACGACTTCAAGGGCTCGAAGACCGAGATCGAGCAGGAGAAGAACGTCATCAAGATCACCTCGGAGAGCGACTTCAAGGTGAAGGCGGTGGTCGACGTCCTGCAGTCGAAGCTGATCAAGCGCAACATCAACCTGAAGTCGCTCGAGTACGGCAAGATCGAGCCGGCGGCGGGTGGTGCCGCGCGTCAGCTGATCACCATTCAGCAGGGGCTCGACACCGACGCGGCTCGCGAGGTCGTCAAGCTGATCAAGGACAGCAAGATCAAGGTGCAGGCACAGGTGCAGGACGACCAGGTGCGCGTCACGGGCAAGAAGCGTGACGACTTGCAGGCCGTGATCCAGGCGCTGCGCGCGGCCGACTTTCGCCGTCCGCTGCAGTTCGTGAACATGCGCGACTGAGCGCGCGCAGCGGCGCCCGACGACGATGAAGCACCGGGAAGAGCCAGCGGCCGAGGCGAGGAAGGTCCACTTCCTGTCGCTGGGCTGCCCGAAGAACCTGGTCGACGGCGAGGTCATGCAGGGCATGCTCGTCGAGGCCGGACACGAGCTGGTCTACGACCCGGCGCAGGCCGACGTGCTCGTGGTCAATACCTGCAGCTTCATCGACGAGGCCAAGGAAGAGTCGATCGACGCGATCCTCGACCTGTCGCGCTACAAGCAGGACGGTCGCGCGAGCCGCCTGATCGTCACCGGCTGCCTCGCCGAGCGCTACGGCACCGTGCTGCGCGAGAGCATGCCCGAGGTCGACGTCTTCGTCGGTACCGGCGACTTCCTGGCGCTGCCGAAGTTGCTCACGGCGGACGCACCGCGCCCGACGTACGTCGGGGCTCAGCACGTGCTGCCGCCGGGCGATGCGCCGCGCATCCAGGCGACGCCGTTCTACACCTCGTTCCTGAAGATCGCGGAAGGCTGCAACCGCACCTGCTCGTTCTGCATCATCCCGAAGATCCGCGGGCGACAGGAGAGCCGCGGCATCGCGTCGCTCGTCGAGGAGGCTCGCCGGCTCGCCGACTCGGGGGTTCGCGAGCTGAGCCTGATCGCGCAGGACCTGACCAGCTACGGGTCCGACCGCGCCGACGGCGCGAACCTGACGCGTCTCCTCGAAGCGTTGCTCGAGGTCGACGGCATCGCGTGGTTCCGGCTGCTCTACATGTACCCGCAGCACGTGACCGACGAGCTGCTGCGGCTGGTCGCCCGGGAAGAGCGCATCTGCTCGTACCTCGACATGCCGCTGCAGCACGGCAGCGACCGCATGCTGCGCGCCATGCGCCGCGGTACCGTCGGAGCCGGACGCCGGCTCCGGGAGCTGATCGCGCGCATCCGCGACCGCGTCCCGGGGGTCGTCCTGAGGTCGTCGTTCATCGTCGGCTTCCCCGGCGAGACCGACGAGGACTTCGCCGAGCTGCTCGACTTTCTCGAGGAGAGCCGCTTCGAGCGCGTCGGCGTGTTCCGCTACTCGCACGAGGAGGGCACGGCGGCGCACACGCTTGCCGGGCAGGTGCCGGAGAAGACCAAGGAGGCGCGGCGCGCGCGGGCGATGAAGCTGCAGGCGCGGATCGCGCGCGCGGCGAACCTGACCCGGGTGGGGGAGGAGATGGCGGTGCTCGTCTGCGGGCAGCTGGACAACGGGCAGTGGTACGGCCGCACGCAGGGGCAGGCGGCGGACATCGACGGCGTCGTGCTGCTGCGCGGGCGCCGCGAGTGGGAGGTGGGGACGATCATGCCCGTGAAGATCACGCGTGCGAGCACGTACGACCTCGAGGCGGCGCCGCTGTCGCAGTCGTCGACGGGCAAGTCGACGTCGTCGCGCTGAAGCATCTGGCGCAATTCTGCGTCGATGGCACGATCGCAGCGTGTCGTGATGCGTTCGCCGCGCGACGGATCGCCGTCGGTCCGAACGTGGCGAGACAAGAGTTGACACAACCACGCGGGGTCCTTAACCTCCGCCGCGCCGGCGACGATCCGACTTGCCAGGTGGAATCGGACGACATGAGAAAGGCTTTCCTGAAGACGGCTCGCGAATCGCTGCTCACCATGCGCAAGCAGGTGGGTGCGGACATCGAGAACGAGACCAAGTCGAGCCGCGAGGGCCAGAAGGACGAGGGCATGGATGCCTACGATCTGGCCAGCGAGGAGCGCGATCGCGACATCAGCCTGATTCTCTCGGATCGCGACCGCGCCAAGCTGCAGGCGATCGACGAGGCCCTCGAGCGCATCAACGCGGGCTCCTATGGCATCTGCGAGGCCTGCGAGCTCGACATCGCCGAGGAGCGCCTGAAGGCGCTGCCGTTCACCCGCCTCTGCATCAGCTGCCAGGCCGAGCAGGAGCGCGAGGCCAAGCAGCAGCGCCGCATAGACGACGACCGCGGCTACCGCCGCTTCGCGGTCGGCGAGACCGACGAAGAGGCCGGCTGAGCCTCGGGCGCGCGCCGAGGTGCGCGCCGACCTGACGGCGATCTTCGCGGCCGCGCTCGCGGCCGTCGACCCCTGCCGGCTGCTCACCGCCCGGCTGACGAGGCGAGCCGACCGCCTCCGCATCGATCTCGGCCCCGGTGCGCTCTGGCGGCCCGTGTCGCGCATCCGTGTTCTGGGAGCGGGGAAGGCAGCCGCCGCGATGGCGCGCGCGTTGGCGGAGGTCTTGCCGGAGGCGTCCGGCGTGGTGATCGCGCCGCGACCTGCCCGGGGTGGGGCGGATGCGGCCCGCGCGGGCCGCATCCGGATCCTGTACGGGGACCACCCGGTTCCGAGCCGCGCGACCTTCGCGTCGACCGCGGCTCTGCTCCGGGCACTCGACCGCTTCCCGGCGGACGCGACGGTCCTCTTCCTCCTCAGCGGTGGTGCGTCCGCGTTGCTCGCGGCGCCGGCCCGCGGTCTGACAAGGGCCGACAAGGTGGCCCTCGGGCGCCACCTGCTGCGCTGCGGCGCCCCGATCGAGGTCATGAACGCCATTCGCAAGCACGTGTCTGCAGTGAAGGGCGGCCGGCTCGCGCTGCGCGCGGCCCCGCGGGAGGTGGTGACGCTCGCGCTGTCGGACGTGCCGGGCGACGACCTGGCGACGATCGGATCCGGCCCGACGGTCGCCGATCCCACGACTTTCGCGCAGGCCGCGCGCCACCTGCGGAACGCCGCTCAGGCCGGGCAGCCTGCGCCGGAGAGGGTGCTGCGCTACCTCGAGGCCGGTGTCCGCGGGCGCGTCGACGAGACGCCAGGCAACGGCGATCCTCGGCTGCGGCGCGCGCGCGCGTTCGTGATCGGCGGCAACGCCACGGCGCTCGAAGCGGCCCGCCGCTCGGCGACGTCGCTCGGATATGCCGTGCGCGGGCGGCGCGAGCGTCTCGAGGGCGAGGCCGCCGACTGTGCCCGGCGGCTGATTGGCCGTTTGCCGCGGGCGCCACGGGTCCCGACCTGCATTCTCGCGGGTGGAGAGACGTTCGTGACCGCCGCCGGCTCCACGGGGGCAGGCGGGCGCTGCCAGGAGATGGCCCTCGCGGCGGCTCGGGGCCTGGTTGGCACGGGCTGGACGGTGCTGTTCGCTGGCACGGACGGCCGCGACGGGCGGACAGCCGCGGCCGGCGCCTTCTCGGACGGAACCACCCTCGCTCGGGCCGGCCGTCGCGCGGTCGACCGCGCGCTCCGGCGCCACGACTCGCACCCGTTGCTGCGCGAGCTTGGCGACGTCGTCAGGACCGGTCCGACCGGGACCAACGTGATGGACGTCGTGGTCGCCCTCCACCCTGGTGCGGGTCGCACCCGCCGGCTCGCGGGAGGGGGGGCGTGAGACGCTGTTATGCGCGGGGCCGCGTCGCGTCGGCCACGTAAGCGGATATTGACAGTTTTTTTTGATTCTACTATGGTCCGCGGCAGTTGAGCCACACAAACACCATGTCATCCGCGCCGGAACCGCCGTCCAGGGCGGTCGCCCCCAGCAGGCGGCGTTCGGTTGGTGGGTGGTGAGACCCTCTTCTCACCGTAGCGTCCGCCAGGTGGTCCCCTCTTCATGAATCACGATTCCCTCGATCCCCACGAGGTTGCCGATCTCGCCGAGGAGTACGCTCTCGGCAAGGTGGCCTCGGTCACCCCCGCTCCCGTCGCCTGGTCCCGGCGCGGCAATCACCAGACCAACCTCCTTCTCGATGCGTCGCGCGGCAAGGTGATCGTGCGCTTTGACGAGGTGAAGGGCGAGCTCGACGTGAAGCGGGAGATCGACCTCCTGCTCTACCTGCGCAAGCACGGGTTCCCGTGCCCGCAGCCGCTCGCCGATCGCAAGGGCCGCCACTACCGCGAGGCACGCGGCGCTTGCATGATCGTCTACAAAAACATCGACGGGAAGCGCCCGAACGTCGACCTGCTCACGATCTCGCAGATCGAGAGCATCGGTCGCGCGCTCGCGGACCTGCACGTTCTCGGCAAGGGGTACAAGAAGGGGATCGACAACCGCTTCAGCTTCGAGCGCGTCGCCGACGTCTACGGCGAGATCCGCGGCAAGCTGCCGAGCTACTTCAAGAAGATCACGCGCACCCTCGACGAAGAGGTCGAGTATCTGGGGAGCTACCTCGAGGGAAAGCTGCCCAAGGGCGTGATCAACGGTGACCTGTTCGAGGAAAACGTGCTGCTGAAGGGCGACAAGCTCGTCGGCATGCTCGACTTCGAGGCCGCCTGCCGCGGCAAGTTCATCTTCGATCTCGCAACTGCGGTGAACGCGGTCTGCTTCACCGACGGCAAGTATGACCTGAAGCGCTTCGAGGCGCTGATCGCCGGCTACGAGTCGGTGCGCACGCTCTCGCTCGCGGAGTGGGACGCCTTCCCGAACGAGCTCCGCTTCTCGGCGCTGCGGTTCACGGTGACGCGGCTGCGCGACGTGCTTTCGCTGCCGGACTCCGAGCTCGGCCTCGCGGCGATCACCGAGGAGCGCGGGGCACCGGTCTTGAAGGCCGAGGGGGTGAACGGCTCCGACGATCGCGTCCGGGCCGCACGGGCCTTCCAGGAATTCTTCGATCGCCTGTCGATCCTGCGCCGCGAGCGCGACGGTGGCATGGAGCCGATGCTGCTCGCGATGGCCACCGGGTACGACTACCGCAAGTACCAGAAGGTGAAGGCGGTCGAGAAGAAGGGTAGCAAGTAGGGCGTGGAGCCCTACGTCAAAGCGATCCTCGACGAGCTCGGCGAAGACCCGGAGCGCGAAGGGCTGCTGAAGACGCCCGCTCGCGTCGCTCGAGCGCTTCGCGAGCTCACCCGCGGCTACAAGCAGGACCCCGAGGCGATCATCAACGGAGCCCTCTTCACCGAGGACTACTCCGAGATGATCGTCATGAAGGACGTCGACTTCTACTCGATGTGCGAGCACCACATGCTGCCGTTCTTCGGCAAGGCGCACATCGCATACCTGCCCAAGGGCAGGATCGTCGGCATCTCGAAGCTCGCGCGTCTCGTGGACGTCTTCGCGCGCCGCCTGCAGGTCCAGGAGCGCATGACGACACAGGTCGCGCAGCTCCTCATGGAGAAGCTCGCGCCCGAGGGAGTCGCAGTGGTGGTCGAGGCCGAGCACCTCTGCATGCGCATGCGCGGCGTCGAGAAGCAGAACTCCTACGTCGTCACCAGCGCGATGCTGGGCGTGTTCCGTGAGAACCAGGAGACGCGAGACGAGTTCATGACGCTGATCGGACACCGCCGGCGGAGCTGACTGCCGGCGGGCAACCTCGGCGCAGAACCCGGCCCACCGCGGCGTGAGCTCGGCACAAAACCTGGCCCACCGCGGCGTGAGCTCAGGTCAGAACTTGGCCCACCACGGCGTGATGGTGTTGCCGCGGTCGGCGACGGCGACGTTGTAGCGGTCGAGTAGCGTGCCCTGCGCGCGGTCGAGTGCCGCGAGCGAGGTGTTGTAGTCGATGACCGCCTGGATCTCCGAGAGCCGCGCGCGTGCCACCTGTTCCTGGAAGAGCAGCAGGTCGGTCGTCGTCACCATGCCGACGTCGTAGCGCTTGGTCTGGTTGCGCAGGTTCTCCTCGCTGAGCTCGCGGGCGACGCGCGTCTGGTCGATGCGCTGCAGGTTCGAGATCACGTCGCCGACGGTCTGTCCGACGTCCAGGGCGACCTCCGACACCGTCTGTCGGTAGCTGAACAGCGCCTGCTGCTCCTGGATCCTGCTCTGCGTGACCGCGGACTCCGCCGCCGCGTTGCCGATCGGGATCTCGATGCGCACGCCGCCCTGGTACGAGTAGGTCTGGCCCTCGAACATGCGACCGAGGGCGTCCGAGTACGAGCCGCCGAACGGGCTCACGAGGACCACGGACGGGTCGTCCGGGCTCACCACGGGTCTCGGGTTGCCGCTCAGCGAGTTGATTCCGTACGCGCCGTAGAGGTCGAGTCTCGGCAGCAGCTGGTTCTTGTTGAGCGCGACGTTGAGCTCGTTGGTCTTGAGAGACAGGCGAGCCGCGAGGATCTCGTAGCGCTTCTCCATCGCGATCGAGAGCGAGCGCTCGTAGTCGGGATGGACGCGATCGACCATCGGGCGGTCCACCGGCTCCACCGGACGCGGGAACGCTCTCGGGTCGCCCCCGTTCGGAACGAACACCACCTGGCGCAGCGTGCGCCGCGCCTGGTTGAACGCGTTGGTCGCGACGATGACCTCTTCCTCGCGGCGGGCGGCCTCGGCCTCGCTCTCCTTGATCGCGACCGGAGGAAGAACGCCGACGTCCACGCGGACCTGGTTGTCGCGGACGGTCTGCCGCGCGAGCTCCAGCGAGCTCTCCAGCACGGTCAGCTGCTCGGTGAGGCGCACCACGTTCCAGTACGCCGTCACCACCTGCGCGATGAAGCTCGCGACGTTCGCGCGGTACTGCTCGATCGCGGCGTCGGTTGCGGCCTCCGCGATGCGGATGTTGAGGCGAGAGAAGTAGAGGCCGAAGCCGCGCAGCAGCGGCTGGTTGAGGCTCAGCAACGCCTCGGGGGTGTACTGCGGGGACAGGCTCTGGAACACGGAGTCCGTGGTGAGCCGGTTGTTCAGCCAGTCGAGCCGCAGCGTCGCGCCCGACAGCAGGCGCTTCCGGCCGAAGAAGTCCCAGTTGCGATTGCTCGTCCCGAGCAGGGTCGCACCCTGCAGGACGGACCCGGCCGGCACCTTGCGACTATCGAGATTGAGGTCGCTGCCGAGCACGGGATCGAAGTCGGCCTGTGCTGCCAGGATGCCCGCGTTCTGGATTGCCGGTGTGAGCGATTGGCTGATGAGCCCGGGGTTGTTCTGCACCGCGGCCAGCACCGCCTCGCGCAGCGTGAGCCGCGCCGGCGTGACGGCGAACACCGAGCCGACGTCCGGCGCGCCCGGGAGCGGGCCGACGGGCGGCTCGTACTGCGCGCGCAGCGTTTCCCAGATGGAAGGAACGCGCTCCGCCTCCGCGAGCACCTCGGCGCTCGCGCCGGGCACCGTGTCGTCCCGGGTCACCGCGAGCACCTCGGCTTCGGGGGCCCCAGCGGCCGGGGGAAGCGCTGCGTGATCCGCGTCCTCCGCGATCGCGACGGTGGCGGTGCCTGCGACGTGGAAGGTCAGCGTGACGGCGGCGGCGAGTGCCCGTGCCGCTCGCGCACGCATCGTGGAACCGCGCACCATTCATGCGGGTATCGACAGCGCCAAAAGTTGTCAACTCGCCGCGACGCACGTTTCTCCGGTCGTGGGCGGCGTTCGACCCGCGCGCGCGCAGGGCGCCGGGAGTGCGGACACGCGCATCCCGGCCGCGGAACGATTGCTCCTGCCGATCTCAGTGGTACCGTCAGCCCGATGGCTTCAGGACCCCGGAAGAAGTATCTGCTCGCGCCTGGCCCCACGCCCGTCCCGGCCGAGGTGCTGCTGCGCATGGCCGCGCCCACGATCCACCACCGGACGCCCGAGTTCGAAGCGATCGTCGCGACCGTTCGCGACCAGCTCAAGCAGGTCTGGCAGACCTCGCAGGACGTCGTCACGCTGGCATCCTCGGGTACCGGCGCGATGGAGGCGTCGATCGTGAACACGCTGTCGCCGGGCGACGCCATCCTGTGCGTCAACGGCGGCAAGTTCGGCGAGCGCTGGATGAAGATGGGGAAGACGTTCGGACTGAACGTCGAGGAGCTCAAGGTCGAGTGGGGCAAGGCGGTCGATCCCGCGGCGATCGAGGCGGCGCTGAAGAAGCGCCCCGAGATCCGCGCGGTGCTCGTTCAGGCGAGCGAGACGTCGACCACCGTTCTGCACCCGGTCGAGCAGATCGCGAGCGTCACCCGAGCGCGCGACACGCTGCTCATGGTCGACGGCATCACCGCGGTCGGCGTCACCGACATGCCGATGGACCGCTGGGGCATCGACGTGCTGGTGTCCGGCTCGCAGAAGGCGTTCATGCTCCCGCCGGGCCTCGCCTTCATCGCGTTCTCCGAGCGCGCCTGGAAGGCCACCGAGTCGGCAAAGCTGCCGCGCTTCTACTTCGATCTCCGGCGCGAGCGGGACAACCTGCACAAGAACACCACGGCGTACACGCCCGCGATCAACCTGATCTACGGCCTGAACCAGGCGCTCGACATGATCCTAGCCGAGGGGCTGCCGAACCTGTTCGCGCGCTTCGCGCGCCTGGGCGACGCGATGCGCGCCGGCGTGCGTGCGATGGGGCTCGAGCTGGTCGCGCCGGACGCGCCGAGCCCGGCGGTGACCGGCGTGTTCACACCGGCCGGAATCGACAGCGGCGCGCTGCAGAAGTACCTGCGCAACCAGCTCGGCGTCGAGGTTGCGGGCGGGCAGGACCAGTTCAAGGGGAAAATCCTGCGCCTCGCGCATCTCGGCTTCAGCGACACCTTCGACATCGTGACCTGCATCGCGGCGCTCGAGTTCGGGCTCGCAAAGTTCCAGCACGACGTCCCGTTCGGCCGCGGCGTCGGCGCCGCGCAGGCCGTTCTCGCCACCGGGCTGCCCGCGGCCGTCGCGAAGTCCTGATCGGTCCAACATCATGCCCTATCGCGTTCTGATTTCGGAGGATCTTGCGCCGGAAGGTCTCGCCATCCTGCGTGCGGAGAAGGACATCGAGGTCGTCGAGCGCCCGCCGCTCAAGGGCCCCGAGCTGGCGAAGGAGATCGGCGACTTCGACGCGCTGATCGTGCGCAGCGGTGCGAAGGTCACGGCCGAGGTCATCGCCGCGGCGACCCGGCTCAAGGTGATCGGCCGAGCGGGCATCGGCGTGGACAACATCGACGTCCCGGCCGCCACCCGGCGCGGCATCGTGGTGATGAACACCCCGGGCGGGAACAACGTCACGACCGCCGAGCACGCGATCTCGCTGATGCTGTCATGCGCGCGCTTCATCCCGCAGGCGAACGCTTCGCTGCGCGCCGGCAAGTGGGAGCGCTCCAAGTTCACCGGCACCGAGGTCACCGGCAAGACCCTCGGCGTGATCGGGCTCGGCAACATCGGTCGGATCGTCGCCGACCGCGCGCTCGGCCTGCAGATGAAGGTCGTCGCGTACGACCCGTTCGTCACCGAGGAGACCAAGCCGATGCAGGTCGAGCTGGTCTCGCTCGACGAGCTGTACGGACGTGCCGACTTCGTGTCCGTGCACGTTCCGCTCACCAACGAGACCCGCGGGCTCATCGACGCCGCGGCGATCGCGAAGATGAAGAAGGGCGTGCGCATCGTGAACTGCGCGCGTGGCGGCATCGTCGACGAACAGGCCGTCGCCGACGCCATCGCCTCGGGTCAGGTCGCGGGCGCCGCGTTCGACGTGTTCTCGCAGGAGCCGCCCGACGCGAGCAACCCGGTGATGCAGCTCCCGACGGTCGTTGCCACGCCCCATCTCGGCGCATCGACCGGCGAGGCACAGACCAACGTCGCGATCGCGATCGCCGAGCAGGTGTCGGCGTTCCTGCTGCGCGGCTCGATCTCCGCTGCGGTGAACATGCCCGCGATGACTCCCGAGCAGCGCGAGCACCTGGGACCCTTCCTGATCCTCGGCGAGAAGCTGGGATCGCTGGTGGCGCAGCTCGGCACGAAAGACGGAGCAAAGGCCAGCGCACCCGTCGAGGTCGAGATCGAGTACCGCGGCGACGTGGCGGACTTCGGCACCAAGACGGTCAGCGCAGCGATCCTGCGCGGGTTGCTCGTGCCGATGCTCGGCAGCGAGCTGAACTACGTGAGTGCGCCGGTCGCAGCGCGAGAGCGCGGCATCGACGTCCGGGAGACCGTGTCGACGGCGGCGAGCGACTTTCGCAACCGCGTCGCGGTGAAGGTCCGGTTCGCGGCGGGCGTCACGCACGAGGTCGCAGGTGCGGTCTTCGGCCGCAGCACCATGCGGCTGGTCAAGCTCAACGACTTCTTCCTCGAAGCCGTGCCCGACGGGCACATTCTGATGCTGCACAACCGTGACGTTCCGGGAGTGGTCGGCCGCGTCGGCACCCTGCTCGGGCAGCACGGCGTGAACATCGCCGGCCTCGAGCTGGGCCGCGAGAAGGTCGGTGGCCAGGCGGTGTCGCTCTTCCACGTCGACGATCCCGTCCCCGAGGCGGTGCTCGCCGAGCTGCGGAAGGCCCCGGAGATCATCTCCGCGGCGTTGATTCACCTCGAGTAGCAGGGCGGAGGTTCCGGTGTCGGCACTGGTGATCGTCGGCGCGCAGTGGGGCGACGAGGGCAAGGGGAAGGTCGTCGACCTGTTCGCGGCGCATGCGGACGTGGTCGCCCGCTTCCAGGGCGGCAACAACGCGGGCCACACGCTCGTGGTCGGTGACGCGCGCGAGCGGACGGTCGTGCACCTGATCCCGGCGGGCGTGCTGCACCGGCAGACGACCTGCGTGATCGGCAACGGCGTGGTGATCGACCCGTCGGTGCTGTGCGGTGAGATCGACGATCTGCGCGCCCGCGGCTATCTGACCGATCCGGCGCAGCTCCTCATCGACGAGCGGGCGCACCTCATCCTGCCCGTTCACAAGAAGCTCGACGTCGCTCGCGAGGAGCGGCTCGGCGACAAGAAGATCGGTACGACGGGCCGCGGCATCGGGCCCTGCTACGAGGACAAGATGGCGCGTCGCGGGCTGCGCGTCGTCGACCTCTTCGACGCGGAGTACTTCCGCGAGCGCGCAGCGCGTCTGCTCGAGGGGCGGAACGTCGAGCTTGCACAGGTCTACGGCTGGCCGGCGATCGACCTCGACGATCTGTGCCGGGAGTTCGCGACCTACGCGGAGCGCCTGCGCCCGCACGTGACCGACACGGCCCTCTACGTCCACGAGCAGCTCGCCGCCGGGAAGCGGGTGCTCTTCGAAGGCGCCCACGGCACGATGCTCGACATCGACCACGGAACGTACCCTTACGTGACGTCGTCGAACATCGTCACCGGCGCGGTCGGCACCGGTGCGGGGATCCCGCCACGCACCGTCAATCGCGTGATCGGCATCTCTAAGGCCTACACGACGCGCGTCGGTGGCGGTCCGTTTCCCACCGAGCTGCACGACGAGGTCGGGGCGAAGCTCCGCGAGGTCGGCGACGAGTTCGGCTCGACCACCGGCCGGCCGCGGCGCTGCGGCTGGTTCGACGCGGTGGTGGTCCGCCAGGCGGCGCGCCTTTCGGGGATGTCGGGGCTCGCGATCACCAAGCTCGACGTCCTCTCCTGCTTGCCGAAGCTGAAGATCGCCGTCGCCTACGAGGTCGACGGACAGCGGCTGGAGACGGTTCCGGCGGGCGCGAGGAAGTTCGCGTCGGCGCGCCCGGTGTACGAGGAGATGGACGGCTGGGCCGAGGATCTCGGGCAGGCCCGCCGCTTCGAGGACCTGCCGTCCGCGGCGCGGAAGTACATCTCGCGCATCGAGGAGCTGACGGCGACGCCGGTGACGCTGATCTCGGTCGGCGCCGAGCGCGAGGAGACGATCCTGCTGCGCGATCCGTTTCTCCTCTAGGGGCGAGGGCGGCGCGAGTGCCCCGCGGCCGCGACCGGGGGCAGACAGGCGGATCGCCGCCTCGCAAGGCGCGCCCGTCGTTGACCATCGCGCGGGGGACGGATAGGCGTCCGTGTGGTGTCTGCGGCGCTGGTGACCAAGAACCTTCGCCGGTCGTACGACGGTCGCGAGGCGGTGCGGGGGGTGTCGCTCGAAGTGAACGAGGGCGAGATCTTCGGGATCCTCGGTCCGAACGGCGCCGGCAAGACGACAACGCTGTCGATGATCTCGACGCGCATCTGGCCGACCGGCGGCGACGCGTGGGTCTTCGGCAAGCACGTCGTCAAGGACGTGCATGCGGCCCGCCGCCTCCTCAACGTGGCGCCACAGGAGGAGGCGCTCTATCCGACGCTCACCGGGCAGGAGAACCTCGAGTTCTTCGCGCGCCTCTACGGGGTGCCGAAGGCGGAGCGCGGGCGCCGCGTGGCCGACGCGCTCGAGGGCGTGGAGCTCACCAGCCGCAAGGACGACATCGTGCAGAGCTACTCGGGCGGCATGCGGCGCCGGCTGAACCTCGGCTGTGCGCTGGTGAGCGCGCCGCGCCTGGTCCTGCTCGACGAGCCCACCGTCGGGGTCGATCCGCAGTCGCGCGTGCACATCTTCGAGGCGGTGCGGAAGCTTCGCACCCAGGGCGTGACGATCCTCTACACGACGCACTACCTCGCGGAAGCCGAAGATCTCTGCGACCGCATTGCCATCATGGACGAGGGGAACATCGTCGCACTCGGGACCGTGCCCGAGCTGCTCGGGCTCTCGAAGACCAGCGAGGTGATCGAGCTCCGGTTGCGCCCGCCCGCGGAGCGCGTGGAGGGACTGCAGGCCGTCGAGGGGGTGCAGCGCGTCGAGCAGAGCGGTCCGCTGCTGCGCCTCTACACGTCGCGTGCCGAGGAGCTGCTGCCGCGTCTGTGGAGCGAGCCTGCGCTCGAGGGAAGGATCGTGCAGGTCCGGGTATCGCCGGTGTCGCTCGAGACGATCTTCATCGAGCTCACCGGCAAGGACTTGAGGGACGAGTGAGCCACTCCGGAACGGAACGAGGCGCGCGTCGCGCGACGCGGATGCAGCGCGCGGCTGCGGCGCTGATCGCCTGCGCGGCGCTCGCGGTGACGCTGCCGCACGCGGCACGGGCGCAGGCCGGCTCGCCGCTGGCGAAGGTCAAGGCGACCCTGACGAAGTCGAACCAGATCGTCACGGGACCCGGTGACCACAACTCGAAGCTCGCCGAGCTCAAGACCCTGCTCCGCAGCTTTCTCGACACCGACGCGCTCGGCCGCAGATCGCTGGGCAAGCACCTCGACGGCAAGTCGCCCGGTCAGGTTCGGACCTTCCTCGATCTCTTCCGCGAGCTCTTCATCCGTACCTACGTGCAACGGCTGCTGCTGTTCGACGCTCCGGACTTCGAGTACGGCGAGGAGAAGATCACCGGGAATGCCGCGACGGTCGATACCTGGATCGTCACGCCGCGGGACAAGTTCTCCGCCGACTACCGTCTGGAGAAGAAGTCCGAAGGCTGGGTGGCGACCGACATCCTGATCGAGGACGTGAGTCTCGCGGACAACTTCAGGTCGCAGTTCGACAAGGCGCTCGCGAAGGGCTCGTGGGACGAGCTCATCACGCGGCTGACGAACAAGCTCGAGAAGAAGCCGGACGCGACGGTCGATTGATGTTCGGTACGGCTTCGCCGCCCGCGAAAGACGAACCGTGAAGCGAGTTTCCGACTGAACGGCCCATGGTAGCGGTCTTCCTCAAGGACCTGCGGATCATCCTGCGCGATCGCTGGGCTCTGCTGTTCTTCGTCCTGGTGCCCATCGTGGTGATCTCGATCATCGCGAGTGCTCTCTTCGACAGCGACGAGGGGCCGAAGCTCATGGTGCCGGTGGTGAACGAGGACCAGGGTCCCGTCGCGACGGCCTTCCTGAAGCTCCTCGGCAAGCACGCCGAGGTCGCCGAGATGTCACGGGCAGACGCCGAGCACGTTGTGCGCGACCAGAATCGCGCGCCCGCGGCGATCGTGTTTCCCGACGGCATGAGCAAGGGCTACCTGCAGGGCAAGACGTCGCAGATCACGCTGCTCACCGACCCCGCGCAGGCGGTGGACCTGCAGACCGTCAAGGTCCTGCTTCTCCTCATGGACAAGGAAGCAGCGGCGCTCGCGGATCCGCTGGAAGAGGAGCGCATCGCGCTGCAGGAGCAGAACCTCACCGGCAACCGGATCTCGGTCACGTCCTTCGAGCAGAACGTTCCCGGCTTCTCCATCATGTTCGTGCTGCTCGCGGTCGTGTTCGCGACCGCGATGGGACTGCACGACGAGCGTGACTGGGGCACGCTGCCGCGCCTCCTGGTCGCACCCGCCGGCTTCACCTGGATGCTGCTCGGAAAGCTCGGTGCCCGCTTCGTGATGGGCGTGGTGCAGATGCTGATCCTCTTCCTGTGGGGGTACTTCTTCTTCGAGGTTTCGCTCGGTACCTCGGCCGTCGCGTTCCTGCTGCTGACCTGTGCGGTGGTATTCGTCTGCGTGGCGCTCGGGCTCGTCGTCGCCGGCATCGCGCGCACCCGCGAGCAGACGCAGCCGATGAGCCTCGCAGTCGTGATGGCGTTCTCGGCGCTGGGCGGCCTCTGGTGGCCGCAGTCGATCACGCCGGACTGGATGCGCGCCGTCGCACCGGCGGTCTTCACCACATGGGCCATGCGTGGCATGAACGACCTCGTGCTGCGCAGCCGTGGCCTTTCCGCGATGGTCGAGCCCGTCACGGCGCTGGTGCTCTACGGGCTCGTACTGCTCGTGATCGGCATCCGGCTGTTCCGGACGCGGCACAGCGCGCGGTGAGCGTCCCGGCGGCAGATCGGGCGGGGCGCAGCGCCCTCTGCCGAATGGCCTCGACGGCAGCGTGCGCGCTCGCCGTGGCGTCGCTGGTCGGTGCGCGCGTCGCACGCTCGGACGAGCTGCTGTCGGCACCGGTGGTGCCGGTCCCCGCGGCGGCCGAGCAGGGGCCGGCGCAGGTATCCGGCGTCGCGCGCGCTCCCGTGAAGCCTGCAAAGCTCGGGCTGGACGAGTTCGTGCAGCGCGCCCTGCAGGCGGCACCGGAGCTCGAGGTGGCGCGCTGGGACGTTGCGGCGCGCCAGGCGAAGCTCGACGAGGCGAAGGCGTCGCGGTACCTGCCGCAGTTCGAGGCCCTGAACCTCATCGGGCTCGCACCGATCTACACGGGTACGGTCCTCGCACCGGAGACCACCGTCGATAACCGGGCCTTCGGGCCGTTCACGAGCGTCGAGGTGAGCCTCGTGCAGCCGCTCTACACCTGGGGCAAGCTCACGGCCGGCGTCAACGCGGCGACGCACGCGGTCGAATCCGAGATCGCGGCCAGCGAGGGGATCGCCGCCGACGTCGAGATGCAGGTCAAGATGCTCTACTGGAACGTGCTGCTGGCGCGCTCCGTCGAGGGCGTTCTGGTGGAGTCCCGCGACGCGTTCCAGACCGCGCTCGAGACCGCAACCGAGCGGCGCGCAGGCGGCGACTCCGAGATCACCGAGCTCGACATCCTGTACCTCAGGGTCGCGCTCGCGGAGATCGCGAAGGAGGTCCCCAAGGTGCAGAGCGGGGCGCAGGGGGCTCTCGAGGCGTTGCGGCTCGTATCCGGTGCCGACCGGAAGGACCCGCTCGACGTCAGGGAGCGTCTGCTCGATCCCGTGCGGGTGCGGATCGAGCCGCTCGAGCACTATACCGGGCAGCTGTACGACAAGAGTCCGCAGTGGAAGCAGGTCGACGCCGGAGTCGCGGCGAAGGCCGAAGAGCTCAAGACCGTCGAGGCGGACTTCTTCCCGGTCTTCTTCCTCACCGGCAGCTTCGCCTACAGCTACGCCCCGCGCAACGACCGCCAGCTGAACCCGTTCGCCTGGGACCAGTTCAACTATCAGCGCGGGCCCGGCGGCGTGTTCGGCATTCGCTGGCCGCTCAACTTCCACATCACCGCGGCGAAGGTGGACGCGAAGCGCGCCGAGCTCGGCAAGCTCGAGAGCCAGCGCCGGCAAGCGCACGACGGTCTCGCGCTGCAGCTCGAGCAGGCCTACGCGAAGGTGGTCGGGAGCCGGGCCGCGCTCGACAAGCTCGAGGACGGCCGTAAGGCCGGCCGCGCGATCCTCACGCTGTCGGTGACCAACTTCGACATCGGCATCGGGGACGCGAAGGAGATCATGCAGGGCCTCTCGAGCTACGCGCAGGTGTCGGGCCACTACTACGAGGCGGTGCGCGACTACAATCTCGCGGTGGCGACGCTCGAGCGGGTGAGCGGCATCGCCGTCGAACCGTCGCCGAAGCCCTGACCGGGCACGCGCTCGCGGCGACTCCGCCGACCGGGCCTCGAGCGCCGCTCGGACGCAGATCAGCGGCTGATCGCCCGCACCAGCGCGAGGCCGGCGACGACGCCGACGACGAGGAGCGCCCACGCGCCGAAGCTCACCGCAGAGCCTCGCGCGCGGCACGCACCCGCGGGCCGGCTTCAGACGCCAAGGATGCTGAGTCCGGCATCGAGGTAGAGGACCTGTCCGGTGACGCCGGCACCCGCCGGACCGCAGAGTGCGACCGCCAGCTCGCCGACGTCGCCCTGGCTCACGTTTCGGCGGAGCGGTGCGCGCGCCTCGGCGACGCGGAGTATGTCGCGGAAGCCGTTGATTCCCGCGGCCGAGAGGGTCTTGATCGGTCCCGCGCTGATCGCGTTCACGCGGATGCCGGCCGGCCCGACGTCGGCCGCGAGGTAGCGCATGGACGCCTCGAGCGCCGCCTTGGCGACGCCCATCACGTTGTAGTTCGGAAAGACGCGCTCGCTGCCGGCGAAGGTCAGCGTGAGGATCGTGCCGCCGTTTTTCATGCGTGGCCCGGCCGCGCGGGTCAGCGCGACGAGCGAGTAGGCGCTCACGTCGAGCGCCAGGCGGAAGCCGTCACGGCCGGTGTCGACGAAGCGGCCGGAGAGGTCCTCGCGGTTGGCGAAGGCGACCGCGTGGACCAGAACGTCGAGGCCGCCCCAGACCCGATCCAGCTCGGCGAACAGCGCATCGATCTGCGCGTCGTCGGTGACGTCGCACGGCGCGATCACGTCCGCGTGCACGCTCTCCGCGAGCGGCCGCACCCGCCGCTCCAGCGACTCGCCGAGGAAGGTGAACGCGAGGCGTGCGCCCTCGCGCGAAAGACCCTGGGCGATCCCCCACGCGATGCTGCGCTCGTTCGCGACGCCGACCACCAGCGCGCGCTTCCCCTCCAGCGACCCCATGCGGGCTTATCGCAACCCCCTGCGGCCGATTCAACCCGAAGGGGCGCGACCGACGCAGGGCGCGCGCCGGGGGCCTGGTTCCGCGACCGCGCGGCCGACCGAAGGGCGTGCGGGGAGTGGGGCGCCGTCAAGCTTGGCTTGACGGCTCGAGGGGGTGCAGGTGCCTTCGAGCCATCACTTCGGCACCTTGCGCCGGCCGTCCTTCGCGCGACGCTCGGTTCCGAGCTGCTCCGGTCGCGGGACGGTCGCGTTGTAGCCGGCGCCCGGCTTGCTGCGCGTGAGCTCGATGTCCTTCGGCGTCTCGTAGAAGTACTTGCCCTTGCGCGTGTACCCGCTGCCGCCGCGCTTGCTCGGCCCGGGGTCCGGGATCAGCGCGCTCGAGCGCAGCGGCTTGCGCTGGTCGGGCTCGGGGACCGCGGGCCGGGACATCGTTCGTCCACCGAGCGGCCTCTCGCGCTGCGTGCGCAGGCGCTTCGGATCGTAGATGCGGCCACCGTCGCCGCCCGACTGCGATCGCGAGACCTCGACGCTGGATACCAGCAGCGCCAGCGAGACGGCGGCGGTGAAGAGAACACGGAGGATACGGATGCGGATCATCGGTGTGCACCCAAGTCTGCCACGCCGGTATCGGCTGCGCCATTCGAAGAAGTCGATCCGGTGACGCCTAGCGCCGCGACGCTGGCCGAGCCGGCGTCGACCGCGGGGCTGGTCTCGCCCTGCGCCGACGGCTGGCGGAGGCTCAGGTCGTCATCGGCCCAGCTTGTGCCACCGAGAACGCCATCGCCTCCGTCGGGGTCGACGTAAATGGGGTCGAGCTTCAGGAAGGGCGGGCCGTTCTGGACGATCACCGGAGGCGTATCGTCGTTCAGGTCGCTGTCGTTCAGGTAGAGCAGGAGGTGGTCGAGCGTGACGGTCTTCGTGCCGCGCGCGAACACGGCTGCGCCGCCGTTCCAGGACAGGATGCTGTCGTGCAGGTGAACCGTCGCGCCGAGCGAGCGCACGCCGCGGCCGCCGTTCTCGTGGACGGTGAGGAAGCTCAGCTCGGCGTCCGCCTTGCGGAGGAAGAGGCCGGATCCGGCGTTCGCGTAGACGTCGCAGTCGCGGATCTCGAGCCGCTTCGCCCGCCGGGTCGCGATGCCGCTCGATGCGGCACCAGTGACGATGCAGCCGCGGATCGAGACGTCGTCGGCGAGGTCCGCAAAGATGCCCTCCTCGGCGGTATTGGTGACGGCGACGTCTCGCAGCACGAGGCCGTCCCCGGCGTTCATCGCGAACACGCCGCGCTTGCCGCCGTCGATCCAGAGGTTCTCGACGCGGACGCGTGCGGCCTTCACGCGCAAGGCGTCGGACGCGACCGGCACGGTCACGCGTACCGCCGATGGATCGCTGCCCTGGCCGATCAGCGACAGATCGTCGGCGTTCACCGCCAGCGACGCGGTCTCGGCGTACACGCCCGGCTCGACGAGCAGCATGTCTCCGGCCACCGCCTGGGTCAGCGCGTGGCCGATGGTCTGCCACGGCGTGGTCGGCGAGGCCGCCTGGGCGCGCGTCCGCGAGTCGTCGCCGGTCGCGGCGTCGATGTAGAGGGCCGTCGCGGCCGGCGAGGGCGACGGAGTCGGGCTCGCGGTCGGGGTGGGCGAGGGTGTCGGGGTGGGCGAGGGTGTCGGCGTTGCCGTCGGCGTCGGCGTCGGCGACGGGGTGGGGGTCGGCGTCGGCGTCGGCGACGGGGTGGGGGTCGGCGTCGGCGTCGGCGACGGAGTGGGGGTCGGCGTCGGAGTGGGCGACGGAGTGGGAGTCGGCGTGGCCGTCGGCGTCGGCGACGGCGTGGGCGTCGGCGCGCCGGGGAGTGGCGGCGAGGGCAGGGCCCGGCTCGACGCCGCGTAGTGGAAGCCCAGGTCGGCGGCGCCCTCGTCGGCAGCCCCGCTGGTTGCGGTGGTCCCGCTGATGCCCAGCGCCGCAGCGCTCGCCGAGCCGAAGTCCACCGCGTCGCTCTGGGCTCCTTGCCCGGCCGCCGTCTGCGACAGGCGGAAGTCGTCGTCGGCCCAGTTCGCGCCGCCACGCACTCCGTCGTTGCCGGCCGGGTTGATGAAGCGTGGGTCGCGCACGACGTTGCCCGTGCAGCCGGCGCAGAAGACGTAGCTCGGTGGGTCGAGCAGCGTGCCCATCCCGGAGAAGCCGTTGTGCAGGAGAAGCGCGCCCGCGGTGGTGACCGCGAGCCCGACGCCGCCGGTGCCGGCGATCACGTTGTCTCGCACCTCGCCGATCGCATTGGCGAGGCGGATGTTGCCGGTGCCGTTGAACGCGACGGAATTCTCCGCGACCAGGTTCCCGTTCGAGACCGGAACGACCTCGCTGCCGACCGGCGTGTTGTCGAGGTGGATGCCCCACTCGGTGTTGTCGTAGAGCAGGTTGTTGCGCACGACCGCGTTGGTCGCCTTGCGCAGCGCGACGCCCGCACCGCCCGATCCGGCGACCACGTTGCTGTCGAGCGTCACGGTGTCCAGCGAAGCCGCGCGGATGCCGTCCTGCGCCGCGTCGATCACCGCGCAGTTGCGCACCGTGATCTCGTCGGACCCGGCGATCGCAGAGATCCCGGTGTTCGCGTCGCGCACGATGAAGCCGTCGATGGTGACGCCGTGGCGCTCCACCGTGATGCCGTTCTGGCCCGCCGGCGGACTGATCGTCACCGTCCCGGGCTGCTGTGCCATGAGGGTGGCGTCGACGTCCTGCACCTGGAGCGACTGGGTGTAGCTGCCGGGCAGGACGACGACGGTGTCGCCCTTGCCGATCTTCCGCAGCGCCTTGCCGATGGTCTGCCACGGCGTGGCGATGTTGCGCGCCGTGGCGGAGGTGCGTGCGTCGTCGCCGTTGGGGCCGACGTAGTAGGTGTGCGTCACGTTCATCGTCGGCGTCGCGAACGCGGGCGGCGTGCCCGCCGCCGGGGCGCCGTAGTGGAAGCCGATGTCGGCGATGCCGTCGTCGGCGACGTCGCTGGTGCGGGTGGCGCCGCCGATGTCACGGGTCGCGACGTCGCCGGAGCCTGCGTTGACCACCGGGCTGTCGAACTGGCCGCCGGAGTCGAACTGCTCGAGGCGGAAGTCGTCGTCGGTCCAGCCGCTGCCGCCGAGGATGCCGTCGGTGCCGGCGGCCTCCTCGTAGCGCGGGTTCTTGCCGACGTTCGCCCAGATGAAGATCGTGCTCGCGAACTGCGACTCCTTGTCGCGGTCGCGCCCGTTCGCCGAGAAGTTGTTGTGGTGCGCGAGGATGTCCTGCCCCGCGAGGTAGAGCGCCAGGTCGATCGTGCCGGTCAGGTTGTTGTCGCGCACCTCGCCGCTGGCGTTCAGCAGGCGCACGCCGTTCCCGTTCTGGTGGATCGTGTTGAACGCGACGACGTTGCCGGTCGAGGTCGCGAAGCCGTCGGCGTCGATCGACACGGCCCAGCCCGCGTTGGCGTAGATCAGGTTGTTGCGCAGGTAGACGTTCTTCGTGCGCGGCAGGAGGACGCCGTAGGTGCCGGCACCGGTCACGGTGGAGCGGTCGATGACGACTCCGTCGCTCTGCCGGATGCGGATTCCGACGGTGGCCGGACTCACGACCACCACGCCATCGATGCGGATGCGGTCGGCCATCGCCGCAGTGATGCCGAGCGCGCCGCCCTGCACGACGAGGTTCGAGATGCGAGCATCGGTGAGGCCGTTGACGTTGATCCCCGACATCTCGACCGGCGGTGCGATCACCGTCGTGCCGGGCGCGCCGGCACCGCGGAGCGTGAGCGCGTGCCGCGTGAAGTCCGCCTGCCCGGCATAGGTGCCGGGCGCGAGCACGATCACGTCACCCGCCGACACCGCGTTCATGGCGCGGCCGATCGTCTGCCACGGCGTCGACGGCGAGCGTGCCTGGACGAGGCCGTGCGCGTTCGACCCGGTCACCGGGTCGACGTAGTACGTCTGCCCGCTGCCC
>Ga0194132_10001438_pt1 | contig 48224 bp, 33 predicted proteins | sample TA2KigOf80mmetaG_FD_148612 | JGI IMG/M metagenome (GOLD analysis project Ga0194132, IMG submission 148612) | Freshwater microbial communities from Lake Tanganyika, Tanzania - TA2015054 Kigoma Offshore 80m | ecosystem: Environmental > Aquatic > Freshwater > Lake | place: Tanzania: Lake...
TCTCCTCAACCGTATCCCCATCTTGACGCGCCGCAATCACCCGCCTACGCAGGTCAATTCCTAGGGCCCTAGCCATTCTCAGTTGGCGGATTCGCGTGGAGCTTCTTTATTATACGTGAAAATGCTCTAGGTGCATCCGCGGCACATGCCCCTTGGCGCAGCGCTGAATCAGCAGGTGCCGAATCCCTACTTCGGGCAAGTGACAACGGGGAACCTCGCCAATCGCACCATCACGCGGGCGCAGTCGCTCCGTCCATATCCCCATTACTTGAACATCAGCACATTCATTCAAAGCGCGGCATGGTCGCAGTATCACGGACTGCACCTGACTGTTGAGAAGCGGTTCTCACGCGGATTCAATGTGCTGGCCGCCTGTACCACGGGCAAAGGGACCGACAACGGCGCGGGCCGCATCATTGACGTCACCGGACTCCAGCCGCCCATCCAGAATCAATACGATTTGCGGGCGGAGAAGTCCCTCTCGCAGCAGGATGTGGCGCAGCGTTTCGTGGTGAGCCACACCTGGGACCTGCCTGTCGGCCGCGGACGCCTGCTGGGGGGATGGTCCGTGAGCGGTCAGGCGACGTTTCACTCCGGTTATCCAGTTGGACTCACCTCGATCGGCAACAGCGGCGTTTTCTCCGCCGTGCTGCGTCCCAATTCGACGGGACGCTCGGCCAAGCTGGAGGGCGGCCCGCACGGCCGCCTGCGCCGGTTCTTCGACATTGATGCCTTCACCGTCCCCGCGCCGTTCACCTTCGGCAATGTCATCCGCGCCCTGCCTGATGTCCGCAGCCCCAGCCGCGCCAACTACAATTCCGCGCTGTCCAAGCGGTTCCGGATTACCGAGCGGTTCGAAGCCACGTTCCGGGCCGAAGCCTACAATCTCACGAACACACCCTTCTTCGGATACCCGGGGACGCAAGTGGGATCCAATGACTTCGGCGTCATTTCGAGCGCCGGAAACGCCAGGACGGTGCAGCTTTCCGGCAAAGTCGCGTGGTAGGGGTCAGCGGCCGAAAATGATCTTCTCCCGCCGGAACAGGCCCGTGGTGAGCCACAGCAGGATCCCTGCCACCGCCAACGCCGACAGGGCGGAAAGCACAAACATGGCCGGCGCTGGCGCCCGGCCGCCGAGCACTTCGCCGAGAAGCACGTGTTGGCCGACAATCGGGATCGGGAACAGCCACGGTTGACGCCCCAGCGGACTCACGGAAGAGATGATCCCCGGCAGCATGGGAATCATGATCAGCATACCCATGTAGCCCTGAGCCTCCTTGAACGACTTGGCGAACGTGGACAAGTACATCTGGAGGGCCGTCGCAAGCAGGCACATCGGGAGAATCCCGAGCAGCACGCCAATCCCTTCGACCGGTGTCAGCCGGAAGCGGACTCCGAATTCCTGAAGCGGAATGAAACGCAGCATCATGAAGCACAGGATGGCGGTGGACGCCACTCCAAGAGCCGACGAGCATACCGCCGCCAGCCACTTGCCGGTAACAATGTGCTCCCGTGGCGCCGGATTCAGTAGAAGCGGTTCGAGTGATCCCCGCTCACGCTCACCAGCCGTCGAATCGGTAGCGATCTGCATGCCACCAGTGAACGCGGCCAGGACAATGAACAGAGGCAGAAACGACAGCAGCATCGCGGCCCGCTGTTGAGCGCTCGACACCTCGATATCCTCGACGCGCACCGCCGTGGCCACCGAAGGACTCACGCCGCGCAGCAAGAGCCGCATGGATCCGATCTCCGCTCCATACCGTGTCAATAACGACCGCACGCGCCGCACTTTGGGAAACGCCGTCTGCCGGGATCCGTCGGAGACCAGTTGAAGGTCGATGGGCTTGGATTTACTGAAGTCTTCCGCGAAACTCTTCGGGACGACGAGCACCACATCCTGCTTGTTATCCCGGACGGCGGCCTCCGGATCCGCGGGTCCGTCAACAATCTCGATTCCACCCTGTTGTTTGATCCATTCCATCAGTGCGGGAGCGTATTCGGCTCCCACCACCGGGAGCTTAATATCTTCGACCTGGCGCTGCCGGTTGGCGATCCGGTTGAACATGAATCCAACCAGCAACGGACCGATCACGGCACCCACCACGAGTGATACAAGCGCACGCCGGTCGCGGAATGCGTCCTTCAGCTCCTTGCGGCAAACCACCCAAACCGTGTGAAACATGCTCATCCGTGGTGCTCCGCGTCGTCGAGCCCCACCAGCGCGACAAAGGCGTCCTCAAGGTTGGCGCGGCCGGTCCGTTCCAGCAATTCGGCGGGCGTGCCCATGGCCGCCACCGCACCCTTGGCGATGACGACAATGTGGTCACACAGCGCCGACACCTCCTGCATCACATGGCTTGAAAACAGCACGCACTTGCCTTCTGCCCGGAGGCGGCGGATGATCTCACGGACCGCGCGTGTACTCATGACGTCGAGTCCGTTTGTCGGCTCGTCGAGAATGATGTTCTGGGGCCGGTGCACGAGAGCGCGTGCGATCGCCACTTTCGTCCGCTCACCGTGCGAAAACCCGCTGGTGCGGCGGTTGGCAATTGGTTTCATGTCGAGCGATTCGATTAGTTCTTCGGTGCGCTGTTTGATGACGTTTCCAGTTAGACCATGCAACTCGCCGTAGTATTGGATATGCTCCCGAGGGGTCAGCCGGGGATAGAGTCCGGAAACATCCGGCATCACACCCATGCGTGCTTGAGCGGCCAGGGGATCCGCGACACCATCGACTCCGTCGATGTCGACCGAGCCGCCGTCGGGCTTCATCAGCCCGTAGATCATGCGGAGGGCCGTGGTTTTTCCGGCGCCGTTCGGACCCAGGAGTCCGGTAACGCGTCCGTCGCTCGCTTCAAAGCTCACGCCGTCAACAGCTTGCACAGTGCCGAACCGCTTGCGGAGGGCGTCCACCCGGATCATTTTGACTGCGCTCCGTTGCGCGGATCGGGGCCCGCGGGAGTGACGAAAAAAGGTGCGCGGCGCATGTCTTTCAGGCAGCCAGCGTCCAGTTTGGACACCGACCCGTCTTCGGAGAACTGCTGCATGATCTTCACGATGCAGCCGCGTGCAATTGCGCCGTGTCCGGTGCCAGAAGCGATCAGGTGCTTTGAGTTCTTCAGATGGCGCGCGACTTGGTCGCCCCAGCTTGGCGGCGTCACGGGATCGAGGTCTCCCGAAAGGATGAGCGTCGGGACATCCGACACTACCGGCTCGTAGTAGGATTCCGCGACCTCGCCGCGCGGCCAGAACTGGCAGGGCTTGATCTTGCTGTCGAGGATCGTGCGTGTCAGAAACGAATTGGTCAGCGCGGCCGGAATTTCCGGCTCCTTGATGCGCGGGGCGTCTTCGCTGCACAGGACCGAAAAGTGCATGCCGGCGGCGATCGTGTCGCCCGCGGCTTCGCCGATAAATCCAAGTGCGAGAAGGCTTTGGAAGTCGTTGCGCTCGGCCTGCTCGATCACCATCGGCAGCAGCGCCGAGACCTGCGGGGAGTAGAGGGCAAAGAAGACGATGCCGGCAAGCGCGTCGGCGGTGACGTCGACCTGCTCCCGCGCCCCGGTGCGGGGATGGGTGAGGGTAGCCTTGACCGGAGCCTGCTTGAGCCGGGCGATGAGACGCTGGAGGCGCTGACTGGTCCCCTTATAGGGGGCGGCACATGCGGGATCGGCGTCGCAGTCGGCAGAGAGGCGGTCGAGGGCGCGTTGGCCATCCCTAGCCATGAACAGGGGTAGGCGCATGTCTTGCGGAGCGACTCCGTCGAGCACGACGGTCCTCGCATTTGCTTGATGCCGCTGGAGATAAACGAGAGCGGCACGTGTCCCGTAAGACCCCCCGTAGAGGTTAATCTTTGAATACCCCAAATGTGCACGGACATCGTCAAGATCGTCCATCGCGATGGTGGTCGTGTAGAGCTTGGTGTCCGCCTCGTACTTCTCGAGACACCCCCGCAGGCGGGCATTGGTTGCCTCGATGGACTGGTCGAGGTCTTTCAAGCTCTCGGGTTCGTACTTGCAGTCGAGCTTGTTGGATTTCCCGGTGCCGCGCTGGTCGACCAGAACCAGATCGCGGTTGTGGTGAACGCGCCGGAAGGTGTCTTTCAGAGCTTTCGCGTGGCTTGCCGCTCCCTGTCCCGGACCGCCAGCGAGGAAAAAGACAGGATCCGGGCGCGACTCGTTAGCAAGCGCGGGCAGCAGGACGATGTTGAGGTCGATTTGCCGGCCCGCCTTGGTCTGGCGGTTTTCCCAGACCTTGAGCTTCCCGCAGTAGGCGTCCGTGGGCCCGTCGCTCGACTTGCAAGGCTGGAGCCGGTCGATCGCAGTAGACTCCTCCCGGTGCGTGCAACCCGCCATGGCGAGGATGAGGCTGGCCAACAGGAATCTGCCCACTCCTCAAGAGTGTAGCTCACTGCAAAATCAGGGGTGGAAGCTGTCTACACTCTTCGAACACAGAATGCCCCGGATCCCATTTCTCGGCATGGTTGCAATCCCGGTCGCCGTTGGCGCGGGATCGTGGTTTGGCATGCGCACGCTGGATGAGCGCGGCTGGAAATTCTTTGACACCGGGCGGGCTATTGTCCAACTGGGCGGAGAGTTTTCCAACGCCTTGCGGGCGAAGGACGCGGCGAAGATCGAGACGTTCTTCGCGTCCACCTATTCGGGCAAGGAGCTGGGGCTGAACCGGCTGGAGAAGTTGGAGGAGAAGGACGGGCTACGGCGCCTCAAGTTTCTCGGAGGAGGCGCCGTAGCCGGAGCGGGTTCGGCAGCGGAGGAGTGGAGGCAGTATCTGAACAGCTTCGAGACGGTGGAGGAAGCACGGATGTTCCTCCACCGGTTCATCGATTGGACGGCCGCGGGGGGACCGGAAGCCAGTGTCCGGTTCGAAGTGATCGGTACACCGAAGGGTTCGAAGCAGGCCGGTATCGACCGGGCTTACTTCAAGATGAAATTCACCGGCACGTTGGAGCATGGGTTCCGGATCGAACGGGCCGAGCTGATGGAAGGCGACCGGGTGATTTCCGACGAACCGATGTTCACCGAGATGGGTGGCGAAGCCGGCATCGCGTTCGTGAACCGGTATTACCCGGCGTTCCTGAACGAGCCGCAGAAGTTCGGGATGATCCGGTATGGCCCGGGCGGAATCTCGGCGGTGGACTTCGACAATGACGGCTGGTATGACCTGTTCATCCCGGACGGCGAAGAATCGAAGCTGTTCCGCAACATCGGCGGCGGCAAGTTCGAGGACGTGACCGCGAAGGCCGGCCTGGCAGGCCTCGATGGGGTCAGCGTCGGCGTGTTCGCCGACTACGACAACGACGGGTTCAAGGACTTCTTCGTCAGCCGGACCTACAAGCCGAACCAGTTGTTCCATAACAACGGCGACGGGAGCTTCACGGACGTGACCAAGAAGGCCGGGATCGGCGTGGATTGCTGCACGACGGTTGCATCGTGGGCCGACTACGACAACGACGGGCGTCTGGACCTGTATGTCGGCCGGTATCTTGATCCGCGGCTGGACATTCCGACAACGTTCTACGCGCGCAACGGCGAACCGAACCAGTTCTACCACAACAACGGGGATGGCACCTTCACGAACGTGACGGTGAAGTCGGGCACCGGCGAGCTGGGCCTGTGCCTGGGATCAGTGTGGGGCGACTACGACGCCGACGGGTTCCCGGATCTCTACGTGGTGAACGACTTCGGGCGGAACACGCTCTATCACAACGACCGCAATGGCACGTTCACCGACGTCACTGTAAAGACGGGGACGCTCGCCTATGGAGCCGGCATGAACGCCTCCATGAGTGACTACGACAACGACGGGCGGATCGATATCTACGTGACCAACATCCGGTCCGAGCATGCCTGGTACGCCGAGTACCCGACGGTGATGCGCTACATGCAGAATGTGTGGCGGCAGGGGGTCTGGAAGTCGGATATGCCGTTGTACTGGGAGGTCTTCCGACAGTCCGGCATGGAGTTCGTGCCGGTGTTCCAGCAGATGGCGTCGGGCAACACGCTGCTCCGGAACAAGGGCGACGGGACGTTCGAGGATACGACCTGGAAGGCGAACGCCAATCCGCCGGGATGGTTCTGGGGCGCTTCGTTCGCCGACTTTGATCTCGACGGATGGCAGGACATCTATGCCGCCGACGGCTGGGTCTACAACGACAAGGACACAGAGATCGAGATGGAGTTCCTGAACAACGTGGTGAGCCACCAGGACACCTACAAGACGGGGCTTTACTTTGATCCGAAGTATTTTGGACGCAGGTCGTGGCATGGATGGGAGCGGAACCGCCATCTCCGGTCGAACGGAGACGGAACGTTCCTCGAGATGGGAAGGGCCGCGGGGACCGACCTGATCACCAATTCGCGCGGTGTCGCGGTGGCGGACTTCTGGAATCGCGGAAGGCTGGACATCGCGGTGGCGGCCTCCACCGACAAGCACGCTCTGTTGCGGAACAATATCAAGACCTCCCGGAACTGGCTGGCGGTGGAGCTGGTGGGCACCAAGTCAAATCGCGATGCGGTGGGGGCGCGGATCACGATCAAAGCCGGTGGTAAGCCGCAGACGCGCGAGATCGTGCTGGGCGACGGCTACGGTTCGCAGAACACGCTGCGCCAGTACTTCGGGCTGAACGATGTCTCTTCCGTTGAGGAGTTGACCGTGCGGTGGCCCAGATCGGGGCTCACCCAGAAGTTCAGCAATGTCGCCGGAAACCGGATCATCGCGATTACCGAAGGCACGGACGTTGTAGTGGAGAAAAAGTATGCGCCGAAATCTTAGTCTCGCGTTGGTTGCGGCGGCGGTTCTCGTGGCCAACGGCGGCGCGGGGCGCTGGTTCGCGGATGTGACCGGGCAGGCTGGAATCCGGCACAAACACACCAACCGGGCGTTTGAGAATCCGTACGCGCACATCATGGCCGGATACACGGCTCTGGGCGCATCGGGCGCGGTGGCCGACTTCGATGGTGACGGCTGGGAGGACATCTTTGCGACGGACTCGCAGAAATCCGGCAAGAACCGGCTGTACCGAAACAACGGGAACCTCACCTTCACCGACGTGGCCCGCGAGGCGGGGGTGGCGGAGGGCAACGACGATCGCAACGCCTCTTCCGACGCGCTTTGGTTTGATTACAACGGAGACGGGCGGCCGGACCTGTTTGTGATCCGCTTCGGGCAGAGCCTGCTCTACGAGAATCTGGGCAACGGCAAGTTCCGGGATGTGACGCGGCAAGCGGGATTGACGCGCTACGCGAATTCGATTACGGCGATCGCGTTCGACTACGACCTGGACTCGGATCTCGATTTGTTCGTCGGCGATTACTTCCAGCCAGTCGACATCTTCAAACCCAACACGCCGCGGTTCTTTCCCGAGAACTTTGAGACGGCGAACAACGGCGGCGGAGTGGCGGTGTTCCGCAACGACAAAGGCGCTTTCACGAATGTGTCGGCGCAGGTGGGGATCAAAATCAGCGGCTGGACGCTCGACCTGGGCCACGCCGACGCCGATCTCGATGGCGACGACGATCTCTATGTCGCGGCGGATTTCGGCACCGACCGCTTCTTCGTGAACAACGGCAACGGGACGTTCACCGACCTCACCGACAAGGCAATCGGCGTCGATTCGAAGAAGGGCATGAATGTCGATTGGGGCGACTTCGACAACGACGGCTACTTCGACGTCTACGTCACCAACATCACCGACGACTACATGCGTGAGGGCAACTTTCTGTGGAAGAACAACGGGAATCTGACCTTCACCGACGTTTCGCGCGAGATGAACGTCCATGACACCGGATGGGGCTGGGCGGCCAAGTTCTTCGACTACGACAACGACGGCTGGCAGGACATTTATGCCGTCAACGGCTGGGTGTCAGCCGGCAAGGACAGCTATGTGCCGGACATCTTCGAGATGGTGGTGAAGGCGAACCAGGATTTCGCCGACGCGCGCAACTGGCCGCCCATGGGCAACAAGAGCCTGAGCGGATACCAGAAGAACCGGCTGTTCCGGAATCACGGCGGGCAGGCGTTCAAGGACGAGGCCACGCTGCACGGCGTGGATTCGGTGAGGGATGGCAGGGGCGTGGCACTGGCGGATTTCGATCGCGACGGGCGCGTGGATATGTTCGTGTCGAACGCGAATGCCGAGCCGTTCCTCTACCGCAACACGGCTCCCGCGCGGAGCTGGATCGGGTTCGAGTTCGAAGGGCGGAAGTCGAACCGGTCCGCGATCGGCGCCGTGGTGACGGTGACGGCGGGCGGGCGGACGCAGAAACTGTTTGTCAACGGCGGAAACGGATTTGCAAGCCAGAGTTCGCGCGAAGTCCGGTTTGGATTGGCAGATGCGGGACAAGCGGCGGTGAAGGTCCGGTGGCCGTCGGGCGAGACCCAGGTGTTTGAGAATCTGGCAGCGAACAAGACATACAAAATCGCCGAGGGCGGTAAGCCCGCGGCGTGGATGGCAAAGCGATGATGAGACTGGCATGGTTGTGGGCCGCGGCCGCGTCGCTGGCAGCGGATCCGCTGGCGGAGTTCGAGAAGGCGCTCGATGCGCAGCCCGACAGCATGCAGATTGGCAGTGAGTACCGGATGGCCGTGATCCGCATGAAGGAACACGACCGCTGTATCAAGTTCCTGGGAGACCTGGCGGCGAAGCATCCGAAGGCGCCCAACCTGCACCTCAATCACGGGTTCGCCTACGTGGACAAGATTCCGGTGGCGGGGAGCATCACGCAGGTCCTGCTGGCGAACACAGCGCTTGGGCACTTCGGCAAGTCGATTGAAGCGCAACCGACCTGGATCGCCCACTACACGCGCGGCAACGCCTACCTGTTCTGGCCCAAGATCTTCAAGCGGATGCCGCTGGCGATCGCCGATCTCGAAGCAGCGATGAAGATGCAGAAGGCGGACAAGAAGCGCAGCTATCACATCCGCAACTACATCTCGCTGGGCGACGGATATTGGAAGAACGAGGAGCCGGACAAGGCCAAGGCCACCTGGCAGGAGGGACGCAAGGAATTTCCGGGGAACGAGCAGTTAACGGTCCGGCTCGCCAAGAGCCCTGCTGAGATGGACGCATTAATCGTGGAAGTGTATGACCCGAACAAGCGGGTGGACACGAATCTCGCCGAACTCTGGAAGCAACAGCCGTGAGACGCGCGCGCGCATGGTGGCTGTTGATTCCGGCGCTGGCGGCGCTCGGGAACGGACCGCCGGGCCGGGTGCGTTTCGCCGAGGTGGGAGAGAAGGCGGGGGTCCGCCATATTCACGAGACGCGGAAGTTCCAGGGCAAGCACGGGGATGTGCTCGGCATGTTCACGTCGGGAGGAGCCTCGTCGGCCGCGGGTGATTTTGATAACGACGGTGACGATGATCTGTTCGTCGTCAGCTCGGATGCGGGCAAGCCCAACAAGCTGTACCGTAACGATGGAGGATTGAAGTTCACCGAAGTCGGCGTGGCCGCCGGAGTCACCGGGGGCAACGATCCGAAGTCGATCGTCGCGGATGCGATCTGGTTTGATTACGACAACGACGGCTGGAGCGATCTCCTGGTGGCGCGGTTCGGCACACCAGTGCTCTATCACAATGAGCGGAACGGAAAGTTCAAGGACGTAACGGCGGGCGCGGGCTTCAACAAGTTTGGCAACACGATCGCCGCGATCGCGTTCGACTATGACCGCGACGGTCTGCTGGACGTCATGTTCGGCAACTACTTCAAGCCGGTGAGCCTGATCGACCTGACCACGACGAAGGTGCTTCCGAACGATCTGGACAATGCCGTCAACGGCGGGGGCGTGACGCTGTGGCGCAACACCGGGGGCGGAAAGTTCGTGGACGTGACGGAGAAGACCGGGCTCTCCAAGCAGTCCGGCTGGACCCTGGACCTGGGCCATGGCGACCTGAACAACGACGGCTGGCAGGATCTCTACGTCGCCTGCGACTATGGCACCGACCGGATGTTCCTGAACAACGGCGACGGCACGTTCCGCGAAGTCACCGAGAAGGCGATGGGCTTTGACACGCGCAAGGGCATGAACGCCGAGATCGGCGACTACGACAACGACGGGCTGCTCGACATCTACGTCACCAACATCACCGACGAGTACATGAAAGAGTGCAACATGCTGTGGCACAACAACGGCGACGGCACGTTCACCGATGTCTCGAAGGAAACCAACACCTGCAATACTCTGTGGGGATGGGGCGCTAAGTTCGGCGACTGGGACAACGACGGGTGGCTCGATATTTTCGCCACCAACGGGCTCCGCTCAGCGAGCAAGGAAAACTACATCCCGGTGCTGCTCGAGGCGATCATAAAGCCGAACATGGAGTTTCAGGAGCTGGCTTCGTGGCCCGCGATCGGCAAGATGACCTGGAGCGGATACCAAAAGAAGGTGATGTTCCGCAACGTGGGCGGGCAGGTATTCAAGGACATCTCTGCGGAAGCCGGTGTCGACAACGACCTGGATGGGCGCGGTCTGGCGGTGGCCGATTTCGACGGCGACGGATTGCTCGACTTCTACCAGACCAACGCCGACCAGCCTGCGCTGCTCTACCATGGACAGACGCAGGGAGCGGGCAACTGGGTGCAGTTCAAGCTGCGCGGAGCGGCTGCGAACCGGGATGCGGTGGGTGCGCGGGTGAGCCTGAAGGCGGGTCCGTTGAGCATGATCCGCGAGGTGGACGGCGGAAATGGATATTCGGGCCAAAGCACGCAGTGGCTGCATTTCGGGTTGGGAGGCGCGCAGCAGATGGGACAGATCGAGGTCCGCTGGCCGGACGGGCGCAAGGAGCAGATCCGGGCGGAGATCAACAGCTTTGTGCGGATTGAGGAAGTCAAGGGCGGACCAGCCAAAGTCAGCGTGTCGAAGAACCGATAGACCATGAGATCGCGTATCGTTTTCGCCGTCCTGTTTCTGGCGGCCGCGCCAGCCCAGGAACAACTGACACGGCACATCAATCTGGGAAAGGCCTTCTACGAGAATCCCACGACGCAGAAGGAAGCCGCCGCCGAGTTCAAGAAGGCGCTCGCCCTGAATCCGAATTCAGCGCGCGAGCAGTTGAACTACGGGCTCGCGCTGTTGCGGGCCGGGGACGTGAAGCAGGCTGTGGTGTACCTGGAGAAGTCGCGCAAGACGAATCCGGCGCTGCCGCACACCTATTTCAACCTGGGCGTGGTCTACAAGAAGGAAGGCGATTTTGACCGCGCGATGGCCGAGTTCACCGAGATGGCCAAACGCGTGCCGGACGAGCCGGTGACGCGGTTCAATCTGGGGATGCTGCACAAGCTGCAAGGGGCACCGGAGAAGGCCTTAGCCGAGTTCGAATTGGCGGCGAAGCTCGACTCGACGTTGGCCGCTCCGCACTTCCAGCTCTATAACTCATATCGGGCGGCAGGCCGGACGGCGGATGCGCAACGGGAGTTGCAGACGTTCAACGACATCAAGAAGCGGATGTCGCAGTTGGGGCTTTCCGAGGACATGGACTGGTGCTACTACGCGGAACTGCTTGAGGAGATTCCAGCGGTGGCAAGTCCCGGTCCGGCGCCCGTCGAGGTGAGTTTCGCGCCGGTAGGCGCCGGCTCGCTCGGTGGACCCGCTGTGGGTCTGGCGGCGATGGACGCGAATGGCGATGGAAAGCCGGACATTCTGGCCTGGGGCGCGGTGAGTTCGGCGGTGTTCGTGAACGGCGTGAAGACGGCTCTGCCGCCAGCGGTCCATGCCGCGGTGGGCGACTTCAACAACGACACGTTCGCCGATGTCGCGCTGGTGACCTCGTCCGGCGTGGTGCTCGCGGTGAACAACAAGGGCGTGATTACGGCGCAAGGCGCACCCGCTGTGACCGGGGTGTTCCGCGCCGCGGTCTGGGTGGATTTTGATCACGACTACGACCTCGACCTCATGCTGCTCGGTGAGCCGTCGAAGCTGATGCGCAATAACGGCGACGGCAGTTGGACCGGCCAGGAGTTCCCCTTCGCCGCCGGGAATCCGATCGACGGCGCGGTGCTCGAGGTGGGCGAGAACAACGGCTTCGATGTCGTGGTCGCGTACGAAGGCAAGCCAGGAGTGCTCTACCGCGACTTGAAGATGGGCAAGTACGAGGCGGTGGCGCTGCCTTCGGAACTGCCGGGACGTCTGGTGATCGAGGACTTCAATCACGACAGCTTCCTGGATGTCGCGTCGGTGGGGCCGCGAGGCACGGTGTTCCTGGAGAACAAGCGGGGGCGGCTGGAGCCGGGTCCGGCGCTGGCACAGCGGGCGTCGGTGTTCGCTGACTTTCAGAACCGGGGCCGGAACGATGTGCTGGCGGGTGGCGCGATGTTCGTGCACAAGGGCGGACTCGCATGGGACGCCGGCAAGGCGAAGAATGCCGTGGACGGAGTCGCGGCGGCGGCCGATTTTTCAGGTGACGGCCTGGCGGACGTTGCGGTGGCAGGGGCGGGCGGGGAGATCCAGATCCTGCGCAACACGACTCCGGTCAAGACGCCGGTGATGCGCGTCGGAATCACGGGGGTTAAGAACATCAAGCTCGCACCCGATGCGCGGGTAGAAGTGAAAGCGGGAAATCTGTATCAGAAGAAGATCTATCGCGGAATGCCGCTGGTGTTCGCGATGCCGGGAGCCCCGGTGGCGGAAGCGGTCCGGATCACGTGGCCGAACGGGCTGATCCAGAACGAGCTGCGGCAGAAGGCGGGCGGCGCCTACACGTTCAAGGAGGCGCAGCGGCTGTCCGGTTCGTGCCCGATGATCTTTACCTGGAACGGAAACAAGTTCGAGTTCATCTCCGACGTGCTGGGCGTGGCTCCGCTGGGCGCGGGCGCCGGTGACGGGCAGTTCTTCCCGGTGGACCATGATGAGTACGTGCAGATCCGGGGCGATCAGCTTGTGGCACGGGACGGCAAGTTTGAGATCCGTGTGACGGAGGAGTTGCGGGAGGTTTCCTATCTCGATCAGATCAAGCTGATAGCGATGGACCATCCGGCGGAGGTGAGCCTGTTCACCAACGACAAGTTCAAGGCGCCGCCGTTTCCGGAGTTCAAGCTGTTTGGCGTGCGGGAGCGGATCTACCCGAAGTCAGCAGTGGATCATCTCGGGCGGGACGTGCTGGCGCTGGTGACGCGGCAGGATGCGCGCTACCCGGCCAGCTTCGTGCGCGACATGCAGGGCCGGGCGGAGCCTCATTCGTTGACGCTCGACTTTGCGGGTGCGCCTGACGATCCGGTGATGTTCCTGCACGGCTGGGTCGACTGGGCCGATGGCAGCACGTTCGTCGCAAGCTCGCAGGCAGGGCGTGGCGGGCTGGCGGCTCCGTCGCTTCAAGTCAAGGACAGCGCGGGCAACTGGGTCACCGTGATTCAAGACATGGGCATGCCCGCGGGCAAGCCGAAGGCGATCGCGGTGGATCTGCGGGGTAAGTTCCTGTCGGCGTCGCGCGAGGTCCGCATCGTGACCAGCATGGCCGTTTACTGGGACGAGATTTTCGTTGCGGGGGCGGACGTGAGAGATCCCCAAGTGCGGTTGACCGGAATGGGACCGGCCACCGCAGACCTGCGGTTCCGCGGGTTCTCGGCGGTGCGGGTGCATCCGGAGCGGCGGCAGCCGGAACATTTCGACTATCACGCGTTGCGGCCGTTGGCCATGTGGAATCCAACGCCGGGGATGTACACGCGATACGGCGACGTGAAACGGCTGATCGAGCGAGTGGATGACTGGTTCGTGGTGATGGGCTCGGGGGACGAGGTACGGCTGGAATTTGACGCCACTGCGTTGGCCCCGCCGCCGAAGGGTTGGACCAGAGACTTCCTGATTTTCTTTGACGGCTACGCAAAGGACGCCGACGCCAACACGGCGCATTCGTCGCGGGTGGATCCGCTGCCGTTTCATGCGATGCCGGGGTATCCGTACCCGGCGGCGATGGAACACCCGGATCCGGGCTACCAGGAGAAGTACAATACGCGTCCGGCGCTGCGGTTGATCCGGCCGCTGGTTGAGGGGCGTGCCAAATAGGAGGCGCTGAGCGCTATGAAGAAACTTCTGACGTTATGCTTCCTGCTGTTGATCGTGAATTCGGCGTACTTGTGGGCCTTTCCCGATCCGAACGTGTTCTACGTCTCCAACATCGTGGCGCATATCGTGGGCGGAGCACTGGTAGTGGCTGGATTGATGGCGCTGCGTGACTACCGCCGGGCGCTGGCGCCGCTGGCGCTGGTGTTGGTGAGCGGCGTGGCGCTGGCCAAGATGGGTGCAATCCGGCCCAATCAGTGGCTGGTGTGGGTCCACATCGCGACGGGGCTGGTTGCGGTAGTGGGAATGACGCGGGTGGCAAGAGGGCGCTTCGTTCCGGTGGTGGCGCTGGCGGCGGTGATCGCGGCGGCGGGATTCGTAAAGGAGCGCTTCTTCCCGAATCCGGAACACCGGATCAAGAATCCGGCGATGGTTCCGGTGGCCATGGAGGGCGAAGGCGGCGGGCCGTCAAGTCCGTTCTTCCCTTCGGCTTCAGTGACCAACACGGGCAAGATCATTCCATCGAACTTCTTCATGGATTCCAAGGCGTGCGCGGAGTGCCACAAGGACATCTACGACCAGTGGAACAGCTCGATGCACCATTTCGCATCGTTCAACAATCAGTTCTACCGGAAGTCGATCGAGTACATGCAGGACGTGGTGGGCACCCAGCCATCGAAGTGGTGCGCGGGATGCCACGATCACGCGGTGTTCTTCAATGGGCGCTTCGAGCGTCCGATCAAGGATCAGATCGATACGCCGGAGGCGCACAACGGGTTGGGCTGCATGTCGTGCCATTCGATTTCGGCAGTATCCAACACGGCGGGCAATGGCGGGTTCCGGATGGAGTATCCGCCGCTCCATGAGCTGACCACGAGCACGAATCCGGTGGTGAAGTTCGTGCATGACTACGTGACCAAGACGGCTCCGGAAGCCCACCGCCGCGCGTTCATCAAGCCGTTCATGCGGCTGGATGCGTCGGAGTTCTGTTCAAGCTGCCACAAGGTGCACCTGGACGTTCCGGTGAACAACTACCGGTGGTTCCGGGGCTTCAACGAGTACGACAACTGGCAGGCGAGCGGCGTTTCGGGACAGGGCGCGCGGAGTTTCTACTATCCACCCAAGTCGTCGACGTGCGTCGACTGCCACATGCCGATGGTGCCATCGAAGGATTTTGGAAACGTCAGCGGGATGGTCCACAACCACCGGTTCCCCGGCGCGAACACGGCGGTCCCTTACGTCAACAATGACCAGGAGCAGTTGAAGCTGACCGAGCAGTTCCTCAAGGACGGCATCGTTTCGGTGGATATTTTCGCCGCGTCCCCGGTGGAGGAAGACAAGCATTCGCCGCAGATGCGGCGGCGCGCGGGCGATGCTCCGTCGGCGGCGACGATGTTCGCGGTGGGTGAAGAGGCGGAGACGCAAGGCCAGGTACTGATCCGCGAAGTGGGCAAGATCGCGGCTCCGCTCGACGTGGTTCAACCGGTGTTCAAGCCGGGGGACCAGGTCCGGGTGGATGTTGTGGTGCGCACGCGGAAGGTCGGCCACTTCTTCCCCGGCGGGACAGTGGACGCTTTCGACGTGTGGCTGGAGTTGAAGGGCGAGGACGAGTCCGGCAAGGTGGTGTACTGGTCGGGCGCGCTGGACGGGGACAACGGCCCGGTGGAGCCGGGCGCGCACTTCTACAAGTCCTACCAGCTTGATGAACACGGGAATCCGATCAACAAGCGGAATGCCTGGCAGAGCAGGACGATGTTGTATGTCCGGCTGATTCCACCGGGCGCGGCCGATGTCGCGCACTACCGGGTGCGGATTCCGAAGGACGCCAAGGGCAAGATCAAGCTGACGGCGAAGCTCAACTACCGCAAGTTCGCGCATTACTACACACAGTTCGCCTATGCAGGGCAGCCTGAGGCAGGGGACAGATCACCGTTCGGGAAGGACTTCGACGACCGCAAGTTCACGTTCCTGCCCACGCATATACCGCGCAACGTGTCGGGACAGATCCGGGACCGGATACCGGATATTCCGATCGTGACGCTGGCGTCGGCTGTGTCGCAGTTGAACGTCGGCGCGGGCGGGGCCGAGTGGAGGCAGGCGGCGGATCTGAAGTCGCGCGAACGGTGGAACGACTGGGGGATCGGACTGCTGCTGCAGGGAGATCTGAAAGCCGCTGAGTACGCATTCAAGAAGGTGACCGAGGCGGAACCGGCCTACGCCGACGGGTGGCTGAACCTGGCGCGCGCCTACATCCAGGAAGGGCAGACCGAGGAGGCGAAGCCCTATATCGAGAAGGCGCTGTCAATTAACAAGGAGCTGGCCCGGATCCACTATTTCAAGGCGCTGATCCAGAAGGCTGACGGGGACTACGACGGCGCGATCCAGTCGTTGCGCGTGGTGACAGCGAAGTATCCGCGCGACCGCGTGGTCCAGAATCAGTTGGGGCGCATCCTGTTCCTGAAGCGGGACTACAAGGCCGCGCTGGCGGCGCTGGATTCGGTCCAGGATGTCGATTGCGAGGATGTGCAGATGCACTATACGAAGATGCTCGCCTTCCGGGGCCTTGGCGATACCGCGAACGCGGCGCGCGAAGAGCAGTTGTTCCGCCGGTTCAAGGTGGAGGAGGCGGCCCAATCGATCACCAACGTGAGGCGTCAGGCGAGTCCTGAGGACAACAACGAGCGGCAGTTCATTCACGATCACGAGTCGATCGACTTGAGCCGTCCGGCAAAGGCCGCTGGCAAGCCGCTGCTTGCGGGCGCAAAGGAGCCGCCGGCGGTAGGAGGAGGGTTCCGGTGAGGCTCTGTGTAGGGGTTCTGGCGGCCGCGGGGGCGGCGTTTGCGCAGGTCCAGTTCGCTGACGTGACGGCGGCGGCTGGGATCAAGTTCAAGCACAACGCGGGAAAGGCGGGGAAAAAGTTCCTGCCGGAGACGTTGGGGTCGGGCTGCGCGTTTCTCGACTACAACAATGACAATTGGCCCGACATTTTCCTGGTGAACGGGCGGAGCTGGGTTCCGGGTCCACGGAAGTCGTATCCGGCCCTATACCGCAACAACAAGAACGGGACGTTCACCGACGTGACGGCGGAGGCGGGCCTCACCGTGGAACTGCAAGGGATGGGCGTTGCCGCCGGCGACTTTGACAACGACGGCAATTCCGATCTGTACGTGACGGCGATCGAGGGCGACCGACTGTTCCGCAATCTCGGGACGGGGAAGTTCGCCGACGTGACCAAGGCATCCGGGATCGCGAACATCGATTTCTCGACGAGTGCGGCTTGGCTGGACTATGATCGCGATGGAAAGATCGACCTGTTCGTCGCGAATTACGTGAAGTGGACCGAGAAGGGCGACCTGTGGTGTTCGCTGGATGGGCAGACGAAGTCCTATTGCACGCCGGAGTCGTATAAGGGCACGGCGTCGAAGCTCTACCGGAATCTGGGCGGCGGGAAGTTCGAGGATGTGTCGAAGAAGGCGGGCGTGGGCGATGCGACCAGCAAGTCGCTCGGGATCGCGATCTTCGACATGGACAACAACGGGTGGCCGGACATCTTTGTCGCCAATGACACGCAGCCGAACAAGCTGTACAAAAACAACGGAAATGGAACGTTCACCGAAGCTGGCGTCGCGGCGGGAGTGGCGTTCGGCGAGGATGGCACCGCGCGGGGAGCGATGGGCGTGGATGCAGCCGATTATGATCGCAGCGGCCGGGCCCACCTGCTGGTGGGGAACTTCTCGAATCAGATGCTCGGGCTGTACCACAACGAAGGCACGGGGCTGTTTGTGGATGAGGCGCCGGCGAACAATGTGGGACGCGTGAGTCTGCTGTATCTGGCGTTCGGCGCGTTCTTCTTCGACTACGACAACGACGGGCTGTTCGATATCTTCACGGCGAACGGGCACATTGAGGAGGAGATCAGCCGGGTCCAGCCGCGGGTGAAGTACGCCCAGAATCCGCTGGTGTTCCGCAATCTGGGCAACCGGAAGTTCGAGCACGCGAATGCGAAGCTGGGCGCGGCAATCAACCGGGCAATCGTGGCGCGGGGCGCGGCTTACGCCGATTTTGACCGGGATGGCGATCTTGATGTGCTGTTGTCGACCAATGGGGGTCCGGCGTACTTGTACCGGAATGACGGCGGCAATGCGAACAATTGGGTGCGGATCCAGACGGCGGGAAAGAAGTCGAACCGGGACGGGTACGGCGCGGTGGTGCGGGTGAAGACGGCGGGGGGACAGGTGTGGTCGACCGTACGGAGCGGGTCGAGCTATTGTTCGCAGAGCGAGCGCGTGTTGTCGTTCGGGTTGGCGAAAGCAGGGAAAGTAGACTCAATTGAGGTCGTCTGGCCGAGCGGGGAAAAGCAGTTGTTTAGCGGCTTGGACGTGAACAAAACTTACCTCGTGGAGGAAGGGGCGAAGGCCCCTGTAGTGGTCAACTGAGCATGTTCAGGCGGTGGTAGATTCCGCCCTGGCGCATCAGTTCCTCGTGTGCGCCGGACTCGCGGATGCGCCCGCCTTCAACCACGGCGATCCGGTCGGCGCGGCGGATGGTGGACAGGCGGTGGGCGATGACGAACACCGTGCGTCCGGCCATGAGGGTCGCGAGCGCTTCCTGGACCAGCAGCTCGGATTCGGTGTCGAGGTGCGAGGTGGCTTCATCGAGGATGAGGATCGGCGCGTTCTTGAGCAGCGCGCGGGCGATGGCCAGGCGCTGGCGCTGTCCACCGCTGAGCTTGGCGCCACGCTCGCCGATCACGGTGTCGTAGCCGTTGGGGAGCTGGAGGATAAACTCGTCGGCAAGCGCGTTCCGGGCGGCTTCGCGGACTTCAGCGTCGGTGGCGCCACGGCGTCCGTAGCGGATGTTGCTGGCGACGGTTTCGTTGAACAGGAAGGTGTCCTGCGCGACGATCGCGATCTGAGAACGGAGGGTCGAGAGCGTGAACTCGCGGAGGTCGCGGCCGTTGAGGAGAATCCGGCCTGAGGTGGTGTCGTAGAAGCGAGGCAGGAGGCTCGCGATGGTTGACTTTCCGGATCCGGATGGGCCGACGAGGGCGAGCACTTGTCCGGCCTCGACTTCGAGGCTGATAGCGGCGAGTTCGAATCCGCTGGGGGAGTTCGGGTAGCGGAAGCCTACATCCTCAAAGCGTACGGATCCGTTAAATGGGGGCATGGGGACGGCGCCGGGGAGGTCGCGGACGCGCTCGGTGCGGTCGAGGTATTCGAAGACTTTTTGAGAAGCTCCGATCGCTTGCTGGAAGATGTTGAAGATGCCGGTTAGGCGCTTAACGGGCTCGTAGAGCATCAGCAGCGCGGCGATGAAGGAGGTGAAGGCTCCCGCGGACATCGCGCCGGTCTGGATCTGGCTGCGGGCGTAGGCGAGGAGTCCGACGATGGACAGCGCGCCGAAGAATTCGATCAGCGGCGAGGCGATGGCCTGTTGTGCGACGTAGCGGAGATTGGCGCGGCGCAGGCGGTCCCCGGCTTCGGCGAAGCGGCGGGCTTCGTGCTCTTCGGCGGCGAAGGACTTGACGATCACGTGTCCGCTGAGGGTTTCCTGGAGAATCTGGTTAATTTCGCCAGCCTGGTCCTGCGCGGTGCGTGTGCTGCGGCGGATGCGCTTCCCGAGCCGTGCGGTGGGGACCAGGACGACGGGGAGCACGGTGAGGCTGAACAGGGCGAGCTTCCAGTCCGTTTGCAGGATTACGTAGAGGAGCCAGAGCGCGGTGAACGATTGCCGGAGCCAGTCGGCGAGGATGTGGGAGACGGCGACCTGGATCTTTTCGATGTCGCTCATGATGGAGGACATCAGCACGCCGGTCGAGTGCTGTTCGTAGAATTCTGAGTCCTGGCGGAGGAGGCGCTCGAAGATGTGCTGGCGGAGGTCGGTAACGGCGGCGTATCCGGCTCTGTTGGCGAGGTAGTTGCCGAGGTAGTCGCAGAGTCCTTTGATGAGGAAGACGGCGACGATGGCGGCGGCGACGGCGGTCCAGATGTCGCTGAACCAGGGGTGGTTGAGGATCGTGAGCTGGATCTCGCCGCCCGGGATCCGGAGGACGGGTGCGGAGTGCTGTGTGGAGTCGGGCGCGAGCACCCGGTCAAACACGGGCTGAAGCAGGAGCGCGACGGCGGCTTGCGCGGCTCCGGCGATAGCCATCAGGACAACGGCCACGGAGAGCGTGCCGGCGTGTGGCCGCGCGTAGGCGAGCAGGCGGAACAGTTCGCGGGTCATAGGAGGCGGTCGATCGCGGCGAGCACCGGGGCGGTGCCCAGGTTCGCCAGGCCGTCTGGGGCGATGATTTGTTCGGCTGCCGTTTTCCAGGGAGCCCAGACTACGGGATCGGACGCACCAAACAGGACCGCGACGGGGAGTCCGAAGGCGGCGGCCACGTGCGCGGGTCCGCTGTCGTTGCCGAGGAACAGGCTCGCGCCGGCGAGGATGCTCTTGGTCTGTTCAAGAGGCTGGCCGGTGAGGCAGCGATATCGGGCGAAGGGTTCGAGGTTGTCGCCGGGACCGCCGATGAAGATGGGTTCGAGTCCTTTGTGGGCGATGTGCTCCGCGGCGTGGAGGAAACGCTGAGACGGCCAGGTCTTGGCCGGGGTCGCGGCGATGGGATGGATGACGGCGTACGGGTTGGAGATGGGCAGGGGCTGGGCGAAGAGACAGGCACGCGGAATCTCCTGGCGCGGCGCGCCCAGAAAAAACATTGCCGAGGCCAAATGTTCCGCCGTGTGGACTTTGCGGGTCAGACCGAGTATCTCCTGCGCGGTGGGAATCTTCACATTATGGACAAACCCGTGGCGGTAATGCGCGAATCCGGCGCGGAAGCGGGCGCGGGAGAGCGCGGTCAGCACCAGGCTGCGGGTGCCGCCGTGGAGATTGATGGCGAGCGACGCGCGGCTCGACCAGGCGTTGGCATGGGTGGGCGGAAGGATGGTCTCGATGTCCGGGTTTCCGGTGAACACGGCTTCGAAGCGGGGCTCGACGATCACGGAGACAGAGAGATCGGGACGGGCGGATTTGAGGATCCGGATGGCGGGAGTCGTGAGGACGCAATCGCCGAGGGACCGCAGGCGGATCAGCAGTACGCGCGCACGCGCGGGCAACTGGGTGAGGATGTCCACCCTACTCGCGGCGCGCTTCGTCGACCAGCATCACGGGGATGTCGTCGCGAATCGGATAGACGAGCCTGCACGGGGAGCAGCGCAGTCCGTTCTCCTCGTGGAGGAGCTCGATGGGAGTCTTACAGACCGGGCAGACCAGGATTTCGAGAAGCTCTTTGCTGATGGCCATCTCAGGAACTCGCTTTCATTTCCGCCCGGGCTTTTTCGATCACGGCGAGGTACTGGCGGGCCCGCTCTTCGATTTCGCCGTAGCGGCCTTCCTTGATCAGCTTGGCATCGACGAGTTCGCCGCCGACGGCGACGGCGCTCGCACCGGCCTTGAGGAACTCACCGGCGGTATCGAGGTTGACACCTCCGGTGGGGATCATATCGATTTGCGGGAAGGGGCCCTTGAGGGCCTTGATATACTTGGGTCCGCCCATGTTCCCGCAGGGGAACACCTTGACGAAATCGGCGCCCGCCTCCCAGGCTGTGAGGATCTCGGTGGGCGTGAGCGCACCAGGGCAGATGATCTTGGAATAGCGCTTGGCCATCTCGATCGTGGAGACCTTGAGCGACGGAGTCACGAAGAACTCGGCGCCCGCGAGCATGCAGATGCGCGCCGTTTCCGGGTCGAGCACTGTACCCGCACCAAGGACAAGCTTGTCACCGAACTGATCCGCCACCTTTTCCAGTGCCTTTACCGCGCCCGGCACGGTCATCGTGATCTCAGCCGCGCGGATTCCCCCATTGTAGATGGCTTCGATCGCGCGGATGGCGGATTCGGCGGATGCAGTGCGGACGACGGGGACTATACCGACGTCAAGCATGAACGACAGGGTTTGAGCCCGGGTCATTCGATTAGTCTACCGTGATGCCGAGCTTGGCATACCAAGGCTTGGCGGGCTTGAGCGCGTTGTTGACGGCGTTGATGTTGCGGACGCCCTCCTCCGCCAGCCAGTCCTCCAGAGCCTTGACTCCGTGCTGGGCGTAGACCGGGATTCCTTCCTTCCAGGTGGCGCGTCCGCACAGGACTCCTGAGAAGCCGGTGCCCGCTTCGGCTGCCATGCGGAGGGATTCGGTGAACTGGTCGTTCGAAACGCCCGCGCTCAGGTAGATGAAAGGCCTAGTGGCAACGGCTGCGGCGCGGCGGAAATGATCGAGCGCCTCGTCCCACGAGTAGGCCTTCTGGCCTTTGTAGACGCTGCTGCCTTCGGTGAAATTGGCGTTGATAGGGACTTCGACCTTGAGCACGTCGACCTTGTAGTGGGGCTTGGAGTACTCTTCCATGCTCCGGATGACGATTTCGGGCTTGCGCTTGGCGAACTCGAGTCCCTTTTCGTCACCGCCTGCCGGGTCATAGCCGACGAATTCGAGGAAGAAGGGAATGTCGCAAGCCTCGCACTCGGCGCCGATGCGCTCAATGAAGGCATGCTTGATGTCGTTGACCTGGGCGTCATCGAACGGAGTGTAATAGATGAGGATCTTGACGGCGTCTCCGCCCCAGTCCTTGATCCGCTTGACCGAGACGTGGGGAAGCAGATCAGGCAGACGTCCGGGCTGCGTGTTGTCGTAGCCCGATTTTTCGTAGGCAAGCAGGAGTCCGGCGTTGGCGGAACGTGCTTGCGCTGCGGGGAGTCCGAATTCAGGATCGAGCAGGATGGCGCTGGCGTGCGGGGTCAGGACGCGCGAAACGGCGATCTTGAACTCCTGCATCATCTCGTCGGTGATATCGGATTCCGCAACGCCTTTTGCTTTTGCAATGGACTTCTGAAGGCTGCCGCGCTGGTCCATTGCGGCGGCGGCAATGACTCCGCGGGAGTCGGAGAGATTTTTGAGGTGGGCAAGCTTGCCTGGAGTCATGGATTGTGTTGTTGAAAGCTTGGATTGGGATGGTCGCGAACGAGGCGGGACTGAACTTTCAGTATAGCGGGCTCAATCGAGGCTCGATGACCCAGTCGCCCTCCGGAGAGATGTATCCCGCTTTGCGGTCGAGAGACGCCGCCTTTCATCGGAACGGACCGGACCTGCCAGCACCGCCCAGAAGCCTGTGCTGGTGGTCCCTCGAACTGGAACGTGATCACGACCGAACCATCCCGGCGCAGGTGGCCTCGTGGGCCCCGGGAATTGGACAAATGCGCCGCGTCCATGCCGCGGCTAACAGCGCGAGACGGATTCGGCCAGGCACAGCGCCACAGCCTGGGCGGAGCCATCCCGGACCCAAGCGTCCAACTGCGCCACATCCTTCAATTGCTGGCCACGTTGGCGGCTTACCTCGATATATTGGCACGACACCTCTTCAATCGCGGTCATATCGCCCCACAGGCGCTCGAACTGGGCGACAGGGAAGATGTCCTCCTGGCCGCGGCCCCAACGCTTCTTGACGTCCTTGATCGTCATGTAGCTCGGGATCCGGCGGCTGGTGCGGCGGACGGCGGCCTGCACCAGGTCCGGGTTACCCAGGTCAGCGCGGCGTAGACCGAACACGGCGAGCATCGGATCGATCGAGATCCAGTAGGTCGCTGCGTTGTAGAAGCTGAGCCCGAACTCGATTTCCTCGTTGGGCAGGCAGAGTCCCTCGACCAGACGGAGGCGTCCATTCACGCGCGCCAGTCCACCGCCGTGGTCGTCGTACTGCCGGCGGATCACCTCGACCGTCATCACCGCGCCCGACGCGATGTGTGCGCCGAGCACCGCCGGATCCGGTGACGCCCCCAGCGTGTCAATGTTGTGGACCAGCAGATAGTCGATCTCCGGCTGCGCGGTGAGCAAGCGGTGCAGCAGTCCGTTGCGGAGCAGGTTCGGAACTTCATACCAGTGTCCGACCGGATGCAGGCACTGGCGCGGCAGGTTGTCCGTGTAGTCGCCCGCTTCGCCCGCCTGCTCGACCCACTTGATGAGGCTGGCGCGGCCGCTGTCCCGGACCTTCTGCTTCTGTTCATCCAACTGTTGCTGCGGCAGGACCTCCCACAGATATCGCAAGTCAGCCACCGTCGGGATCAAACGCAGTCCGATGCTCCTTCCCTCCGACACGTGGAGTTCCTTGCCCTCCGCGAATCTGGCCACCGCGTCGTGCGTCAAATAGCTGGTGGTGACGACATGCGGGATACGCGCCGCGGAGGTCCGCGCCAAGTGGATCTCGATGAAGTTACGGAAGCGGTCTCCGAAGCGATGGAAGGGATTGAGCGCTTTCACGACTCCCGCGCCCGTCGTCCACCGGCTGCCGGCGCCACCCGCCAGGCTCACCACCGCGAGTTGTCCGCCGGAGAGAGAGCGGCGGCCGGACGCTTCGTGCCGGGTGCTGTAGGCCGGCACCTCTTTCGCGCGTACATCCTCGATTGACGTGGCCGGCGGAAGCTGATTGCGCGCAAGCCCGATGCGTCCAGCACGGTAGTCGGCGCGGATCCGCTCGTGCTCGGCGGGATCAAAGCCGTGGCGCACGAGCAAATCGCGCAACTCGCCGGATGAGTCCGCCACGGCTGCCGCGTCGCGCGGTGTAAGCCGGTCGATCAGGGCTCCGGCATACGAGGGATAGGCGCCGGTGAAGCGCGCAAGCTCGCGCCGCCGAGCCGGAGTCAGGCCGCGTGCATCGCGGAGCCCCTCAGGCGCGCAGAGCAAATAATAGGAGGGACTCAATAGCGCGGCATCACCCGCATGGAGTTCCGCACGGGAGCCATCCTCATTGACCGCGAAATCGTAGACCACCGGTTCGATCGCGAAGGGGACGAAGTTCTCCATCCGCTGCTTGGTGGAGCTCAGGATCCGCGCCATCCCGTCGAGCGCCTGTTCGCGGATTGCCGGGTCAAAGAGGAAGCCCATACCGCCGCCGCTCATCCCGCCGAGCATCCAGAAACCCCAGAACTGTTCGCCGAACCGCTCCTGGCACGCCTGGATCAAGCTGTCGGTGTAGGCGTTGCCCGCCCAGGGAATGATGGCGCGGATCGGACCGTGAAAATTGGCGCTGGTGAGCGCGCCCACCGCGCGGATTTCGCCAAGCCTGAGCTTCGCCACCAGCTCGTCGAAAAGCCGGATCGCCTCCTGCCGGGCGGTCCACTCCGAACTGCCGCGCAGCAGGTAGCGCTCGGTGCACATCTCCAGGATCGGACCCACATCCTGGCTCATCCCGCCGTGGACCAGCACGAGCGAACGCTCCAGATCCCGCCGCGCCTGCGCGGGGACCTGGTCAGCGCCGAGCAACTGATGCCGGGGCAGCAGGCATCCGCGGCTGATGCCGAACTCGGGACTTCCTGGTGCGGCCGATTCGGCGTGGATCACTTTGATGCCGGGCCACAGCCCGCCAGAGTCCTGCCAGCCGCCGCCGGAGCCCCCTAGCCACTCACCGTAAATTGCGCGGGCCGCAACCCACCGGCGCCCGGATTCCGTGAGCACGCCTTCGAGAGAGGGAAGCTGGCGGGTCGCGCGCATGCACGCAGCGATCAGGCAGGCGAGCAGATTGGTGCTGACCGCCAACCGGCTGCCTTTCGGAATATCGTTCACCTGGCTGACGAGTTCGATGCCGAGCCCGTCTCGACCCGTGAGCCGCCGCAGGATTCCGGTGAGCGGACGCCCGCTGCCTTCCAGTCCAGCGGGAATCAGTCCGGAGGCGATGAGCGCGGCCTTGAGCAGGCCCAGGTAGTCGCGCGCGAAATCGAAGATCTCCTCCAGCATGGTGATGCTCGCTCGCGCCTCCAGGTCGACGCTCACCAGGCGGATCACGGGCTCGTCGATGATCCGCAGAAAGGCTTCGACCGGCGGTCGCGGAGCCTGGCCCGAACCGCGGATCGCCAAGTCGACGGAGATGTTGCAGACGCGCGCGCCCTCGGGATAGTCCATCGCGAGGAAGAAGATGTCGCTCCAGGCGCTGTGGCTCAGGTCCATGCGCACGGGCGTGACTTCGTGCAGGACCGGGAATGGGTCCGCGATCAGCGCCGGATGGATCCGCAGGGGGTAATCGTCCTCGTGACCCGCGCGGAACATCCATTGATTGCCGGGGAAATCGCGGACGCTGCGGCGCACCTGTCCGGCCAGAGTATGGAAGGCGAGTCCGCGGTAAGCCACCGCCAGCGCAGAAGAGAGCGCGGGACTCGGGCCGTGCTCCTGCTGAGCCGCGAGCAAAGCCTCGATCGCGGCCTCAAATCTCCGGCCGCGGATGTGCTCCACCGCCCGGTACGGAATCAGTGACGTTCCGCCTGCGCGCATCCCGATGTGGAAACGGTGCAGCGCGGTCAGGAACGCCAATGCGCGGACCCGCTCATAAAGGCTGCCCGCGCCGCGCCGGAACCGGTCGAGCGCCGTGGCGGCTTCGACCCACGTGTCAAAATCCGTAGCCGCCGTCCACGCGTCGAAGGGCTGGTGCCGGACGGTGTCGTCGCTGCTGGTGATCCGCTCGATGAGCTCGGAGACGGCGCTCATCGGACGGCCTGCTCCAGGAGCAAGGAGAGGATCTCGGCGCGGTCGGGTCCGTTGAGGCCAAGGGCGAGCTGGGCTTGGAGGAGTCCGTACTTGCTGCCGATGTCGAAGCGCTGTCCGGGGAGGAGCGCGGCGATTACGCGTTCGCGCTGGGCCGCGGCTTGCAGCGCTTCGGAGAGGCTTGGAATCCGGCCGCCGCGTTGCGCGTGCTCGTCGAAGAAGTCCATGACGGCTGGCGAGAGCAGGTGAATACCAAAGAAGCACAGGTAGTGGCCGCGGCGCAGTCCGGGTGAGTAAAGCTCGCATTCGGCCTGAGTGGGGGTGGGCTTTTCGAGCACGGTGTCGACCTGGTAGAGCTTCACTGGACCGTCCGTAGCGATCGCCGGTCCACCGATAGCGCCGAAGTAAGGCAGCAGGGACTCTCGGGTCGGCTGGACCGCCGTGACGCTGCACTTGTGCCGCTCATGGATCTCCACGAGTGTCTGGACGAGGGCAGAGCTGGGTCCCTCGTTCGCGAGATAGAAGTGATCACCGACCATGTGCAGGAACGGCTGGCCCGCGGTGAATTCGCGTGCCTGGTAGAGTGCGTGGCCATAGCCGCGGGGCTCCGGCTGCTCAATCAGCGTCACGTCGGAGGACACTGGACGGATCAGCGGCGTGAACAGGTCACGCGCTCCTGCCGGAATGATCAGCGCGATGCGGTCGCTGACGCCTTCGAGCATCCCGGCGAGGAACTCGAAAATCGAAGTCCGGCGGTTCTCGTGCGTGACGAGGGTCTGCTGGAGAATGTGTTGCTGGCCGGGTGCTCCAGCGGTAATGACGGCGGGAAATTTCATCGGTCACCATAATTATCGCAGCGGAGCGGGGGGCGTCCCATCCAGGCCGCGGGATAATTGAGGGGTGTTTCGACGGGCCGCCCTCATCACTGCGATAGCGTTCGCGCTCTACACTCCCTATGTATTGTCGCTGCCGCACTTTGGGTGGGCGGGGTCAAAAGCGGAGGCGAAGGCGAAGCTCGACGGGCGGGCGGAGAAATTTCGCCAGGGTTTGCGGGCGGACCACTTCTACATTCCCTCGTACGGGATCCACATCGCTGCCTGGGTGGCCTGGATAGCGTTCGGATACGGAGAGCGGCACCGGCTGGCGCAGGCGGCGGCAGTTGGCGCATTGTTGCTGACCGGCACTGCGGTCCTGTCGGACTACCGGGAGAATCAGCTCCAGCATGCGGTGATCGACGCGGCCAGCAAAGGTGGGGAATCGTGGGCGTCCGTAAGTCTGACGGAGGTGCTCACGGCGACGCGGCGGAAGTGGGGATACCTGGGACTCACACTGCTGCTCGCGGGGATGGCGAACGGGGCCGGGATGTGGATCAAGGGAGAGCGGAGGTGGGGCTGGCGCCGCGTCCGCACCGTGGCGTGCGTGGTGGGCGGAGCGGCTGGTACGTTGGGTGCGGCGATGGTGGTTCCGGCGCTATTTCCGGCGGTGGCGGTGGGAATGGCGGTGGCCGCGGTGTGCGTGATCGCGGAGTCGCGGCAGGACCACGTCAGTTGCTGAGCGCCGCGGGCTGCGCTGCCTGCGGCGCCGCTGGAGACGGCGCAAGCGTGTACGCACCAAACCGTACCGGCGCCGCGGTCTCGACCGGAGTCCAGTACACCGGGCCGGCCTGCCGGACATCGGTGGACCGGCTCAACACCGCGTGGGCTGCCGGGTCATAGGGAGAAAGCACCCATATGATGCGCCGGGCGGGTGGCAACATTACTGTACCCGCCTGGATCTCCGGTTCACTCCAATTGCGGCCGCGGATCAACCAGACCGCGGGCTTGTCCCGTGGATCGTGATCGTAGTCCTGGCGCAGCACGGCCACCGGAGTACCTGGGAAGTAATAGCTCAGGTGCCGGTAGGTGACGAAGCACTTGTAGCAAACCAGGACTGCTGGCCCGGCACCGGTCAACTGCCGTATTGAGGCAATGGTTTCGCGGGTTGCACGGTCTACGTACTCGACAGCCCGGAATCCGGTGGCGCCGGCCAGCCCTGTCATCGGCAGGAAGAAGATCACCACGTTGATGGCCACAGCGAAACCCGTGGCCATGATCCAACCCTCCTTGTTCAGCCGGGTCATCAGCGAAGCGAGGAGCGCGCCTCCGGCAAGACACAGAGCGGTAATCGAGACCAGCGTGTGGTCGGGATCGCCAACGTGGACGATGGAGTGGAACAGGAACGCGGGCGCCAGCCACACGGCGAGAAACAGGGTCCGGGGGCTCAACCAATGTGAAGGGCGCACGGCGGCCAGTGCCCAGATCCAGCTTGGGACGCCGATGCAGGTCCATACCGCGGCCGCGATGAACATGTGGGAGGCGGCCCGCGATCCTGCGCCGAACAGCGCCGATCCGGGTGAAAACTCGGCGCGCGAGTAGTCCAGTGTCAGCCTGGCGAACTGGCTCCAGCCCCCTCCCGCCGCGGCGGTGAGTGACAGCCAGGATCCGACCACGGCGAACATCGCGGCCGCGCCCCACACGACCCAACGCCATCCGGGCCGGGCGCGCCACGCCGTGTAAGCGACCAAGGGAGTGAGCATAATCAGCATCGCGGGCCTGAATCCGGCAAAGAGGCCAAGCAGCGCGCACGCCCAGACAAAGGCCGGACCGGCGCGTGATCCCGACAACGCGCGCCAGCAAGCGATTCCGACCCCGGCCGCACCCACCGCAAGCCATAGCCGGACCTGATTGGACAGGCACGCCATCCAGAAGACGGGATGGGCTGCCAGCAGCAGGGCAGCGGCGATTCCCGCCCGCGGCGAGAACATCAATTCCCCCAGCCACCAGAGCAGCGCCACGGCAAACACGGAGGCCAAAAGTCCGACAGCGATGAAGAGGCGCTCGGGTTCGGAGATCACCGGGCGCATCATCCGGAGCACGGCTACATGCAGCGGATAGCCTGGGGGCTGAGGCTGGTGGAGGGTGGGATTGAATTCCTCAAGCGCAAGCGCGAAGTTGACGCTGTCGAAGTAGTAGAGGTACTTTGGCGCGAGCGGAATCCTGGTGGCGGCGATTACGCCGGACAGCGCAGCCAAAATCATACCACGGCGCAGCCAAGAAGCGCCCCTCAAGGAGCAGCAGCCTCCCAATCAACCCGTCCCCGTTTCTACCCCTGCCACCACCTAGTCGCAATTAGAACATAGATGAGAGCCCGGTCCCATCTATCTTTTGGGCATCGCCTTGCGGTCACCAGGCCAGCGCGTATGCATCCGCGCGCGGATCGGCGCCTGCCTGCAGGACTCCGTTGGCACCCACTACGATCGCCGCGTTCAAGCCGATCGACCAGCCTCCGCCGGTCTTCAGCTTATGCCCGCGGCTGATCAGCTCCTTGCGGATGGAGTCCGGGATGCGGTCCTCGACCGTCACTTCGCCCGCGTACATCCGGTGTGGGAAATAGGACATCGGAAAACTGCGCGTGGACCAGCGGGGAGCCTCGATCGCGCGTTGGACGTTCATCCCAAACTCGGCCATGTTGAGGAACGTCTGCATCGTGCGCAGGCACTGGTCGTCGCCACCGGGACTGCCGAGGATCATCGCAGGCTTACCGTCCTTCATCACCAGCGTCGACTGAAGTGTGCTGCGCGGGCGCTTGCCCGGCTCGAGCGCGTTGGCGTGGCCGCGGGTGAGCGAAAAATAGTCACCGCGGCAATTGAAAGAGAATCCCAGATCGCCCATCACGACGTTGGTGCCAAAGCCGTTGTGAAGCGACGGTGTGAACGAGACCATGTTGCGGTGCTTGTCGACCACCGCGATGTAGGTCGTATCGCCGTTCTGTCCGCCTTCAGCCGACAGGTTGACATTGCCCGGCCGCTCGACCGCCGGAAATCCGGGCTGGAACTTCTCCGCCTCGCCGGGGCGGAATTCGAGCGAGGCGCGGCGCGGGTCGATCAGGGCGCGGCGGGAATCAGCGTAGGACTTCGAAAGCAGCCCTTCGAACGGAATGCGGATGAAAGCAGTGTCGCCCAGGTATTTCTCGCGGTCGGCGAAGGCGAGCTTGATCGACTCGATCGAGGTGTGGATGTAGTCGGGAGAGTTGTGGCCCATCTTCTTCAGGTCGTAGCCTTCGAGCAGGTTCAGCGCGGCGAGTTCGGCGGGACCCTGGTTGGACGACGCGTTCTTGTAGACCTGGTAGCCGCGGTAGTCCACCGACACCGGCTCCTCGAAGCGCGCCGCGTAGGTGGCGAAATCCTCGTAGCGGAACAGTCCGCCGTTGGCTTCGGAAAAGCTCGCCATCTCGCGCGCGATGGCGCCTTTATAGAACTCGTCGCGGGCCGCCTTCAGTCCGGCGCGGCGGCCATGGGACGAGGCGCGTTGTTCGGCTTCGACCAGACGGCGCATAGTGCGGGCGAGGTTCGGGAAGCGCGCGATCTCGCCACCCTTCCAGGTCTGCTGGCCGGGCAGCGGGAAGTAGTTGGCGGCTGACGACGGATACTTGCGCAGCCTCTTGGATCCGTTGATGGCGCCCGCGAGCTTGTCGTTTATCGGGAATCCGTTCTCAGCCATGTCGATGGCCGGGGCGAGCACCTGGGCGAAGGTCATCGTGCCCCAGCGGTCGAGCATCAGGTACCAGGCGTCGATCACGCCGGGGACGGTGCCGGCGAGGAGTCCGTCGCTGTCGGGGAGCTTGCCGCCGTTGTGCTTTTCGAACCATTCGATGGTGGCCAGCCGGGGCGCGGTGCCCTCGGCGTCGATCGAGACCACCTTGCCAGACGCCGCGTCGTAGACCAGGACTACTGCGTCGCCGCCGATCCCGTTGTTGTTCGCGTCGACGAGTCCCAGCACAGCTTGTCCGGCGACAGCGGCGTCGAATGCGTTGCCGCCTTGATGGAGGATCCGTTCGGCGACCTGGGTCCCTTCGAGCCTCATAGAGGAGACCGCATGGAAGCGGCCGAGGACGACGGGGCGGGTTTGAGGTTCGCGCCGGGCTTGGGGGAGGAGGGTGGCGGTGAGCAGCAGGGCCGAGAAAAGCAGCTTCATTGTATTGGAAATTATACTTGGAATGCGCCGGAGCGATTGCAACCTGTGGGAGCGTCGGGCCGATAAGCTGCAGGGCCGGGACCGCGAATGGCGTCCAAGAGAGAAACCGACGGCCGTAATCGTGCCGATCACCCTGTGGAAGCAAATCGCGTAAACTACCAGCTCTGCGTCCGGCTGCGCGAAATTCCCCACCGCCCCGCCGGCATGTGCCAAATCCCCCTGGAAACGGGCTAAATCGAACAAAAATAATGGCCCCCTGCGTGCAAACGAGACACTGTCATGCAGGCGCTCCGCGCAGAGGTTCCTGGGGACGGCTACCACGCCGGGCTGATCTCCTGCCAGGCCGCTTGCCCGGTCCACACCGACGCCAGGGGATATGTCCGGGCGATCGCGGAGGGGCGGTTCGAGGAAGCATACCTGATTGCGCGGGGGCCAAATCCGTTTGCCTCGATTTGCGGCCGGATTTGCGGGGCGCCGTGTGAAGCAGCCTGCCGCCGCGGGAAGGTCCCGCGGGTGGACGATGATGGGCGCTTCGTTGCGGTGGACCGCCCGATTGCGATCCGGGCGCTAAAGCGGTTTGCCTGCGAACAGGCCGGTCCGGACAACGGGTGCGAGCCAGGTGAGATGCTGCGGCGCATCAGTGCCTGGGTCCCCGAGGTCTCGGCGCACGCCGATGAGATGGCGGCGATCCTGCGGGCGGCGGCGAACGGAAAGGTCCGTAAGGGCGGCGGGCAGCGGGTGGCGATCATCGGCGCGGGTCCGGCGGGATTGTCTGCCGCGCACGATCTCGCGCTGTTGGGGTTCAAGCCCGTGGTTTATGAGACAGAGCCGGTGGCGGCGGGGATGCTTGCGGTTGGGGTGCCGGCCTACCGGCTGCCGCGGGAGGTGATCCGGCGGGAAGTGGCGGTGATCGAGGCGTTGGGAGTCGAAATCCGGTGCGGAGTTACGGTCGGCAAGGATATCGATTACGCGGAACTGAAGCGGGACTCAGGAGCCGTGATCGTCGCGGTGGGCGCCAAGTCGTCTCGCTCGCTCGGATTGCCGGGGGAACGGGGGCCGCGCGTGTATGGCGGAGTCGACCTGCTGCGGGCGGTGTCGCTCGGCGAGCCCATGAGCATCGGACATGAGGTAGTGGTCATCGGCGGCGGCAATGTCGCCTACGACGTGGCGCGCACGGTGGTCCGTCAGATCGCTTATGACACCGCGCGGACCGCGGCCCGGCTCGCGGGAACCACGCACGTCGTCCTGGCCTCGCTCGAGGGACTCGAGGAGATGCCCGCCGATACGCTCGAAATCCTCGAAGGCGACGAGGAGGGTATCGAGCGGATGAATGGCTGGGGTCCAGTCGAGATCCGGCGGGGGCCGGACGGAATGCCAGTCTCGGTGGAGTTCCGCCGGTGCGTCCGCGTTTATGACGCAAACCGCAGATTCGCCCCGGCGTTCGACGACAGCGAGCGGCGGACGGTGTCCTGCGATACAGTGCTGCTGGCCGTGGGCCAGGCGCCGTCGCTCGGGTTCCTGGGAGAGGATCCGCGCGGAGAGATGAAGGCGCCGGGCGTGTTCGCCGCCGGAGACCTCGCACACGGGACGCGGTTGCTCATAGACGCGGTCGCCTCGGGCAAGGCGGCAGCGCGGAGCGTGTATGAATACCTGACGGGGGAAAAGCTACAGACCGAGGTGACGACGGCGCACGCGGTGATCGAACGTTACCGGCGCGAGCGGGGCTATGAGTCGATCCGGCGGCAGGCTGTGCCCACGTGCGAGCCGGAGGAACGCCTGCGCCATCCCGACGTAGCCGTCGAGATGGGCTACACACCGGAGCTGGCGATGAGGGAAGCCTCGCGGTGCCTGGATTGTGGTGTGACGCCGGTGTTCGACGGCGCGCGGTGTGTGTTGTGCGGCGGGTGTGCCGACGTGTGCCCGACGCAGTGCCTGAAGCTGGTGCCGATGTCCGGACTCGAGCTGGCAGGCGTCGAGAGCGGCGCGGAGGACTCCGCAATCTTAAAGGACGAGGACCGGTGCATCCGCTGCGCGTTGTGCGCGATGCGCTGTCCGGTGGAGGCGATTTCGATGGAACGTGTCCTGACACAGACTGACTGGAGGATCCAATGAGGCTCGATCCCGAACCCTTACCGCGGCGGGACTGGCTGGGGCTGGCCTCCTTATGGTCGGCGGCCTCGGCGCTGGCATTCGGATTCATCGGCGCAATGCGGCTGCCCAAGGCTGCCGTTGTGGCGGCACCCTCCAAGGCGCTTAAGCTGACGCTGCCGGAGTCGCTGCCAGCGGGTGAAGCGTTTGTCCCGCCGGGACGCGCGATGGCCGTGTTCCGCGACGGTGAAGGTGTCTACGCGATCTCAACGATCTGCACCCACTTGGGCTGCGTGGTCAAGCCGAATGCAGAGGGCTTCGAGTGTCCGTGCCACGGCTCGCGCTTTGACCACGCGGGCGGAGTGGTGAAGGGACCCGCGCCGCGGGCGCTGCCGTGGCTCCAGGTCCGGTTGGCCAATGGCGAAGTCCACATCGACGAAGGCAAGACGGTTCCGAGCGGGACCAAGGCGAAGCAAGCATGAGCCCGAGCACCGAGCAGCGGCCGCCTTTGGCGGAATTCTGGGACAACCTGCGCGCGGCGCCGCGCCGGATCCTGGACACCGCGTTCCGCGGCGGGAGTCCGTCGACCGACCGCACGCGGTCAACCTTCGTGTTCGGAAACGTGTTCCTGCACCTGCACTCGGCCCGCGTTCACCGCTGGACGCTGCGTTGGACGGCAACCGCCGGGCTTGGAATCGCCACGACGGCTGCCTTCCTGATCACGCTGGTGACGGGCGTCCTGCTGATGTTCTACTACAAGCCTTACCCGGACGTCGCCTACCAGTCGATCAAGGACATCCACTTCGTCGTCCCCACCGGCCGCTTCATGCGCAACATCCATCGATGGGCGGCGAACGTGATGGTGGTGACTGTGATTCTACACATGGCTCGCGCCTTCTATACGGCGGCCTACCGGAAGCCGCGCGAGTTCAACTGGGTGATCGGGATGGGGCTGCTGGCGGTCACGCTGGGACTCTCCTTTACCGGATATCTGCTGCCGTGGGACCAGCTTGCCTATTGGGCGATCACGATCGGAGCCAATATCGCGCAGTCGCCACGGGAGGTGACCGACGCGCTGGAGATCACTGAATGGTTCGATCCGGGCGGATTCCAACGTGCGCTGCTGCTCGGGTCGGAGGTTGTGGGTGAAGAAGCGCTGATCCGCTTCTACCTGCTCCATGTCATGATCCTGCCGCTGGTGCTGGTGGGGTTGATGAGCATCCACTTCTGGCGGATCCGCAAGGACGGCGGACTGGCGCGTCCCGTCGATGCGGACCAGCGGCTGGAGCCCGAGCCCGGCGTGTATCCGGTGTTCACGCAGGCGCCGGAGAAGACCTACCAACTGGCGGCCGTCGTCGAGGGCCGGACGCCGGCGGTCGGCCGTGGTCCGGAAAACACCGTGCCCTCGATGCCGCACCTGTTCTACGCCGAGTTGGGCGTGCTGATGCTTACGACGCTGATCTGTGTCGCGCTGTCGATCGTGTCGGACGCGCCTCTGAAGGAGCTGGCAAATCCGAGCGTGCCGGAGAATCCGGCCAAGGCGCCGTGGTACTTCCTCGGCCTGCAGGAGCTGGTCGCTTTCTCAGCATTCATGGGCGGAATCGGGATTCCCACGATCGTGCTCGCCGGACTGGGGTTGATTCCCTATCTCGACCGGGAATCCGAGGGCACGGGCCTGTGGTTTGGCGGACCCGGCGGATGGCCGCTGGTGAAGCGCGCGCTGGTGGTGGGATTCGGCGCGTCGATCCTGGTGGAGGCGTTCGTGATCCGGTACGGCTGGATCCGCGAGTGGTTCCCCAGCGTCGGCCAGCTTGTGGTGACGGTCCTCAATCCCGGGACGCTGTTGACATTGATCTACGGCGCTTACTCGGTGTGGCTTGTGAAGCGCTATCGTTCGACGCGCGCGGGCGCGCTGGGGTTGTTCACTTGTTTCCTGTGCGGATTCCTGGTGCTGACGGTGGTCGGGACATATTTCCGCGGTCCGAACTGGGACTTCTACTGGTCGCCGTCGCAATGGCCGAGGCATTGAACGCGATGAAGAAGAACAAAATCCTGCTTCTGGTGTCGAGCATTGGCGTGTTCGTGCTGCTGGCCGCGGCTGCCATCGACGAGAACTTCTTGAAGCAGTGGCGCCGGATTCAGGCATCCGGCAGCCACGACGGCGAGCCGATCCCGGTGCAGTTGCGGCAGGTGGTGAACATGGGTCTGCGTACTGCCGACCGCTGCGTGAGTTGCCACGTCAGCATGGGACCGGGCGAGGATGGTGTCACCGGGAATGCGTTGTTCAAGAAACATCCGCCGGTGGTGCATGATCCGGCGCAGTACGGATGCACGGTTTGCCACGGCGGACAAGGATTGGCAACCGAAAAGGACGATGCGCACGGCACGGTCCACTTCTGGCCCGAACCGATGATCCCGGCGGCAGTGGCCGAGGCCGGATGCGGAACCTGCCACGCGGCGCCTGGAGTTCCATCCCGCGACACGCTACGGCAGGCGCGGGCCACGTTCGAACGGCTGGACTGCGGGGCGTGCCACCGCGTGGATGGGCGCGGCGGGACGATCCGTCCGGACGGTGGTGGCATGGAGGGTCCGGACCTGTCGCGTGTGGGGATCACGGGTTATGACGCGGGATGGCACGGCAAGCATGTGGCCAAGGCGGCCGCCGCGGACAAGGGTCCGTGGAAGACTTCGTTCGCGCCCGTGCCGGAGGCGGACCAGGGGGCTGTAGCGATGTACCTTGCCGTACGCAACAGTGCGCCGAGGCTGACCGAAGCCAAGTCCGTGTTCCTGAGCTACGGGTGCCTGGGCTGCCATCGTCTGAGCGGAGTGGGCGGGGACGAGGGTCCCGATCTGACACGCGCCGGAGAGCGGGATCCGGGCCAGACCGACTTCACGCACGTGCCCGAACAGCAGGGCCTGGACAACTGGATCGCCGAGCATTTCCGTTCGCCAGGCGCTGTGATGACGGGGTCGAAGATGCCGGCCGTGGCGGCCCCCGAGTCCGACATCCAGCAGTTGACGATGTTCGTGCTTTCGCTGCGGCGGCGTGAACTGCCCGGCGCGTATATGCCAAAGGACCGGATCGCGGTGGCGCGGATGGGGCAGCGCGAGTTCGCCCCGGATGGCGCGACCATCTACGGTGCGTTCTGCGCCGGCTGTCACGGCCTCAATGGCCTGGGACGGACGAGCGGCGATGAAACGTTTCCCGCAATTGCGAATCCGGAGTTTCAAAAGCTCGTCACGGACCGGTTCCTCACGGAGACGATCGCGCGGGGACGGCCGGGACGCAGGATGCCGGGTTGGAAAAAGGAAGGCGGGCTGCGGCCCGAGGAGATCCGCGTAGTGGTGGAGCACCTTCGCGCGCTGGCCGGTGTGACGGGACGGACCGAAGAGGACGCATGGAAGGCGAACGGGTCCACCGCGGAAGGCCGCAAACTGTACGCGGCGGCATGCGCGGGCTGCCATGGCGACAAAGGCCAGGGTGCGAAGGGGCCGTCGCTTGGAACCAGGGCGTTCCTCGAAGTGGCCACCGAAGGCTACCTGCGCGACACCATCACCAAAGGCCGTCCGGGTACCGTCATGCCCGCATTCGGCGAGCCGTCGACGGTGCACCGGACTTTGACGCCGGGGGATGTGGAATCGATCGTGACCTTCATCAATTTATGGAAGGGGAAGTAACGCTATGACGAAAGACGTCAACTCACGCCGCGAGTTCATGGCGCTGGCATCGGCCGCCGGATTCGCGGGACTGGTTTCGGGCGCGCGCGAGGCGTGGGCCGTGGAGGCGGTGTCGAATCCGCTGGCCCAATATCCGGACCGGGGCTGGGAGCGCGCCTACCGCGACCTGTGGAAGTACGATTCGACGTACACGTTCACCTGCGCGCCGAACGATACGCACAACTGCCTGTTGAACGCCTATGTCCGGCAGGGAGTGATCACGCGCATCGGACCAACGATGAAGTACGGAGAGGCGACCGACCTCAATGGCAACCGGACCAGCAACCGCTGGGATCCGCGCATCTGCCAGAAGGGGCTGGCGCTGACACGGCGCTTCTACGGCGACCGGCGGGTGAACGGCTGCATGGTCCGCGCCGGATTCAAGAAGTGGGTGGAGGAGGGCCATCCGCGCGGATCCGATGGAAAGCCGCCCGAGAAATACTTCCAGAGAGCGCGCGACCAGTGGGTCCGGGTGAGCCATGCCGAGGCGGCCACGCTGGTGGCCAAGACGCTCAAGAACATCGCCGAGACCTACACGGGCGAAGAAGGCAAGCGGCGGCTCAAAGAGCAGCACTACGACGAGGCGGTGATCGAGGCGTCACGCGGCATCGGGACTCAGGTGCTGAAGTTCCGCGGAGGCATGCCGCTGCTCGGAATGACGCGCGTGTTCGGGCTCTACCGGATGGCGAATTCGATGGCGCTGCTTGATTCGCGGATCCGCAAGGTGGGTCCGGACCAGGCGCTCGGCGGCCGTGGATTCGACAACTACTCCTGGCACACCGATCTTCCGCCGGGCCATCCGATGGTGACGGGGCAGCAGACGGTTGAGTTCGACCTGTCGTCAGTGGAGCACTGCAAGACGGTGGTGGTGTGGGGCATGAACTGGATCACAACCAAGATGCCCGACGCGCATTGGCTCACCGATGCGCGGCTCAAGGGTACGCGCGTGGTGGTGATCGCATGCGAGTATTCGGCGACGGCGACCAAGGCCGACGATGTGATCGTGGTGCGGCCGGGCGTGACTCCGGCGCTGGCGCTCGGTCTTGCCCACGTGATCCTGCGCGACAAGCTGTACGACGCGGAGTACGTGAAGCAGTGGACGGACCTGCCGTTGCTTGTCCGCATGGATACGCTGAAGAACCTGCGCGCCGAGGAGGTGTTCGGCGGCGCGCCGGCCGAGTTGAAAACGACGCAGGTGTTGGCGGCCAACGCGGTTGCGCCTCCGCCGGGACGCCACACCGAGCAGATCGTGCCGGAGAAGATGCGGGCGGGATGGGGCGATGCAGTCTGGTGGGACAAGGTATCGAATTCGCCGAAAGCGATCCACCGGGATATGGTGGGCAAGAACTCGACCGTGGGCGATCCGCTGCTCGAAGGATCTGTCGAGGTAACGCTCGCGGACGGGAAGAAGGTCCGCTGCCGGCCGGTGTTCGACCTGGTGAACGAATACGCCGCCCACTTCACGCCGCAGACGACGGAGGAGATCACGTGGGCGCCCGCGGCCGCTGTGGAAGCGCTCGCCCGCGATCTGGCCAAGGCGCCCGGAACGACGCTGTTCGCGATCGGCATGGGTCCGAACCAGTTCTTCAATAACGACAACAAGGACCGGGACCTGTTCCTGCTTGCGGCGTTGACCGGCAATGTCGGCAAGATTGGCGGCAACGTTGGCTCCTACGCCGGCAACTACCGGGTGGCGCTGTTCAACGGCGCGCCGCAGTACATCAACGAAAATCCGTTCGACATGGAGCTGGATCCGTCAAAGCCGGCGCGTCCGCGGCAGTATTGGCGCGCGGAGTCGGCGCATTATTACAACCACGAAGACCATCCGCTGCGGGTGGGCAACAAGCTGCTCACCGGAGCATCGCACATGCCCACGCCGACCAAGGCGCTCTGGTTCGCGAATGCGAATTCGATCCTGGGCAACGTGAAGTGGCACTACAACACCGTGATCAACGTATTGCCCAAGATCGAGATGATCGCGGTGAACGAGTGGTGGTGGTCGACCTCGTGCGAGTGGGCCGACGTCGTGTTTGGCGTCGATTCGTGGGCGGAACTGAAACATCCCGACATGACAGCGTCGGTGACAAATCCGTTCCTCGCGGTGTTTCCGCGGACCCCAATGAAGCGGATCTTCAACACCATGGGGGATATCGAAGTGCTCGCGCTGGTTGGGGACAAGTTGGCGGAGATCACCGGCGATGCCCGATTCCGCGACTACTGGAAATTCGTGCGCGAGGGGCGGTCCGATGTGTACCTGCAGCGGATCCTCGACTTTTCGACCAACACGAAGGGATTCAAATTCACCGATCTCGAGGAGCGCGCAAGGAACGGGATCCCGGCGCTGCTGCAGAGCCGGACATCGCCCAAGTCGGTTGGTTATGAGCAGGTGGTGGATTCCAGGCCCTGGTACACCAAGACCGGGCGGCTGGAGTTCTACCGCGGCGAGGACGAGTTCATTGCGGCGGGTGAGAATCTGCCGGTGCACCGCGAGCCGGTGGACTCGACCTTCTACGAACCGAACATCATCATCTCGCCCAAGCACGAGGCGATGCGGCCCGAGGGTCCGGAGAAGTACGGCGTCAAGCGCACCGACCTGTCGTGTGAGACGCGCTGCGGCCGCAATGTGGTGTTGACGTGGGACGAGGCCAAGAAGACCTCGCACCCGTTGGCCAAAGACGGCTACAAGTTTATCTTCCACACTCCCAAGTACCGGCACGGGGCGCACACGACGCCAATCGACACCGACATGAATGCGGTGCTGTTCGGGCCGTTCGGCGATCTCTACCGGCACGACAAGCGGAGTCCGTTCGTGACCGAGGGCTACGTCGACATCAACCCGGACGATGGGCGGCAACTGGGAGTTCAGGACGGAGACTACGTCTGGATCGACCCCGATCCCGAGGACCGTCCGTTCCGCGGCTGGCAGAGCAACAAGCGCGACTACGAGTTTGCGCGCCTGCTATGCCGGGCGCGCTTCTATCCGGGAACGCCGCGCGGAGTGACGCGGATGTGGTTCAACATGTATGGCGCGACGCCCGGCTCAGTGGAAGCAGCAAAGAAGCGCGCCGATGGGCTGGCCAAGAATCCGGCCACAAACTACCAGGCGATGTTCCGGTCCGGCTCGCACCAGTCGGCGACGCGAGGGTGGCTGAAGCCGACATGGATGACGGATTCGCTGGTGCGCAAGGAGATCTTCGGACAGCAGGTGGGCCAGGGATTCCTGCCCGATGTCCACTGTCCGACCGGAGCACCGCGCGAGGCGATCGTCAAGATCAGCAAGGCTGAGCCGGGCGGTATTGATCAGAGGAGTGCGTGGCGTCCCGTGCGGCTGGGAATCCGCCCGCGGAACGAGTCCGCCGCGATGAGGAAATATCTCGCCGGAGGCTTCTTCGGCGGCAAGGAGAGAGGATAAAGATGGCACGCGTTTATAACTGGCAACTCGGACGGGAGATGTCGTACTGGTATCCGGAGAGCCGCCCCCAGCGGCAGTTCGCGGCCGTGTTCGACACCAACAAGTGCATCGCATGCCAAACCTGCACGCTGGCATGCAAGACCACCTGGACTTCGGGCCGCGGGCAAGAGTACATGTTGTGGAACAACGTGGAATCGAAGCCGTACGGATTCTATCCGCTGGCCTGGGACCTGAAGCTGCTGGACATGCTCGATGGTGGCAAGTGGAACGGCAGCCGTTACGAGGGGCAGACTGTCTTTGAGTCCGCTCCGGCGGGCGAGCGGGTGCTCGGCTGGCGGCCGGAGTCGGAAGACTACGCCTACCCGAACTGTGGCGAGGACGATTGCGCGGGCCAGGTGGATGGTGGCGCCAGCATGGCCATGCCGCACATGAACTGGTTCTACTACCTGGCGAGGATCTGCAACCATTGCTCCTACCCAGCTTGTCTGGCGTCGTGCCCGCGCGGGTCGATCTACAAGCGCCCTGAGGACGGAATCGTGCTGGTGGACCAGGGCCGGTGCCGGGGCTACCAGGAGTGCGTCAAGGGTTGCCCGTACAAGAAGGTGTTCTTCAACCCGATGACCGGAACGTCGGAGAAGTGCATCGCCTGCTTCCCCAAGATCGAGCAGGGAATTCAGCCCCAGTGTTTCGTGAACTGCATTGGCAAGATCCGGATGGCGGGGTGGATCTCGAAGCCTCAAGACGCGCGGCCGGAGAATCCGATCGACTACCTGGTCCACATCAAGAAGGTGGCGCTGCCCCTGTTTCCGCAGTTCGGGCTGGAGCCGAATGTCTACTACATCCCGCCGGTGCATGTCCCCACGGCGTTCACGCGCCAGATGTTCGGACCCGGTGTGGACGACGCCATCAAGACTTACCGCAACGCGAAGAACGATCCGGATCTTGCAGGACTGCTGTGCCTGTTCGGATCGAGTGAGATGGTGATGCCGCGCTGGCGGCGGCAGGGCGACACCGTCACCGGACTCGACGAGAAGGGCAACGCGCTGGTCCGCGTGCCGATGAACGAGCCGGTGCACGTGCGTCCGGCATACGACAAGCTCTACCAGATCGCACGCACGAACTGCCCGTAGGAGGACGCCATGACAATGAAGAGGAAGCTGGCACTGGCAGGCGCGCTCATGGCCACGGTGGCGTGCCAGACCAAAGCTCCGGTGGCGAACGAAGTGGTTGCCATGCCGGTGGCGAAGCTGCCAGCCGCGCCGCAGGACTCCGGGTGGTCAGCGGCGTCTGAACACACAGCAAAGCTGCTGCCGCAGGACCTGGTGGATCCGCGTTTGATGAAGGCGTCGACCGCTGAGGTGCGGGTCCGCGCAGTTGCGAGCGGGTCCGAGATCGCCTTCCGGCTCGAGTGGACCGACCCCGTGGTGAACGACCTTCCCGGACCGGGGCGGTTCCTGGATGGCTGCGCGATCCAGATTCCGCGGGTCCGCGAAGCGAATCCTCCCGATCCCCAGATGGGCCAGGCGGCCAAGCCGGTCGACATCGCGTTCTGGCGGGCGGACTGGCAGGCGTCGGTGAACGGCCGCGAGGACTCGATCCGTGCGCTGTACCCGAATGCGGCCGTAGACCACTACCCGTTCGAGGCCAAGTCCATCGAGCCGGGGTCGGCAGTGGCAAAAGAGATGGCGGCGCGATATGCCCCGGCCCAGGCGGTGGGAAACCGGCGTGTGGGGCCGCGCGTCTCGCCCGTGGAGGACATGGTGGCGGAGGGGCCGGGGACGCTGTCCCCGGGTCCAGGGGGGTCGCGTGGGAAGGGTGAGCGGACGGACGGCGGGTGGTCCGTGATGATCGTGCGGAAGATGCCAGAGGGGCTGGCGCCGCGGCAGCGGACCCAGATCGCCTTCGCTGTGTGGGAGGGCTCGAAGGAGGAGACAGGGGCGCGGAAGATGCGGACAGGTTGGATTCCGCTATCGGTGAAGGAGTCCAAGTGACCGTAGAGGGACTTGCCGGCGAACGGCTGCGGGAGGCGGCGGAGTGGAGGTTGATCTCGCTGCTGTTTGAATGTCCGTCGGCGGTGTGGCGCAGCAGTGTCGCGGAGATGGCTGGTGAGGTGGGGGATTCCGACCTCCGCGAAGCCGCGGGACGGGCGCAAGAGGAAGCCTCCGAGGGGCTCTATCATTCGACGTTTGGTCCCGGCGGTCCGGCGCCGCCGCGCGAGGTGACGCACCGGGACATGATGCAGCTTGGGTACCTGATGTCCGAGCTTGACACCTATTACCGCGCGTTCGGCTTCCAGCCGTTGGGCGCCGAGCCGCCCGATCACATTGCGGTGGAAGCGGGATTCGTGTCGTACCTGAAGTTCAAAGAAGCGTATGCATTGGCGTGCGGGGATGGCGAGGCGGCTGCGGTGGTGGCCAGCGGCTGCGCGGAGTTCCTCAAAGAGCACCTGTCGTCAATCGCGACGCCGATGGCGGAGGCTTTGGCGGGCTCCGGTGTCTTATACCTGGAGGCGGTGGCCAGGGCGCTCGCGCTGCGGACGCCAGTGGCGAAGCCACGGTTCGTGGTGCTGGATGGCGCGGCGGAGGATACCGAAACCTGCGGTGCATGCTAGGATCGTACCGGAATGGCTCTCGCGGCACGGCGGTACACAGAACTTGAATACGCGGCGATGGAGGAGATGGCGGACCACCGCAGCGAGTTCTTCAACGGTGAGATCTTCGCGATGACTGGCGGGACACGGACGCATTCGCGATTGTGTATCGCGGTGCTGCTGAGGTTGGAGACCGGGGTGGCCGGCAGCCGGTGCGAGGTGCTCGACTCGAACCTGAGAATCCGCATCGCGGCGACAGGGCTTCAGACTTACCCGGACGCGAGCGTCGTGTGCGGAGATGCCCAATTCTGGGGGCAGTCCGAAGATTGCGTCATGAATCCCCGGCTAATCGTCGAGGTGCATTCCAAGGGAACCGCATCCTACGGCCGGGGGAAGAAGTTCGAGCATTATAAGCAGATCCCTTCGCTGCAAGAGTACGTGCTGGTTTGGCAGGACCGGATGCGGATTGAGGTGTTCCGGCGCGAAGCGGGGTGGGCCGGTATTGCGGCCGAGGGTCCCAGCGCAACCGCCCGGCTGGAGAGCATCGGTGTGGATCTGCCACTGGCCGGGATCTACACCGGAATTCTGCGATAGCATAAGGCCATGAGCACGCTTGCCACTCTGATGACAGTGGAGGAGTACCGCCGGTTGCCGAATCCGGGAAACGGGGCTCACTACGAACTTCATCATGGGGAGGTAGTGCTGGTGTCCGCACCGAAGCAGCGTCACGTGGATAAGCAGGTGAGGATCGCCCAGATCTTGGGCGAGGCGCTTCGTTCGTTCGGATTCTGCTGGACCGAAGTGCCGTTCCGGCCGGCGCCGGAACATGAAGTCTGGGTCGCGGATGTCGCTGTCGTCTCGTGGGAGCGATGGCGGTCGATTGATCCCGACGACAATCTGGGGGGCGCTCCGGAGATTGTGGTCGAGGTGATGTCCCCATCCAATACGTGGACTGAGATGGAGGACAAGGCTGAGACCTGCTTCGCTGGAGGCGCACTTCAGTTCTGGACGGTCCGGACCGACGGGGAGATCACGGTGAGAAGCCGCGACGGAGTCAACAGGACATTCTCTCCCGGAGTCCCGATCCCTATGGATGCCTTCGGGATTGGGCCTGTCACGGTTCCAGCCTGAGCCGAGATTAAGCCCTGAAACCGCGGACCGGGGACCCGCGTCCCCGTCATTGGTATACTTAAGAAGAATTCACCGGTCCGCCGCGGCCGGTCCTTTGCTTCACTCCTCCTCGCCCAAACGATGAAGTACGCAGCCCTGTTGCCTCTGAGCGCAGCCTTGGTGTGGCCCGCCGACATTAATTTCACCACCGGCCAGGCCGCGCGTCTGGTCATTGGCCAGCCGACTTTTACGGCGGCCCAGCCAGGCACGTCGCAGGACCTGTTGGGCGGCCCACACGGAGTCGCTTACGCGAACGACACGCTTTTTGTCGTAGATGCCAACAAGCTCGGCGCGTCGCCCTCCAATCACCGGGTCCTGATTTACCGGAACTTGTCGCAGGTACTGCCGTCGCCCACGGCGGAAATCGAGCAGGACGGCCGGATCTGCAAGGTCTGTTTCGGACGGGCCGACACGGTCGTGGGCCAGTCCGCGTTTGACAAGGGCGACTTCCGCGCGCCCGGGCAGGACAACCTCCGGACGCCAACCGGAATCTCGGTGGACGGCACGACGATGGCAGTGGCCGACACCGACAACAACCGGGTGCTGATCTGGTTCACGATTCCGCAGTCGAACAACGCCCGCGCCGATGTGGTGCTCGGCCAGCCGGACTTCGGGCGGGCCCTGGTGAACGATGGCCAGGGCAACGTTCCCACCGCACGCGGACTCCGGGGGCCGCAGGGGGTCTGGATCCGTGGTGGCAAACTGTTCGTGGCCGACACTGGCAACAACCGGGTCCTCATCTGGAACACGGTTCCGCGCAACAACCACACGCCCGCCGACGTAGTCGTGGGCGCGCCGGACTTTACCACGTTCGTTCAGCAGGATCTGACCAGGACCACGATCGACGCCAAGCCGAATACGCTGCTGACGCCCGTGGCGGTGACCAGCGATGGAGTGCGGATGTTCGTGGCGGACCTGGGACACAACCGGGTGCTGATCTGGAACTCGATCCCGACGTCCAACAGCCAGCCCGCAAGCGTCGTGCTTGGGCAGAAGACTTTCGAGACCGCGGTTGCCAACAACACCAGCGAGCTTTGTGCCGCCACCGGGAAAAATGCTGACGGAAAGGACACGTTCCCTGCGCTGTGCGAAGCCTCGATGGAATTCCCACGGTTCGCTCTCTCCGACGGCCGCTATCTGTTCATCGCCGACGGCGGCAACGACCGGATCCTGGTGTACAACTCGATCCCGACGCAGAACGGTGCGCTGGCCGACGCGATTATCGGGCAGATTACGCCCCGGTTCAACCTGATCTCCGATAGTGCCGATCCTCTCGGTGTGGCTTCCTCCGGCGCGGTCCGGACGCCGCTGGCCCTGGCCTGGGATGGCCGGAACCTGTATGCCTCGGACCCATTCAACCGGCGGATTCAGGTGTTCACGATGGCTGAGCGGAAGGTGCCGAACACGGGCGTCCGGAATGCGGCGCAGCGGGAGATTTTCGCGGTAGGCGCCGTTTCGCTGTCCGGCTCCTCGAAGGAGAACGACGAGGTCACCGTAACCATCAAGTTGGGCGAGGCTTCGAGAGAGTACAAGTACAAGGCCAAGGCGAACGAACGGCTGGAGCATGTGATCCAGAATCTGGTGGATTTGATAAACACGAGGGAGCGGGGCGGGGATCCCGCCGTTCTGGCGACTCCGAATCTGATCCGCCTGGCGATCATCCTTACGGCCAAGAGCAGTGGCGCGGCTGGCAACAATGTCGAGATCACGGCAGCCGTCTCCACGGGCGCGACCATACAGTCGACCACCAGCGGTCCACGGTTGTCGGGCGGGCAGGACGCGGCGTTGATCGCGCCCGGCACGATCGTGACCATCTTCGCGGCGGACGATCAAGGGCTTGCCGACCAAACTGTCGCGGCGCCGCCAAACGTGACGGTACTTCCGACGACACTGGGCGGTGTGCAGGTTTACTTTGACGGGATCCGGGCGCCCCTGTTTTCGGTGTCGCCGAACGAGATCAACGCGCAGGTGCCGTTCGAGATCCTCAATTCGGACAGCCTGAACGCGTTCGTCCGCACCGTCAGGCGCGACGGTTCGGTGTCGGTGTCAAGCGCGATCGCAGTTCCGATCATCCGCCAGAATCCAGGTCTATTCGCGGCCGCGGGCATCGATCCGCGTCCGGCGATCGCCTTCCACGCGAGCGAGTTTGCCACCGGCACGGTGTCCGTGGACGGCTCGATCCGCGGGGGCGATATCGCGACGGTGGTCATTTCCGATCGCGAATACAAATATACGGTAAAGGAAAGCGACACGCTGGCGACCGTCCGCGACGGGCTGATTGCGGAGATCAACCAGGATCCCGAGGTACAGGCATCGGCTGCGGCAGCTTTTACCCGTATCCGCTTGCGCGCCCGCAAGCGCGGACCAGAAGGGAACGGGATCGTCTATCGCGGTGCGGTCCGCGATGGGGACCAGGTGATTCTGACGGCGACGACGCCGGCGCTTTGTTGCGCCAACCGGGGTCCGATCACCGAGGACAATCCAGCGCTGCCCGGCCAGACGATCTTGCTGACGGCGACGGGGCTGGGATTGGTGAAGCCGGACGAAGAGCGGAGGCGCCAGGACACGGGACAGGTCTTTAGGGGGTCGATTGATAACGATCCCGTGGAGTTTGTTTCGTCACTCGCCGGGGGCAAGACGGCCAACGTGCTGCAGGCGGCGATGCGGCCCGGTTCAATCGGGATCTACGAGGTAATTCTCGAGCTAAACTCGGATCTGCCCACCGATCCCCGGACGCAACTCACGATTGCGCAGGACATTTACGTGTCCAATATTGTGACGATCGCGGTCCGGAACCCGAACGAACAGCCTCAATAGATTGTCACTTGCCAATTGCCTGGCGTAGATCTTTGCGCGTTTATTGGGCGTGCAGCGGATCAGGAAGCCTTGCGCGGGCCGGGCATCGCGCTTCAATCGTTGCGAAACGTTCCCTTTTTCCCACAGCGCACTACACGTACTCTATCCATCTGGGGGAAACCGTTTGGCGCCAACTTCCGGAAGCAACCTCAGAACCGGTGACCCTGCAGACGGTCGAAGGACGCGGAGGTGACGGGAGAGGTGTTCGCGGAATGCAAGGGAACGAGGCGGTTTCCCGGTTTTGGGTTCCTTGTCCCCGGCCGTGATGCGGAATGTGAGAACATGTGTGAATTATGGGGCTTCGGATTCCCGCGCCGATGGTGCGGCCATTCCGCAGCCAGTTCATGGTTCGAACTAGTTGGGCACAGGCCGGGAGGCCGGTCCTACGGGGGTGAACAATGGTGGTCCTTTTGGTTGTCTTAATGGCGGGCATGTTTGCTCCGTTTGCATGCGCGCAGGTTTCAACGGGCGAAATCTCCGGCGCTGTCACAGATCAGAGCGGTGCAGTGGTGGCCGGCGCCAAAGTCACGGCGGACAACAAAGACACAGGCGCATCGCGTCAAACCGTGACCAGCGCCGATGGTTCCTTTGTGATGACGTTGCTTCCGCCTGGAGAGTACTCCGTATCCGTGGAGGCGCAGGGTTTCCGGCGTCTGGTGCAACAGACCGTGCCGTTGCAGGTGAGTCAGCGGCTGCGGCTCGACGTGGTTCTCGAGGTCGGACAAACTACGGAAACCCTTCAGGTGTGCGAACCGGAGACATCCTTGACAAGTGTGCCGGTGGGCGGTTGACACAAACGAAGGGTAACCGGGGGACAGCGGTTAAGCTGGGGGATGCCCTGGCGAGAGGTGAGCCGCATGGACA
>Ga0194132_10001439_pt1 | contig 48177 bp, 46 predicted proteins | sample TA2KigOf80mmetaG_FD_148612 | JGI IMG/M metagenome (GOLD analysis project Ga0194132, IMG submission 148612) | Freshwater microbial communities from Lake Tanganyika, Tanzania - TA2015054 Kigoma Offshore 80m | ecosystem: Environmental > Aquatic > Freshwater > Lake | place: Tanzania: Lake...
CGCTTGCGCCAAACCGATGGACTCTGCCTACGCTAGGGGTTCCTGTGCTAATCATAGCTCGCGAAAGATGGGCGTGCACAATTGATAGTGCCAAAAATCTTGGCAAATTCGTTTCAACCCGGTTCCATGTTATTTTCCTTTTCTTTGATCCCATTACTTATTACGATAAATGCTAACGCGAAAAAGTTTCACAATCCCGCCTGACCGCCCCTTTTCTAACGCGATTCTCGAGGTTTGGCCATGAAAAAAAATCGGATAATGTTGTCGATTTTTGTCGGCATCATCGTTCTTGCATGCCTTTGCATGGACCCGACTCCCAGCTGGGGCCAAAAGGCGCCCCCGCCCGCCAACCCGCAAGCTCCGACGATCAGCCCCCTGGCAACCGGCGTACAGCGCGGTGTTCCGAACGAATTTGTCATCACCGGAACCAACCTTGCCAATCCCACGGGTGCCTCGTTCGGAGTTGCCGCCAAGGTTACCATTCCGACAGCTGACAAGAATGGTCTGGACGCCACCAAGTTCAAAATCAACATTGAGGTTCCCGCCACCACTCCGGTCGGTTGGTATCCATTCCGCCTCGCCACGCTGAAAGGCGCGTCCAACCTGCGCGTCCTGTGCATTGACGATATTCCCCAAGTGATCAGCGCGGGCACCAACCGCAGCAAGCCTGTGGCCCAGGCCATTACGGTCCCTTGCACGGTCGCCGGCGCCGTCGCCACGGAGCAATTCGACTACTACAAGTTCACGGTAAAAGCCGGCCAACGCCTCAGCTTCGATTGCCTGGCACGGCGGATCGGCAGCGCGGTCGACGCCCAGATGTCGGTCTATGACGCCAAGTCGATGCGCGAAGTCGCATTCGACAACGATTCCCCGGGCTGCCAAACTGATCCACGCATCAGCTACACCTTCAAAGACGGCGGCGAGTATCTGCTCGAAATCAAAGACGTGCTCAATCGTGGCGGCGGCGAGTACTTCTACCGCATCCGTATCGGCGATTTTCCCCTGGCAACGACGCCCATCCCGATGGCGGCCAAGCGCGGAACCAAGGCGAAGGTTCTTTTCGCCGGGCCCGCCGTCGATGGCGTCTCGCCGGTTGACGTCGAAGTGCCCGACGACCCGACAACCAACGTAGTTTGGGTTTCCCCCAAGGGCGCCTCAGGCCTTCACGGCTGGCCCGTTCCGCTCACGCTAAGCGACCATGACGAAGCCGTCGAATCGGAGCCCAACAACGATCCCAAGCAGGCCAATCGCTTCTCGGTTCCAGGCGGCATCACGGGGCGCTTTCAGCAGAGCGATGATCCGGACTATTACATCTTCAGCGTGAAAAAGGGACAGAAGCTGGCGATCGAGGGCCAGACGCTTGAATACTACTCGCCGTCGATTCTCCACATGGTGCTCAAGAACGCCAAGACCGGCGCCGATATCGCCAAGTCGAACCCGCAGGCGCCCGTCCCGACCGATCAACGCATCGACTATACGGCCACCGACGACGGCGACGTACTGCTCGAAGTGACGCATTTGCACTTCGCCGGGGGCGCGAGCGAAACCTATCGCATCACTGTGCGGCCGGCGACTGCGGGTTTCGATGTCGTACTCCCCAATGAACGATTCGACGTCGCCCCGAGCGGTTCGGCCGCCATTCCGGTTACCATCGTGCGCAAGGGCTACACCGGTCCGGTCGAGTTGTCGGCTGTGGGTCATCCAGGATTCACCGGATCGGCGACGGTCAAAGCGGGGCAAAACGCGTCGCTCCTCTTGGCCGTCGCCAAGGGCGATCTGCCGATGGGCGCTTACCAGTTCAAGGTCGTCGCTAGAGCCACGGTTGATGGACAAACCGTGACGCAGGCGGCGAACGCGAAGGCCCAGGTTCTCGCCGCAATGAATGGCCTGGCCTATCCGCCGATGCACCTGCTTAACTCCGTGGCCGTGGCCGTCAAAGAGAAAGCTCCGTTCACGCTGGCGATCAAGATGGATCCGGCCGAGGGGGTTCCGGGCACGACGGCGAAAATCACGGTGACAGCGACGCGCGATCCGGGCTTCGACGAAGAAATCACTCTGAGCCCGCCGACGGGGTTGCCGGCGACGATCCCGCCGCTCAAAACCGTGCCGGCGATCGCCAAAGGCAAGACCGAGTCGACGTTCGCCATCGACCTCAACGCCAAGACGCCGATGGGCGAGTATTTCATGCTCGTCAATGCCAAGACGAAACACCAGGGCAAGGAGTTGACCGGCGCCGCCCCGCCGTTGATGCTTGTGTTGGGCCCGCCGTTTGATGTGAAAGTTGAGCCCGCGACCGCGAATCTTGCTCCGGGCGGCAAGGCCAAGGTCAAGATCAGCGTTACGCGCAAAGGCGGCTACAAGGGGCCGATCGCGCTTGACTTCCGCAATCTCCCCGCTGGCGTCACGGCGGAAAAAGCCGTGATCGCGGCCGACAAGAACGATGTCGAGGTCACGCTCAGCGCCGATGTCAAAGCGGCGCCGGCGGCGGCCGTCACGGTAGCGGTCGGGGGCACGGCGACGGCGCTAAACAATCTCCAGGCCGTCTCGCCTGCGTTTGCCGTCAGCGTGCAAAAGAAGTGATATAATATTCGCGTCGTGCGGACGGCCTTGACGCCTTTTCCGCCCCAGACGCACCAATCCCCAGACGGAGACAGCATCATGAGCACCCCATCGGCGGCCAGCCACGAATCCTTTGACATTCAGCGTCATGGCGAAATCGCAGTCGTCACGCCGTCGGCTCGCGTCGAAGAAATGCACGAGACGATGATCGAGCAGGCGGCGCGGATGGTGATTCAGTCGCTGAAAGCCGACCCGCCGGCCGGCATCGTAGTCGACCTCAGCCAGGTCACGTACTTCGGCTCGGTTTTCGTGTCGTTCCTGTTGCGTTGCCATTCCCAGGCCCGGAAGCATGGCAGCGAAATCGTCCTCGCCGGCGCCAGCGAACCGGCCCACGAATTGCTCAAGTTGCTCGACCTGGAAACCCTTTGGGCGATTTACGACACGCGGCAAGAAGCCATCGCCGCCTTGAGCGGGTCGGATTGATCCACGTTTAGGGAGGGGCGAGGGGCGAGGGGCGAGAAGTGCGAGCATCGCGCGAATCCGCCCAGCGAGCGGGACGATGCGTGTCTGAACGATTCTGCCTCGCCCCTCGCCCCTCCCCTCTCGCCCCTCAATGACATGTCCCACGAAACTCTTGCGGTTCTGATCTCCGGCGGACTCGACAGCGCCATACTCCTGGGCGATGTGCTTCGCCGGACGTTGGCGGTATTTCCGATCTACATACGCTGCGGCCTGAGCTGGGAAGCCGTTGAGTTTGCGTACCTCGAGCGTTACCTGGATGCACTGCGATGCCCTGGTCTCAAGCCGCTGACCGTATTGGCGCAGCCGATCGCCGACGTGTACGGCCCCCACTGGAGCATTACGGGGCGAGACGTTCCTGACGCCGACACGCCGGATGATGCCGTCTTTCTGCCGGGCCGCAATGTGCTTCTGCTGGCCAAATCGCTTTTGTGGTGTCATCTGCATCGGGTGCCGGCACTGGCGTTGGGATCGTTGCAGACTAATCCGTTTCCGGACGCGACGCCGGAGTTTTTCGCCGGCTTTCAGAACCTCTTGAACCAGGCGATGCAGGGCCGGGTCGAAGTGTGCTTGCCGTTTGGCGGCATGAAAAAGACGGCAGTGCTGAAGCTCGGCGCCGAATTGCCGCTTGAGCATACCCTCTCGTGCATCGCGCCGGTTGGCGCCCTTCATTGCGGCCGGTGCAACAAATGTGCGGAACGCCGTCACGCTTTCGCAGATGCGGGTATGGCCGATCGAACGCGATACGATGCATAACCGCCGCCATTGGCGAGCGTGAAGGGTTAACGCGACGGAGATTTCGCCATGCCGAATGTACTCGCAATCGATCAAGGCACGACGAGCACGCGGGCGGCGGTGTTCAACGAGCGCGGGCAATGTCTTGCGAGCGTCAATCGCGAAATTAGCCAGCACTATCCGCGATCGGGGTGGGTGGAGCATGATCCGCTCCAAATCTGGCGGACCGTCACGGAGGTTGTGCCGCTCGCGCTCGCCCAAGCTCGGCTCAAAGGGACGGAGTTGGCGGCGATCGGCTTGACCAACCAGCGCGAAACGATCCTACTCTGGGACCGCGCTACGGGTCAGCCGGTCACGCCTGCCATCGTATGGCAAGACCGCCGCACCGCCGACTTCTGCCGCGCCCGCCAAACCGACGAGCCGTGGCTCTTCGAGCGAAGCGGGCTCGTCTTCGATCCGTATTTCTCCGCTTCCAAGATTCACTGGCTGTTGAGCGCCGATCCAACGCTTCGGAGCCGAGCGGAGGCAGGCAAACTTGCGGTCGGCACCATCGACTCCTGGCTGCTATGGAATCTGACAGGTGGCAAGGCGCACGCGACCGACGTGTCGAACGCCTCGCGCACGCTGCTGCTGAATCTACGCACCGCACAGTGGGATCCGGACCTCTGCCGATTCTTCGGCGTTCCCGAAGCGATCTTGCCGGCAATTCGTCCGAGCGCGAGTCGATTCGGCGCGACGGCGGGAGTTTCGTTCCTCCCCGACGGCGTGCCGATCGCGGGTATCGCCGGTGATCAGCAAGCCGCCCTGTTCGGTCAAGGCGGCTATCGCGCCGGCGAGGCCAAGTGCACCTATGGAACCGGCGCGTTCTTCTTGATGCACACCGGTGATGATCCGATTCGCTCGAAACACCGCCTGCTGAGCAGCCTGGCCGCCACGATCGACGAAAAGCCGCAGTATGTGCTGGAAGGCAGCGTGTTTATCGCAGGGGCAGCAGTGCAATGGCTGCGCGATGGCTTGCATCTGATCGCGAGTTCGGCGGACAGTGAAGCCCTAGCCCAGCAATCGTCGGCGGACGAACCGCTCGTGCTGGTCCCCGGCTTCGTCGGTCTCGGTGCGCCCCACTGGAAGCCGGACGTGCGCGGCGTCTTGTTCGGGCTCACGCGCAACACCTCTGCCGCCGATTTAGCACGGGCGGTGCTTGAAGGAGTCGCGCTGCAAGTCGTCGATCTGATCGAAGCGGCGGACGGTGACGCGCCGGCGCCCTTGCAGGCGCTGCGCGTCGACGGCGGCATGGCGCGGAATGCGTATTTTCTGCAGCGCCAGGCGGATCTGTTCGGGAGACCTGTCGAGGCCTCCCTGGAAACGGAGGCGACCGCCCGTGGCGCCGCATTCTTGGCAGGGCTTCAAGTCGGCGTCTGGCCCACTCTCGCCACGCTGCGAAGCCTTACGCAAACCAGCACGCGCTTCACGCCTCAGTTGGATCAAGCTGGACGCCAACGTAAACTGAATCTATGGCGGCGCGCCGTCCGGGCCGCCATTGCGTTTTACGATCAAGAGCCGCGCACGCAGTAAGGCGAGCGGCAAGTCTTGTCCTCCCCTCTCCCTCCGGGAGAGGGGCCGGGGGTTAGGGCGGAACCTTCATTTTCCTGTGATTTGCCCTCACCCCCAACCCCTCTTCCGGAGAGAGAGGGGGGGTGAATCAAGTGCTCCATTCGCAGTAAGCGTGCTGCACTGGGGGATCGCCATGCTCACACCTGAAGTTCTCCGGCAAGTGCGCCGGCTGCAACTCCGCGCTCGGCGTGCCGTGGAAGATCCGCTCGGCGGCGCGTATCGCAGCGTGTTCAAAGGGGCCGGCATCGCGTTTGAAGAAGTCCGCGAATACCAGCCGGGCGACGAAATCCGCAGCATCGACTGGAACGTCACCGCCCGCATGGGGCACCCATTCATCAAACGCTACATCGAAGAACGCGAGTTGACGGTCCTCTTTCTTATGGACGCCAGTGCCAGCATGAGCTTCGGCACAATAAATCCTACCAAGCGAGACGTGGTGGCCGAGATCGCGGCCTTGCTCGCCCTGTGCGCGGTCAGCAATAATGACAAGGTCGGCTTGATCGTCGTGACAACCGAAGTCGAGCGATTCGTCCCGCCACGAAAAGGGCCTCGCCACGCCTTGCGGCTCATTCGCGACTTGTTCGTGCAGTCGCCGCTGCTCGACGGCACACGCTTGCAGGCGGGGTTTGATTTTCTCAACAAGGTGCAGCATCGCCGGGCGTTGGTGTTTGTTTTCAGTGACTTTCTTGATCTTGATTATGAACGAGCGATGCGGCGAACCGCACGCAGGCACGACGTCGTCGCCGTGCACGTTCGCGACCCACGCGAGCTGGAGATTCCCGAAGTCGGCTTGCTGGAGGTTCACGATGCGGAGACGGGAAACTGCATTCTGATCGACACGAGTCAGCCAGATTTTCGTGCCGCCGTCCAGACCCAGCGCAGGAATCGCGACGACGCGTTTCGGCAATGGACCCGTGCTCACAACATCGATGTCCTGTCCGCGTCGACCGTAGGCGACCACCTCGATGCGTTGATGCGATTTTTTCAAGCACGCGAACGACGGCATAAGCAATCATGATTCGGCTCGGCTTGCTCCTGGCGCTGGCGCTCCTCACGGCTCATCCATGCCGCGGCGGGACCGACACGCAGCGTCAAGGAATCGCGACTCTCGAAGTGCATTTTGACGCAGCGACGCCGAGCATCACCCTGGCCGACCTCGTTGTCGTGACACTGACCGTGGATGTGCCAGCATCGATGCAAGCGCCAATCGCGCCGTTGACGTTGCCTAAATCGGCGCCATGGGACTTGATCGAACCGGCTAGCCGCACGCGCGAGCCGATCGAAGGCGGGAAGACTCGCTATCGCATCGTCTATCGCTTCGCGCCGCGGGCGCCAGCGAAGAAGGCGGGGCTATTCTTTCCCGAGGTCAAGCTACGCCAAGACGGCGCCGAGCAGATTATCACGTGGAAGCCGGTTTTTTTCGAGATCGGTACTCAGGTCACGACGCCGGATCGCGCGGCTCTTCGCGATATCACTTCGATTGAAGAACTGCCGACATCCCCCGAGTACGACATGCGGTGGCTTTGGTGGCTAGTCGGTTTGGGCGCGATGGCGCTGATCGTCGCTGCAGTGGTCCTTGTGCGTGTTTGGATGTACCGAGTCCGCGTGCGGACAGCGGGACAATGGGCGATACTCGAGTTGGATCGGCTCATGGCGAGAAAGCTGCCGGAACAAGGGCGTAGCGAGCGCTTTGCCACACTTCTGACGTTAATTGTGCGGCGATTTCTCGAACGCCGCTACGGCCTTCCCGTGCGTCGCCAGACGACGCCGGAGTTCGTCCAGTACCTAGGAAGCGTTTCTCATCTCACGGCGAGCGACAAACAATTCTTGATTCAGCTCTTTGAACGCTGCGACGCCATCAAGTTCGGCCTTGCGCCGTTGACGCCGGTAGAATGCGAAACGCTTGTGCAAGCGGTGCGCGAATTCCTTTTTCGTCATGCGACCGAGCCTGAAGCGTAAGCGCATGTTCAAGGCAATTGGCGAAACAAGGCAAGTCACACAACTCAGCCAAGAGAATCCGGTCCAGAAAATTGGTCAATCTGGGTGAAGTTCCCCGCGGCGCCGTGCCGAAATATTTCTTGTCACGGTCACAAACGAGGAAAGATAAGCAAAATGTCCAATCCCTTTCCAAGTCGTGACCGACGCCAAAGTCGCAACTTATCCTGGAACCAATCTGGCAAAACGCCTCTGGGGGGGTCTTGAGCCTGCCGGGCGTGTTTCGGAGGATTCTCATGAGAAACTTCAGTCTCATCTATGTTGCTGCCTTCTTGCTGAGCGCAATGGGGGTTTGGGGATGTAGCCAGCAGAAGACCAGTGCCATCAGCGCCAAGGTGACGGAACTGGAAACACATTACGCCAAGTTGGAAGACGAACACCGCAGCCTGCAAGTTCATCACGATCAGCATCGCAAGAAACTCACGCAAATCGAGAACCAACGGAACGCTTTCGCTGCCGACAAGAGTGTTCTGGAACAAGAGAAAGCCGAGCTCGCCAAGCAGCTCGAGCAGATCTCGAGGGATCGGGCGACGCTGGTCAAGCAAGTCGCCCAGCGCACTCAAGAACGCGATACGGCCCAGAGCAACTTAATGCAGTTCGGCAAGGACCTGCAAGCGCTCGCCGGCCGCGTCGAGGCGGCAGTGAACACCAATTCACCCAGTCCCAACGCGGCGATCATCCCCGCATCCCGCAGCAAGACCGAGTAAGCACGTGTCGGACCCTGGCAACATCTCTGACGACAAGAAAGCCCACGAGAACGGAGTTCTCGTGGGCTTCATGATTTCGATTGGAATATCCATGAGGACCTCAACCCGCGCCCCACCACCATTCGCCCAGCCAGGGGATGCGCAGCACGATCACGCTGCCGGGTGCTTCGTTGCGGCGCATCCAGGACAACAGGAATCCTCGTCGCCGGCCGATCCCGCGCGACGTGACGGAAAATCGCGCATCGAACGCGAAAGCTTCGATGCGAGCCGCGTCGCTCAAGGGCTTTTGTGATTCCAACCAGCGTAAGAACGCCCTGCCGTCGGCCTTAGGAATCGCGCACTCCGGCATCGGATTCGCCATCGCATACGCGTTGAAAAGCTCGATATACTTGTCGCCGAGAATCGTCGGCAGGCGAGGCCAGATGCGGGCCAGTGCGTTGCGGCGTTTGTTGACAAGCGATCGAGCCGCGATCCGAACTCGCGAATCGTCGAAGCCGGCTGGGATCGGACCGTTGGCAACCAATGCCCGCATTAGGTCGGCCTGAGCTTGGGCGACGCGTTGGCGGGTCTGTTCGTTCATTTGGAGTTTCCCAGGGCAAAATGTCGGATCGAAGAGCCGCGCACGAAGTAAGCGGTGGGAAGACACGGCCGCCTACTACGTGCGCGGCTCTTCGGGTGCGTCACGCTTGCATCGGAGCATGATGCGTATACTCCGCCGACGTCCGCCGCGCGGCCCCGCGACGCGTGGCGGCAGCGATTGCGTCAAGCTCGGTATTCAACTCGACATCTGACGGGAACCGGTCGTCACGCTCCAGCATCACGCCGGGAACGGCAGCGCGGGCGCACAGTTCTTCAAGCAAAGCGAAAACGTCGTTCGGGATCGGCTGAGCGTGCGTGTCGTGATAAATCCCCTCTTTTTCAATTCCGCCGGCGATGTGGACGTACGCAACTCGGTTCAGCGGCAACGCGTCGAGCAACGCCAAGGGATCGCCGCCCAGGTTTCGAGCATTGGCGTAGATGTTCTCAATATCGAGCAAAAGAAGCGATTCGGTGTGTTCGAGAATTTCCGTAAGAAAGGCCGCCTCGTCCATCTCGTTGCCGGGCCAATCGAACAGCGTCGAGACATTCTCAAGGGCCAGCGGGACGGGAAGCTCGGCCTCGACTTGATGGATGTTCTCGATAAGGATGGCGAGCATGTCGCGCGTTCGCGGAATGGGGAGAAGATGGCCTGATTCGAGTCCGCCGGCGCGTACGAAGGCAAGATGTTCGCTGACAAGGGGGGCCTGGACCAGTTGAGCGACATTGGCCAAGGCGTCGATGCGCCAAGAGTCAATGGGCTCCGCGCTGCCGAGAGAAAGGCTGATGCCGTGGGGGACGATACGGACGCCGCGTTGCTGGAGTTGAAGGAGCGGGGCTGGAAGAGGCTCGCCGAGGAAGAAGTCCTCGGCGAGGATTTCGACGAAACCGAGGTCGGCGCGGCGGTGAATGGCATGAGCCAATTCGCCGCGCCACCCGATGCCGAGCCCGAGGGAGCAGGAAGAAGTCATGGGAGACTAATCTCCGCCGCCGCAGCCGCCGCCGCCTCCACCACCGCCATCACCGCCGCCATCGCCACCGCCGTCGCCGCCGGCGTCATCTCCGCCACCCGCATCATCATCGCCATCGGCATCGGCGCCATCTTCATCTTTGTCGTCGCCGTCTTTGTCCGAGTCCTTGTCTTTATCCTTGCCTTTTTCGTCATCGTCGTCGTCATCATCATCGACGCCGGGTTTCTTACCCGGTGGAAGCGGGCGTCCATCCGGGTAGTAATAAGTGGGATAGTAGACGTAGTAGTAATAGTACCCGCCGCCGCCGCCAAACAAGAACAGGAAGGCCAGGCACGAACAGCCACAGATGATTCCCCACAGCAAGTCCATAAGTAGTCCTTTTTCAATGGTGAATGTCGTCGCCGATGATGCAGAGGCGATGATAGAGAATCGCCGGTGTCCACACAACAAAAAAAAGGCAAAAAAACGGACATGGAGGCATTGCTTTTCCGGGCAGGGACGAGAGACACTTTTTCGGATGATCGGTTCTCTCATCGCCAAGAAACCGTGAGTAGCGTTTGGTTGTCCGCTTATTCTGGGAATACTATCTTTTCGTGAAATACTGCATAGCTATTTCGGGACTTCCCCAAGACGCCGGTTGCACGACGAAAACGAACCGCTACAATGTTGCTTGATCGAAAATGCGGTCAACTCCCGAGCGCATTTTTACAGGTTCGCCGAAAGGGGCGTCGATGGAAAAATGGCTTTGCTGGGGCTCACTCGGAGTCGCCGGCATATTGCTGCTCCTTTTCTTGGTCGACATGTTCATGGAGATTCCATTCGGCGGAGCCGGCTACATCGTTGACGGAATCGGCGTCGTATCGTGCGGCCTTGTCGCCTACCTTGCGTGGGACTCGTCCACCGAACAGCAATAGCTGCTGGCGGCGCCGCAGAGTGCTTCGGCCGCACCGCAAGCGGCGGCTGCCTCTTTTTCCTCGTTTCCCTAGCTTACCGGCGCATTTCGTGCTACAACTATTATTCTCAGCATCCTCGCACCCACGCATCATAGGTGATTCTATGTACAAACGCCTTCTTGTTGTCGGCATCGTGCTGTCGTTGGCATTCTTGCCGTTCTCTCCCGCCAAGGCACAAAAGAAACCGGACCTGCCGGCCAAGGAAAAAGGCAAAGAACCGCCCAAGGATGTCAAGATCCCGTCCGGTCCGCCGAAGTTCGGCGAGCCCAGGCCTTATGATGATGTCATCCCGAAAACGGCCAAGAGCTTCCCCGGCGTCTTCACGGTTCATCGCGTGGACGACAAGATCTACTTTGAGATTCCCAAGGATGCCTTCGACAAGCTGATGCTTTGGCAAGCCGAAGTCGCCAAAGGGCCGGCAGGCGTTACCTGGGGCGGCTACTCGCTCGGCCATCGCTACCTCCGCTGGGATCGGCGAGGCAACAAGGTCTACCTCTGGCAAGTCTCCTTCGCCAAGCGCGGCGACGGCAAAGCCATTCAAAATGCCGTGGACTCCGCCAACATGGATTCCATCGTCTATGCGTTCAATGTCGAAGCGGAAGGCAAAGACCGCTCCACCGTCATCAACGCCACCAACCTCTACATGACCGATGTCATGGACCTTTCCGTGAAAGGCGCGGTCGGTTCGGGCGGCGGCATCGATCCCAACCGCTCTTACCTCGAAGACATCAAGGCTTTCCCCACGAATATCGAAGCTCGCTCCCTTCTCACCTTCATCGGCGGCGGCGGAGGCGGGTTTGGCGGCTTCGGCAAAGGACCGGCCTTCGGCGGCGGACCCAAGAGCTACACGGCCGTCGTTCACTACAGCCTCGTCATGCTTCCCGATCGTCCGATGATGGGCCGTTTCTTCGATCCGCGCGTCGGCTACTTCACACGCTCCTTCGAAAACTACGCGACGCCGAAGACTTGGATGGAAACGCAGCAGTACATCACGCGCTTTCGCCTGGAGAAAAAGGACCCCACGGCGGAGGTCTCCGAGCCGATCAAGCCGATCGTCTTCTACGTGAGCCGCGAGGTTCCGGAAAAGTGGAAGCCCTACATGTTGAAGGGTGTTGAAGATTGGAAGCCGGCATTTGAAAAGGCGGGCTTCAAGAACGCCATCATCGCCAAAGAAGCGCCCGATCCGCGGCAAGATCCGAACTGGGATCCGGAAGACGCTCGCTACTCGGTCATCCGCTGGGTTGCCGACCCGTTCCAAAACGCCATGGGCCCGCACGTCCACGATCCGCGCTCGGGCGAGATCATCTCGGCCCACATCATCTTCTGGCACGACGTCGTCAAACTCGCTCAGCAATGGTACTTCGTGCAGTGCTCCGCTCAGGATGTTCGCGCCCGCAAGCTCCCGCTGCCTGACGAAGTGACCGGTGAAATCCTCCGCTACATCTGCGCCCACGAAGTCGGCCACACGCTCGGCCTGCGTCACAATCACCGCGCGTCCGGCGGTTACACCGTCGAGCAGCTTCGCGATCCGGCGTTCACCGCCAAGCACGGCAGCGTCGCGTCGATCATGTCGTACGGTCGCTTCAATTACGTCGCTCAGCCGGAAGACAAGGTCAAGCAGCTGATCCCGGTTGTGGCGCCGTATGACTTTTTCGCGATCGAATGGGGTTACAAGGCCATCCCCGGGTCCAAGAAGCCCGAAGACGAGCGCTCGACGCTTGACAAATGGGCTTCGCGGCAGATCAACGAGCCTTGGCTTCGCTTCGGCGGCGAGGACGGACCCGCCACCGTCGATCCGACGGTCAAGACCGAGAACATCGGCAGCGACTCGATCCGCGCCACCGAGCTCGGACTGAAGAATGCCGACCGCGTTCTCGATCATATCGTGGCCGCGACCACCAACCTGGGCGAAGACTTTTCCTTGCTGGAAGACACCTACAAGACGGTGATCAGTCATCGCGCCAACTGGTTCCGCGCCGTCGCCCTCAACGTCGGCGGAGTCGTGGAGAATCGCACGCTGGGTGGCCGCGGCACGGAAACGTTCTCGCGCGTTTCGAAGGAGCAGCAACGCGCTGCTGTAAAGTTCCTCAACGAGCACGCCTTCGCCACGCCGACCAAACTGCTCAACCCGGCGATCGTCAATCGCTTCCGCTATTCCGGCATCGCCGCCGACATCAGCGCCACGCAAAAAGGGCTGATGCAGAGCCTTCTAAGCAGCACACGCATCCGCCGCTTGATGGACGATGAATTGCTGCAAAACGACAAGGCCTACTCGGTCACTGAGCTAGTGGGCGATGTCCAAAACGGCATCTTCAGCGAGCTCAAGGCGTCCAATCCGAAGATCGACGTCCTTCGCCGCGGCTTGCAGAGGGCCTACCTCGACCACCTGAAGGCCGAACTCTTGCCCGCGAAGGATGGCGGCGGCGTGATCTTCGGCGGCGGGGACGGCGGCACCGATTTCCGCGCGGTCGCCCGCGTCCAGATCGGCTTCCTGCATACCCAGGTTAGCCAAGCCATCAACAAGACCGAGGATGGCATCACCCGTGCTCACCTGCTCGACTGCCAGCGCGAGATCGAGGCGATGCTGGCCCAGAAGAAGTAGCCCGTGACCATGAAACGCCGGCGCCGGATTCACCTCCAGCGCCGGCGATTTCTTTCGCATCGCCTTTCCGTTCAACATGACGAAATTGAATCACCCGGAAGCACCAGGAAAAATCAGCGACTTGGGGCGCTCAACATTTCGAGTCACGTTACGATTCCACCCCACATCGCCCCGTGATCCCCGCGCTCCCCGTGGTTCAATTCTCCCAACGCCAGAATTCGGAGGCACTCCGGACGCCTCAAGTTTGGCCTTGACCTTTCCGATACTTGGTGTAGACTTTACGCGGCAAAGTAAATCGGAGCAGAAGCGCATGGACCTCCAAAAAGCCCTGACACAAATATCTGAAATTCGGCAACAAGTCGCGCAAACTGAGACGTTTCGCGGCTATCGCGCCGCCCCGGTGGCCTTTTCGGCGTTCGTCGCCTGTTTGGCCGCCGGCATGCAAACAACGCTCGTGCCCGATCCGGTCGCCAACTTCGTCGCCTATCTTGGGTTGTGGATCGGCGCTGCTGTTCTCAGCATGGCGGTCACCGGTTTGGTAATGGTTTGGCACTGCGAGCAATCGACCTCGTCGCTAACCGTACCCAATACCATTCTCGCCGTCGGCCAATTCTTCCCCAGCGTCGTCGCCGGCGGGTTGGTCACGTACATCCTGTTCCAACACGTGCCGCAAGCCTGGTGGATGCTGCCGGGCCTCTGGTCGATCTTCTTCAGCCTCGGCGTGTTTGCGTCGTATCGGTTACTGCCGAGGGAGACATTCTGGGTTGGCGTGTTTTACATGGTATCGGGCGTTCTGTGCTTGTTGTGGGCGCGGGACGACTTCGCCTTCTCACCTTGGGCGATGGGTGTGCCGTTCGGCATCGGACAGCTGGCGGCGGCGGCGATTCTCTACTGGACTCTGGAGCGCAATAGCGATGAGCAAGAAGCAATCGAGGCCTGAGTCGGCCGGCCGCTTCGCCTATGAAGGGCTCGACCGCGTCATTCACGAAAAGGCTCGCCTGTCGATCGTCACCTCGCTAGCCACCCACCCGGGCGGCCTGCTGTTCAACGATCTCAAGGACCTCTGCGCCCTGACCGACGGGAACCTGAGCCGGCATCTGCACATCCTTGCCGAGGCAGGCCTGATCCAGATTTGGAAAGGCTTCAAGGACAACCGTCCGCAGACGATGTGCGTTCTCACCGAAGAAGGCCGCAAGCGATTTATCGAGTACATCACGGTCCTTGAGAACATCGTAACCGACGCCGTCAGCGCCGAAAAGGTCGCTGAGGAACCGAAGGTGACCAAGGGCTGGTCGCCTGCGTGATTCTCTGGATGATTGGTTTTTTTTTCGCCAAATTACTTTGCGTGGCAAATTAGTTGGGCAGGGAAAGAGATTGTGAGCTAGGGTTGGTTAACGGAACGGGTCATTTGCGGTTACGCATTTGCCATGTTTACGCTTAGCGCTCGGAACGCGCCCTGTGAGCGCTGAACGTAGACGGCGGATCGGAAGGATATCCATGCATATCATCAAAGCCGACGTTCTCGGCATGTGTTTCGGCGTTCGCGACGCCCTCGCCATTATCGATGCCGTCAATGACCCGGAAGCGGTCACCATTCATGGCGAGCTAGTGCACAACGAAAAGGTGCTCGACGACCTCGCTGACCGCGGATTCAACATGCTTGGCGAGAAGCAGCGGCAGACATTGCCGATGACCCAGACCGTGCTCATCACCGCCCACGGCATCAGCGACAAGGAACGCACTCGCCTCAAGGGCGCCGGCAAGGAACTGATCGACACGACCTGCCCGCTCGTGACGCGCGCTCACCAGGCCGCCCAGAAGCTGCGGTCCGAAGGCCGGTATGTCCTCGTCATCGGCAAGCGCGGCCACGTCGAGGTCCAAGGCATTATCGAGGACCTGGCGAGCTATGACGTCCTTCAATCTCCGGACGAAGTTCGCGCGTATCCGCACGCCAAGCTCGGCGTCATGTGCCAAACGACCACACCGGTTCGCCATGCCGACGAGATCGTCGCCGCGATCCGAGCCAAGAATCCGCAGGCCGACATTCGCGTTATCGACACGATCTGCCATCCGACCAAGGACCATCAAAAGGCGCTCGATCGCTTGATGGGCGAAGTCGAAGCGATGGTCGTCGTCGGTGGGCATAATTCCAATAACACGCGCCAACTCGTTTTGCGCTGCCAGGCACGCGGACTGCCCGCTTATCATGTCCAAGGCCCGGAAGACCTGCGCCCCGAATGGTTCGACGGCATCGAAACCGTCGGCCTCACCGCCGGCACGTCGACTCTCGATGCAACCATCGACGCCGTCGAAGAAGCGCTGCATCACATCGCGCACCAGCCGGCGCTCGTCTAATTCAGAGCGTGAAGTTTTGCTTCAGAGCCTGAAGCGTAAGCGAAGGTCCTTCGCTAACGCTTCAGGCTCCGACGGTTTTCGATATGATCTCATCATCTACTCGTTCGCGAGGCCGATCCATGCTCTCCCCGCGCATCACACTGGCGTTGCTTTCGATCTTCACCATTTCATCCGTTTCCGCTCAGGAGCGCGAGCCGCGCTTGATCGTCGAGCCCGGGGCGTTCAAGACGCTGGTCAATCCGCAGTGCTCGCATTGCGTGGACGAGGCGAAACGCCGAGTCAACGACTTGAAGCCCAACGATCGCTCCCTGTGCTGGATTCGCGGCTACTCTGACGGCGGCGTCATCCCGTATCGCTTCTTCCTCAATCCCTACCGCGTCATCAGCGACACCTATGGCGTCTTCGTCTACGATCCCGACGCTGGCTTTGCCCGCGGCTTCGCGCCGTCGCTCGACTTCACGTTCCACGGCTGGCGCAACGGCGTCATGATGATGAAGCACAAGGACGGCACCTTGTACTCGTGCCTCACCGGCGTCGCGTTTGACGGGCCGAAGAAAGGCGACAAGCTGAAGCCCGTGGCAACGCTCGTCAGCGATTGGGGGCATTGGCATGACACGTATCCGCACGCCGTGGCTTACAACATGTTCGAGAAATACAAGCCGATCGAATTGCCGACGCAAGCGCACGCGGGTTCAGTCAAGAGTCGCGGACCGGTCGACAAGCGGCTGGCGGCCGAGGACATGGTGTTCGGCGTGTCCGAGCGCGATCAATCGCGAGCGTATCCGATTGAGAGACTCTTGAAGGAGCGATTGATTCACGATCAAATCGACGGCAAGCCATGCGCCGTGCTCTGGCTGGAGAATACGAAATCTGCAGCAGCATACCGGCCCATCGCGTCACCGCCGGTGAAAACAAATGCGAAGCCTCGGCACGTCACGTTGGAACATGTTCATTACGCGGAGAAGCCATTCACGGATACCGAGAAACGCATATTCGCTCGTTCTCATCCCAAAGCGCAATGGTTCAACCGCGTCGCTCCGTTTCGCGACAAGGAAACCGGATCGCACTGGGACATCGCGGGCCGGGCCGTTGACGGCGATCTGAAAGGCTGGACGCTGGAATGGCTCGACGGCATCCAGGTCAAGTGGTTCGCCTGGGCTGCCGAGCATCCGCGCACGACGATCTACGCGGAAAAAAAGCATGATGCTCCTAAGCCGAACCCAAAGAAAGCGATCGAAGAAATCGCCGGGACAGCTGAGTTCCTGCGCGCGGTGCCAAAGAAATTCGGCATCCTTCAAAATGCGGACTGGACGAAGCGAACGGTCAACATCAAGTTCGAAGGGGACAAGGAGCCGACGACATGGGCGCTGACGCCGGACGCGGAGATCAAGGTATTGGGGTGGTGGGGCCGACTGGATGACCTCACAAGCAGGCCCAACCAGAATCGTCTGGTGTGGGCGTGGTTCAAGGTGGATCGAACCAAGAGGCCGGTCGCCATCTTCATGGTAGCCGACGATTTGAGCGAGCAGGACATTCATGGCGATGGTTGGACGCTCAAGGCCGTCGAGGAAAAAACCCTCGTGTTCACCACGGGCAAAGAGCGGAAACGCGAGTCGCTAATCAGCGAATGCACCTATTTCCGCGACAACAAGAGTGCCAAACTTGAGGAGCTCAAGCTGAACGATCGCGTTTTCGTGGTCCGATATTCCTTCCCACTTCTCCCTAAAAGGAACGTAGGCGATCCCCCCGCGAAGGAAGGGGATGGTCTCGAGCGAGAACGGTACGAAACTCACATCCTGGACCGGGCTAGCTTCGAACGGTATCGCACGAAACAGAAAAAGCATCAACGCGACCGCTGGATTTACGAAGGCCTACCCGGCTCGACCGGATTTCTGCACGTTTATGCCGGCGAGGTCGATGTCATTCTCGATCATGAGGCGATGCGCTGGGGCCGATCACTTCTTGCCGGGGATAAAGTGGAACTCATTGCCCCCTCGTCCCTTGGGGGAAGAGGGGTATGGGGTGACGGGGATTCTCCGATCAAAGCGGTGGTCAAGAGCGTCACGGCGCAGCGTGAGAAGACGCAGGTTCGTCTCGTAGCCAGGACCTTTGATCTGGCCGACCTCGCCATGGGCCAGCGCATTCTGCTCAAGATGCCTGCCCCCTCCGCAGCGATTGAAAACGCGATCATGCCGCCGGGAATTGATCTGCCAAAGGCCAAGGACGAGCGCATCGAGTGGTTCCTGGCCAACACGTACTGCACCTGCAAGATCGGCGGCGACGGCTGCACCGGGCATTTCTACACCCTGGCCAGTTGCAATCCGAATGGCTGTGGCGCCCCGAAACAGATGCGGCAATACGTCGGCAAGAAGATCGATGACGGCTGGACCAACCGCGAAATCTTTGAGGCGCTGCTGAAAGAGAAGGGGCAGCCTCTATTGCGTCCGCATTTGTTGCCGTGATTACTCAGCTTTCGCTTTGGGCCCTGACAATCCACTCTCCAACTCGGCGACGCGCGTCAGCGTTTGATCGCGTTGACCGCGCTCCAGACGATAAATGCCTGGCTCCTCGAGCGTCTCTCCGGGAATGAGCCGGCATTTCCGGTGGCTCTCCCGTCCTCGCGCGAACCACGTCGCCAGACAATCTTCGCAGCAGAGACCGTACGTCTTCAACTCACTCACGACGCCGTCGCTCCAGCGGGCGGCAATCTTGTACTGCGCAAGATTCTTGCACTCGTCGGTGTAACAGTAGATCGGATAGGACGGCATCGGCATGGGAATCAGGAGTCAGGGATCAGTAGTCAGGGATCAGAATCAGGGATCAGAAATCGCATGGCAGCTATCAGCGAACTGACTTCTGACTCCTGATCCCTGACTCGTGGCTTTCAGTCGGACGGAAACGGCACCGGGTCGCCGTTGATCATCGCGAGAGCGTTCATCGCCGCTTTCTGCTCCGCTTCCTTCTTGGTTCGCCCCCACGCGGCGGGATAGTGGTAGCGCCCGATCACGGCCGACAGCTTGAAGCACTTGCTGTGGTCTGGGCCTTTTTCGTCGAGCAAATGGTACGCGGGTGTGGCGCTGAATTCCTTCTGCGCCACTTGTTGCAAAAGAGACTTGAAGTTCCCCGCATGGGCGGCCTCGGCAACCTCGTCGATCTCTGGATCAAGATGCTTGAGAATAAACTCCTTGGCCGGCTCCAACCCGCCGTCCAGGTAGATCGCTCCCACCAACGACTCGTACACATCCGCCAACAAGTTCGCCGGCAGGGTGTGCTCCGAGTGCATTCCCTTGCCCAGGAACAGAAAGTCGCCCAAGTTGAGGGCCTTGCTCATCTGAGCGCACGTCCGCCGACTTACGACAGCTGACTTGATCTTCGTCAGGTCGCCTTCGTGATATTCCGGGAAACGCCGATACAGCTGCTCACAACAAACGAGACCCAGCACCGAGTCACCAAGGAATTCCAGACGTTCGTTGGAATCCGCACGCGTGTCGGCGCCGGAGGTGTGCGTCAACGCGGCCCGCAAGAGTTCGAGCCGTTTGAATCGATAACCGATCGTGGACTGGCACTCTTCCAGGATTTGGGCTTCGCGAGTGGATGTAAGTTCCTGTGCCATAACGCCAACGGGATCAATCCGCAAGGGAGTCGTTACCAAGACGTTACCAATCTAGCCATGGATTGTCAACAGTTCGCCGTCATTACCTCGTCGCCGAGCCTCGCCGACGTTTTCATGCAGAACACCCGCTCTCGAGCCGGTTTGTGACCTAAAGTTGAGAAACTAAACTGCGGCATCGAAATGAGCGTAGCATGCACAACCGCGTCAATCTGAAACTCATCGGCACCGTTGTCGGCGTTCTATTGATCGCCTCCGTCGCCGTCCATTTCCTGCACGGTTATCAGATGCAGCACAACGCCTATCGCTTGCTGGAGCGCGCGGGAGCGGAGCAGGATGTGGACAAAGCACTCGCGTATTACTCGCAGTACCTGACGTTCGTCCCGAATGATGCCGACGCGACGCAGAAGTATGCCGAACTGCTCGATCGGCGCGGCGGAGACGATGGCGAGCGCATTCACCTCGTCCTTTTGATGGAACAAGTTCTGCGCGCGAAACCCAATGAGCACGCGCTGCGCCTGCGACTGGTGCACAATCTCGTTGCTCTAGATCGGTTCTCCGAAGCCATCAATCATCTCAAGCGACTGCAAATGAGCTCAGCCGACAAGGCCGAAGTGCTGCACATGGTCGGTTGGTGCCAGGAGGCAAAGAAGGACTATGGCGCCGCCGCGAAGGCGTTTGCCGAGGCGGTTCGCGCCAATCCGAAGCAGATCAAGAGCTATGAGCTGCTCGTCGAAGTCTTGAACGATCGCCTGAGCCGGCCGGAGGAAGCCCGGAAGGCGCTGGACGATCTGGTGGAAGCCAATCCGGCCAGCTACCAGGCGCACCTGATGCGAGCTCGGTTCGCTCGAATCACAGGCGACGATGCGACGCTGAAGAGCGACTTGAAGCGAGCGTTACAGCTCGCCCCGGAGAAGACCGAGGTGATTCTCGCTGTCGCTGCCAACGCTCCCGATGCGGCCGAAGCCTTTCGACTTCTCGACGACGGCGTGCGACGGCAACCCGGCGACGTCGAATTGGCCTGCTCACTGGCTGACTTGGCCGCCCGCCATAAACGATTGGCAGATGCTGAAAAAACGCTCGGTCAGGCGGGAGATCGGTTGTCAACGCGGCTCGCTCTTTGCCGGCTGTACTCAGCACGCGGGTCAATCGAAGATCGTGCCAAGCTCGATCGGCTCGCCGTGCTTCCGGACAAACGCTTCTCGCGCGAGGACCGTCTGCTCATTTGGCGCGCCGTCGCCGATGCCTGTATGCGGCTTGCCGACACGGGCAAGGCAATGTCGCTGCTGCGCGACATCGCCCGAGCCTGGCCCAAGGACACCGGCAGCCGTTCGCTCCTGCTTGATCTTGCGTTGCAGAAAAATGATTCGGCAATGGCGAGGACCTGGCGCGATGAACTCCGGGCGATCGAGGGAGACAATGGTTCGCTCTGGCGCTTTGGCGAAGCGGCCATTCTCGTCCACGAGGCCAAAGATCAGCGACGCCCGCTTGCCGAGGCGCGACGGAAACTGCGCGAGCTCGATCAGCTTCGCCCCAACTGGCCGCGCGTCGCTGTTCTGTTCGGCATCATCAGTGAGCGAGAGAACAACTATGACCAGGCGATTGTTGATTTCTCCCGTGCCATGGAGCAGGGGGAATCGCAGCCACGCGTCGTCGAGAGCTTGTTGCGGTTGCTCGTGCAGCGAGGCGACTTCGCCAAAGCGGAAACGGAACTCGCCAAGTACGAGCAGCGAACGCAATTGACGACCGATCTCGCTCGCTTCGGTGCAGACATTGCCCTGGGCATGCGCGACAAACACCATGCCAAACTGGCGGTGAAGCGAGCGGAGAATGTGCCGGTCCGCGACTTTCGGGACGCCCTCTGGCTGGCGCGGATCTACGATGCAGCCGACGAGTTTGCGAAGGCGGAAGCGCTCTTGCGCCAGAGCCTGGATCAAGCGGGGCACGCTCCCGACGTTTGGGTGGCGTGGGCCGAGCACCTTCGCGCCATGGATCGCGGCGGCGAAGCAGCGAAGGATCTGGATCAAATGAAGAAGAACATTTCGCCGAGCCGGCAGCCATTGACGTTGGCGCGGTGCTATGAGGCGCTCGGCCTTCACGACGCGTCGGCCAAGGCCTACCACGATGCCTTGCTCGCGCAGCCGAATGACTTCATCACACTGGCTCATGCCGCCGACTTCGCGCACCGAGCGGAACGCAACGACGACGCCCGGCGGCTTTACGAACGGCTGCTCGATCCGTCCCTGGCGGCGCCGCTGGAGTACACGGCGCCGGCGCGGCGGCGGCTAGCCGTCCTGATCGCTGATTCGTCGCGATCCAGAGCGATTGCGCTGCTTGACGCCAACAAAACCGAGTCAATCGCCGATCGGCGTGTCCGCTGGTACATCGAACATCTTGACGCAGCGAGGCGTGCATCGTCGCTGGCGAACTTCAAGAGCTCGCTGGGCCAATTCGCGGGGACACCGGAGGAGCGATTGTTATTTGCCCAAATGCTGGAGTCGGCGATGCACCTCGAGCAGGCCCGCGGCCTGTTGAGCGATCTTGCCGAGGAGCAACCTCGCTCCGCCCAGGCCGCCGCGGCATATGCGCGCATTCTGATCCGTCTCCAGGATCGCGACGCCGCCGAACGCGCGGTTGCCCGCCTGGAACGGCTTGAGCCGAACAGCGAGCGAACACGCCGGATTCGCGCCGAGTTCAGTGCTGCTGGATCGTAGACATCACGCTCCGCGTGATGAATTTCGGTGCGTCTGACTTGGCGTGATACGCTCGGACGACGCTTCATCACGCGGAGCGTGATGTCTACCATCGTTATTTCTTGCGCGTCAGCGTATCACCCAAGTCGTCGCGCATGCGGTCCGCCATCACCTGCAATCGGCGCACGACTTCCGGGTTGCGGGCCGCGACGTCGGTCCGTTCGCTCAAATCGTTGTCGAGGTTGTACAACTCCAGGCCGCATTTCAGTTCCTTGTAGAGCCCCGGTTTGCCGTCGGCGCCGGGCCTGCTTCCTTCCAGCGTGCGATAGGTGTGTGGGAAGTAGAGTTTCCACGGCCCGGAGCGTACGCCGTGCAGTTCATTGTTCCAGTAGAAGAAATAGGCCTCGTGCGGGCTTTTCGCGCCCGCCTCGCCCATGAGCAGCGGCGTGATGTCTTTGCCGTCGAGCTTGCCGTCGGGGAGCTTGGCGCCGGTGAGCTTCGAGAACGTCGGCAAAAGGTCAATGGTCATGGCGGGAATGGGCTGGGTCCGGTCGGCGGGGATACGGCCCGGCCAACGAGCGATGAACGGCACGCGCACGCCGCCTTCCCAGGTCGTGCCCTTGCCTTCGCGCAGCAGCCAAGCCGAACCGCCGTGGTTTCCGTAGCTCAGCCACGGCCCATTGTCGGAGGTGAAGATGACGAGCGTGTCGTCGTCGATGCCGAGGTCTTTGAGCGTGCGCAGGATTTCGCCGACCGACCAGTCGATTTCCATGATGACGTCGCCGTAAAGGCCGGCTTCCGATTTGCCCTTGAAGCGCTCGGACACGAACAAGGGCACGTGAGGCATCGTCTGTGGCAAGTACAGGAAGAACGGATGATCCTTGTTCTTCTTGATGAACTGAACCGCGCGCTCCGTGTACTCGGTGGTCAATTTCGATTGATCGGGATTCTTGGCGATGATCTTCTCGCCGTCGATGAGCGGCAGGTCGGGGAATTTGGCCGTCGGATGCTTGGGCCACATGTCGTTGGAATAGGGGAGCCCGTAGTATTCATCGAAGCCGCGGCGCGTCGGCAGATACTCAGCGAGATGACCGAGATGCCATTTGCCGATGATGCCGGTGCGATAGCCGAGGAGCTTGAGCATTTCAGCGATCGTCGTGTGCTCTCGAGCGAGCCCGTGCTTGGCGTTCGGGCCGAGCGCGCCGAGGATACCGGTGCGATTGGAGTACTTGCCGGTCATGAGAGCCGCTCGCGATGCGGAGCAGACCGCCTGAGCGACATAGAAGCTCGTGAAGCGGATGCCCTGCTTGGCCATCTTGTCAAGGTTGGGTGTCTTGATCTTCTTGTTGCCGAAGCAGCCTAGATCGCCGTAACCGAGGTCATCGGCATAGACGACGATGATGTTCGGCTTGCGCTTGGCCGGTTCCTGTGAGGTTGCCAGCGTGGGCAGTGCGATCAGGCACGCCAACGTCATGAATAATCGCAACATATCGGCCTCCTGTGTCGTGCTCGCCAGAGGCGAGCGGTTAAACAATGTCAACTATGTACTCGCGGCACCGGTTCTCCTTCGGCGATGATGCTCGACTCTTCGACCGCCAACTCCGTCAATCGCCGGTCGACGCAATCGGCCGAGGCGAACAGCTTCGCGAGTCGCACGTAAGTGCTATGATGCCGAGCCTCCGATTCGAACAGGCTGCCGAAAAAATTCGCCAACTCGGCGTCGGAAAGATTGTCTCGCAACAACGCGAATCGCTCGCACGATCGAGCCTCGATCAGCGCCGCCACGAGGAGCCGATCGACGGCACGCATCGGCTCCTGCTTGCTGCAGAGCGCGCGTAAGCGTTCGCCATAGTGGCTGGGCGGGATCTTGCGAAAGCGAATGCCGCGGCGGTCGAGCAAGTCGAGCACGAGATGAAAATGGTCCAGCTCTTCTTGCACAATGGCGGACATCGCTCGCACCAATTCGACGCGGTCTACGTAGGCGAACATCAAATTCATGGCGACGCCGGCCGCTTTTTTCTCGCAGTGAGCATGGTCGATCAGGAGCGCTTCGAGATTCTGCGATACCTGGGCCAACCAGCGTGTCGGCGTCGGCGCGTGAAGATTCAACATGGTGAAATCATAGAGCCTGGGCAGATGGCGCGACAAGCGCCCACTGCCATTGATTCGGGCTAACCGCGGCGGTATATCCGCGACGTCACGTAGGGTGCACGGAATGCACCTTGCCGGCCGAGCGGTGCGTTTCACGCACCCTACAGGGGCTACGCCATGCAGTTTAGCAAAGTCAGCTGGTTGTGCGGCATCATCCTGGTTCTTGTTGCGGGCGCCGCCACCGCGCTCGGCGTGGCGCTCAAGCATGAGCCGAGCTTCTATCGCCAGGCACAGACGCCGCACAATGATGCGAGCAAAGAGCTGGCGATGCGATTCCTGAGCAACTTCATGCAAATGCTGGCCAATCGCAAGTACCATGAAACCTGGGGTTGCGACGCGTCGCAAACCGAGATGAATTGCTTCTTTCACGAATTGTTCGACGATCGCGCAGAAGCTGACGACCTGCGCCGCGCCGGCATCTCGTCGATCTGCGTCAATCTCGAAGAACCTCCGACCGACGACGACGGCAATGCGGTTCCGGGCGGGCATGTGCGTCTCGGCTTTCGCTACGGCTCAGGCTTTTTTAGCGCGGTCATCACCTACGAACTGAAAGTCTGGCTGGTCCCCAAGGAGCCGAACGTGATCGCCGTCGAGATTCAGCGTGCCCGCGCGGGCGCTGTTCCGATTTCCAAGCAGACCATACTAACGCATCTCTCGGAACTCGCACGGAAGGAAAACTTCAACTTCACGCAGTATCGCCATCAAGGCAATCCGGTCGCGGTCATCGATCTGCAAGGCGATTCTCATCCCGCCAAGTCAATCCTCACGACGATACGTGTGGGCGCCAACTCGCTGAGCTTGCGCGGCAAAACGCTCGAGCATGGGCTTGCTCCGCCCGAGATCAAAGACGCGAAGCCGTTGCCGAAATAATGCCAGAGGTCAGGAGTCAGGAGTCAGTGGCGAGGGTGCTACGTTTCGCATCACCACCGAATGCTTTTCTCTGACTGATCTCTGACTTCTGACCTCTGACTTCTGGCTTGCTTGCCCGACCTTCCCCGCTTGCCTGAACAAGCCGGAACCTCGCGAATTTTGTTCACCCTGCGCAATCGTCACAACCGATATCTTCCGTAGCGTCGCAACCGACGATACGGAGGCGGTTTCATGCGCTGGGCAGTACTCGCGCTATTATTGATGGGGCTAACAGGCTGCCATGTGTACACTCGCGATGTGGATGGACTGCTCGTCGAACGCGCGGCCCAGCGCGTGGATGGCGGCTTCGAACCGGCGCCACGCATGCTTCCAAACACGGGCGGCGCGCGCATCGATAAGCCGGCCATCGGCGCCCCGGTCACGCCGGCAGCATTTCAGGGGGACAAGACGCCGAGCAAGGATCAAGGCCAGCTTTGGCAACGCTTGACGCAATACACCAAGGACATCCCGGGCGGCGAGGCGAGCGAGTTCAACATCCCGGCCAAAGGGTCCGAGCGCGAGGCGGCGATCAAGAAGCAATTCCCGCCGCTCACCAAGGTTCCGCCATTGCCGACCGCACAGCTCGGACCGGATGGACGGCCCGTGACGCTTTCCGACTTGCAGCGGATTGCCCTTGAGAATAATCCGCTCGTGCGCCAGGCCTACCTCGACGTTGAAGCAGCGCGCGGCATCGCGCGCCAGGCCGGCGCCTATCCGAATCCGACCATCGGCTACGAAGCCTCCACCGTCGGCCAGGGGGACACCAACGGCCAGCGGTCGCCCGGCCAGCAAGGCGGGTTCTTCGAGCAAACCATCGTTACGATGGGCAAACTCAAACTGGCGCGCGAGGCTGCCCTGCGCGACCTGGCCATCAGCGAGCAGAGAGTGCTGCAAGTCGAATCGGACGTGCGCTCCCAGGTTCGCTCCAACTACTTCGCCGTCCTGTCGGCCCAAAAGAACTTCGATATCCAGAAATCCATGTCGCAATTGGCGGAAGAGCTGTACTACGTGCTCTTGCAGCAATTGATCGCCGGCGAGGTGGCGGCCTATGAGCCGATGCAGATTCGCGTTCTGGCGAACCAGGCCCGCAACGCGCTGATGCAGGCGAGTGTGCGCTATCAGACCGCGTGGAGACAGCTTTCCGCCGGCCTCGGCATGCCCACCTTGCCGTTAACGGCGGTGGCCGGCCAGATCGACGTGGCCGTGCCGGTGCTTGAATACGACAAGGTGCTCGAACACGTGCTAAGCCGGCATACCGACGTCGTCTCGGCGACCTTCGGCGTCGAAAGAGCTCGGCTGTTGGCGCGGCTTGCCGAGGTTCAGCCCTACCCCGACGTGACGCTGCACCTTGCGTTTCAGAAGGACTACACGACGCCGCCGTTCAGTTCGGTCGCCAACGTCAACGTCGGCGTTCCGTTCCCGCTCTGGAACCAAAACCGGGGCGGCATCCAGGCGGCGCACGCCCTGCTGCGCCGAGCGTTAGCCGACAACCAGCGCGTCCGCAACGACTTGACCAGTAGACTCGCCGAGGCGTTCGAGCGGTACCACAATAATCGCCGAATCCTCGACATGTACAAAAAAGAAATTCTGCCCAACCAGGTGCAAGCCTACCGCGCGGCTGTCGCGCGCCATGCCGCGGTGGGTGGCGTGAGTTACAACGATCTGGTCACCTCGCAGCAGACGTTGGCGGGGCTCATCTCCACCTATCTCGGCGCCTTGAGCGATCAATGGACGGCTGTCATCGACATCGCCAACCTGATGCAAACGCGCGACCTGTTCCAGACCTACACCGTTGATGACGTGATGCCGATCCCCGACGTTCAAGAAATCCACCGTCGCGGCTGGCTGCACCGTCGGCGATCGCAGCTCGATTGAACGACCGTTCCACGCGAACCAAGAGCCCGTGCTGGGAACCGCTTCCTACGTGCGCGGCTCTTTAGACAATGACGTTCGCCACACCTCCGCGTAAAACCGTGTACACGGCATCCTGACAACGCTCCCTGCAAGAGGCATTCTCATGTACCGCACTATCGGCATTCTGTTGGCAACCCTTTTCGTCGCTGTGCCCGTTCATGCACAAGAAAAGCTCGACCCGAAACTGGCGACCGGCGACAAGGATGTGGTCTGGTACGATCTGAAGCACCTCGATCTCGAAGGCAGAGCATTCACCGACACCGAATCGCCATACGATCGGCTGCCGGCGCGGGCCAAGGGCAAGGTCCGCGATGCCGTTTGGAATCTGAGTAGGCACTCCGCCGGCATGTGCGTGCGCTTTGTCACCGATGCCGCGACGATTCAAGGACGTTGGACCCTCACCTCGAAGAACCTCGCGATGCCGCACATGGCCGCCACCGGCGTCAGCGGGTTGGATCTCTACGTCAAGACCGACAAGGGCTGGCGTTGGCTCGGCGTCGGGCAGCCCAGAGAGCAAACGAATACCGCGATTCTGGCGACCGGCATCCCGGCCGGCACACGGGAATACCTCCTGTATCTGCCGCTCTACAACGGTGTGTCGTCCGTCCAGGTCGGCATACCGAAATCGGCATTTCTGGCCAAAGCCCCAGCGTATCCGAAAGACCGCAAACCGATCGTCTTTTACGGCACATCGATTACGCAAGGCGGCTGTGCCTCGCGCACCGGCATGGTCCACACCGCCATCCTCGGCCGACGCCTCGGCTATCCCGTCGTCAACCTCGGTTTCTCCGGCAACGGCCGCATGGAGCCCGAAGTCGTCAAGCTGATCGCCGAGATCGATGCGTCGGTTTACGTCATCGACTGCTTGCCGAACATGACCGCGAAAGAGGTGACGGCGAATACCGAGCCGCTCGTTGAGTTGCTTCGGCAAAAACGACCGGCCACGCCGATCTTGCTCGTCGAGGATCGCAACTACGACAACGGCCACTTGCTGCCCTCTCCGCGTCAACGCAACCTGGCGAGTCAAGCAGCCTTGAAGGCGGCGTACGAAAAACTCATGAAAGCCGGTGCCAGAGGCGTGTACTATCTCGAAGGCGCGCATCTGCTCGGCGACGATAACGAAGGAACCGTCGACAGTTCACACCCGACCGACCTGGGGTTCCTGCGCCAGGCCGACGCGTTCGAAAAGGCGCTGCGGCCGATTTTGCAGAGGTAATCAGAGCCTGAAGCGTTAGCGAAGGAAACGCCGTCCTTCGCTAAAGCTTCAGGCTTTGACGGGGTATGGCAATGCACATCGATCCGCACCCGCTGCTTGACGCTCGCGCGTTCACGACGACGTTTCCGCGTCCGCTGGGCGAGATGCCGACGCCGCCGGATATTCTCGCGCTATTGTCTTTGCAAGCCGACGCTCCACTCAAAAGCGATGACGCGGTGCGCGAAGCCGTACGAACGATGCTGCGGCACGGCGGATTCAAGCCGGCCGGTCGCAGCAAGCCGGCGTCGGAATATCTCATTCGCGCCGTGACCGACGGCGCCTTGTCGTCCATAAACGCGGCCGTCGATGTCTGCAACATCGTGTCGCTGCACAGCGGGTTGCCGATCAGCGTCGTCGATCTCGTCAAGGCCAAGCCGCCGTTACGGATATCAATCGCGCCGGCGGAAGCATCGTATGTGTTCAACGCGTCCGGGCAGACCATTGACCTTGCCGGCCTTCTGTGTCTGTGCGACGCGGACGGTCCGTGCGGCAACGCGGTCAAGGACGCTCAACGCACGAAGACCGACGCCAACACCACGCTGACGCTGGCCGTCATTTGGGGCGCCAACACGCTGCCAGGCCGCGCCGCTCAGGCCGAGGCATGGTACCGCGAACTGCTTCATCGCATCGGCGCCACGACGATGGATGCGTAATGGAACCACGGGGGACACCAGGAACACGGAGAGATTTTGGTTCTTCACCAACAGAATAGGCGAAGTCTTGAAGGTGTTGTGCATCGCTCCTACCGACATCTCCCTCCTGTGTTCCCCGTGCTACTATCAATCAACTTCTTCGTTTGACAACAAGATTATTCCAGACCACGGATCCCACTGATGGCACGGATGATGAGAAAAGAGATCCATTGGACAACGCCACTTTTGAAGCCCTGCTACCTCTGCTGGCGGCGAACGAGCGTTGCTCGCACTGGCTCCCGGTTTCGTTGCATTTCGGGAGGAGGGGGGTGAGTTTGTGGGTGCAACGAATACGCGCACGTGCTGTTTACTAAGGAAGTTACGTACCAAAAATGCGTTGCAGGGTGTTGACCAAGTTGAAAAAGTGGCGCTGTCCAATTCAGGAAGTGCGGAAAAGCACGGGAGAGTTGGGATGTTCGGTATCTCCACGTTCCCGCTTGGTCACGGCCGTTCCCGCATCACCTATCCGTGCGATCAGGTAACCCGTGGTTGGTACTTGGTGGTTGCGGCTCAGCCGCGCTAGGTGATCCGTGGTCAAATTCACCTTCGACCGCCATCGGTCCATGTAACGATGCTAAAGACTCGCAAATCGCAGGATTATTTCGCAGAGCCGCACGGCTGAGTCACGGACAAATCACTCGAGTCAACGAATCAGGACGTCCGGGCGGACGAACTCGGCGCCTTGGATGCGGATGCGTTTAAGTGGCCAATTCTCGGCAGAGGTGATGGTGCGCGGGCCGTCGTCGGAAATGAGGAACGTGTCGCAACTCACGCCGGCCCCGACCGACACACACCACGTGACCGCCCAGCGCGCTTGCAACAGGCTCTCGTCTTTGAGCGAAATCGTCATTTCCACCGGGGCGTGACCGGTCAGATGGCCTTGGGTGGCGAGGTAGAATTCATGCTCTACGCCGGTGAGTTGATAGATGCGCTGGCCGGTGAGCAAGATTTGTCTCGGCACCGAATCGGGCCAGCTTCCCGCGACGTAGGTGGCGCTGATCTTGCACGTGTTGTCGTGGTCGCGGCGAAAGTTGGCGTCGGGCGGACCGAAGGAGATCGATCGACTGGCGCGTGCACAGAGGCCATATTTGCGTGCGGCGACGGTCATGACGCAGGTACGCGTAACCGGCGCCGACGTGAAACTTGCTTGCCGATAGGCCCTGCCACGGCTATCCGCCGTCACTGAGATCAGCAGGGGATGCACGCCGCGATGCAGGAGGCGATGGGCGATTTGGCCGGCGACCTCGCGTTCTGATTCGCCGGCGGCCAGCATGCGCCCGGTCGCTTCAAGGGCATGGCTGAGCGTCTGTCCAAGGATGCGGTAGCAGGCAATCTCGTAATCGGTGAGTGTTCGCCGCATCAAGGCGAGCTGCGGCGCGACGGCCTTGCATTCGCCGATCGGTGAATCGGATGCGATATTGCGTCCCTGGATAAGGTCTGCCAAGAGCGATGCGCGTTCTTGATGACAGGGCCATTCTTTGAGCTGAAAACCTAGCCCGTCGATTTCCTCGTCGAAAATGCGTTGTGAGTCGACGCTGCTGCACAGGAGCCAGCGCGCATCGGGAGTGAAATAAAGTCCCGGCATGGCATCGGGATCGAGGATGCCGCGCGGCGCGCCGCCGCCGGTGAGCCAGGCGAAGCTGTCAGGATTCAGGACGACGAGTCCGTCGCAGCCGATTTCTTGCAGGTAACCGGCGATGCGCGCTTGTTTGTGCTCGACATCGCTGCGACGGTCCATCGGCGCAGTCAAGTTCATATCGACCACACTGGGCGGCGCCGTCACACGAATTTCTTCAGCCACACTCATGCTAGAATTCACCCAGCCGCTTGCAGCGTAGCAGAACGTGCTGCGCCACAGCGGTCATTGCGTTATCGCTGCCACGGCGGCGGGTAGGCGCCGCGTACGTAGCGCTGGGCCATCTCGAGATAATGAGCGCAGATCGTTCGCGTTCGCTCCAGTTCGGCGTCGGTGATGGCCCGGATCACTTTGCCCGGCACGCCCATGACGACCGAGCGCGGCGGAATGCGTCGCCCCTCGGTGACAAGAGTGCCGGCGGCGATCAGGCATTCCTCACCGATCTCGCAACCCGATAGCAGCGTCGCCCGCATGCCGATGAGCGTGTCGCGTCCGATCTTGGCGCCGTGCAGAATCGCCCCGTGGCCGACGACGACGCCTTCGCCGATGGTCATCGGAGCATCGTTATCGGTGTGGACGATCGAGCCGTCCTGGATATTGACGCGCGGTTCGAGCGTGATCGTTGCCAGGTCGCCGCGCAGGACGACGTTGAACCACAGATTGACGCCCGGGCCAAGCACAACATTGCCCGTGACAACAGCCGTGGTGGCGACGTAGAAGTCCCGAATCGCCTCGATCGTCGCGCTCATGCTGGGTATCCCTCGCTGGTCAGAATCTGAGGCGTAAGCGAACAATGGCGCGGAGCTTCGCTTACGCTTCAAGCTCTGACCTATCACTGTATGATACACACTCGCGCTGCGGAACGGACCCGCGAAATGATGTTGAAGCTCGGCAAGTTGGGAAATCGCGACCAATAATGCAGATTCTGCGGAAAATGCGGACGACAAGGGCAAATCGCGCTCATCACCCCTTGGCGTTCTCGACGCGTGCCAGAATTCGGGCCATGATCCACGAGAGGGTTCGATCGTATTCGTCGTGAATCTCGAAGTAGAGCCCCTTTTTGATTCCGGGCCACCAAGTGTCGGGATCCTTGCGATCGAGCAAGTTGACGTCGAGAAACACGATGCTGTCGCCGCCGTCGGATCATTTTTGCAGCGTCACATTGACAATGTTGTCGAACGGAACCTGGCCCGCGACCTTGCCGCTGAAATAGATGAGCTGCAGGAAGTCGCCATCGAGCACAAGTCGGGGGCGGTAAATCAGGTAATAGCAAAACGCAGTGGCGGACGTGCCGGCAACGGCGCCGGCGCCCACGATCCACTGGATGCCGACGGCGCCGATGCCGCCGCGCGAGACGGCAATGACCACCACGACGATGGCGATCAACCCGAAACCGACCGCACTCGCCAGGGAATAAAACAGCGTCGTTCGGCGGAACCAGATCGTGAGCCTGTTGAATTCTCCGAACCTTTCGTCGTCTACGACAGACATCGTTGCCTCCTTGCCGTGGGGCACGTTTTCAACGTGCCATGATTCCGGGCACGTCGGAAACGTGCCCCACGGAGTTCGATGGCTACAATACCTCACACCCTTACAACGCTACTAGAGGAAAACGCATGAAACGCATCGCATTCATGGCGGCGGCACTACTCATCGTCGGCATCGCGCATGCCGATGGGCCCCAGGACAATGATCCAAACAACGTGCGTCCGGTGCCGGCGCCAGGAATTCCGATTCCGGAGAAAACGTACTCCGAGTTGAAGAAAGCGGTCGTCGATTTCCGCAACGAGGTCGCCGATCTGCGCAAGAGCCTGGCGACGAAACCGGCGCTATTGCAATTCATGCCGGACGTCGAGATCTTCGCCAACTCCGCCTACTACGCGCTGCGGTACAACGAATTCTATTCTGAAAAGGAATTCGACATCGCCCGCAAGCACATGCAGCAGGGCCGTGAACGCGCCAAGCTCTTGCGTGAAGGCAAGACGCCGTGGAATACCGACACCGGCTTGATCGTGCGAGGCTATCAATCGAAGATCGACGGCTCGGTGCAACCCTACGGCCTGATCGTGCCGAAATCGTACAACCCGAACTCACCGTACCAGCATCGGCTCGACATCTGGTTTCATGGCCGAGGTGAGAAGCTGACGGAGTTGAACTTCATCGAAGGCCGGCAGAAGGATGTCGGACAGTTCGCGCCGCCGCACGCTTTCGTCTTGCATCCGTATGGGCGATACTGCAATGCCAATCATTTCGCGGGCGAGATCGACACGTTCGAGGCGATGGATCATGTCCGCAAGCATTACGCGATCGACGTCAATCGCATCAGCGTGCGCGGTTTCTCGATGGGCGGGGCGGCGTGCTGGAACTTCGCCGTGCATTACCCGGGTCTGTGGGCTGCCGCCGCGCCGGGCGCCGGCTTCAGCGAAACCCCCGAGTTCTTGCGCGTTTTCCAGAAGGAAACGATCAAGCCGAACGAGTGGGAAAAGAAGCTTTTGCACTGGTACGACTGCACCGATTGGGCGGCGAATCTTTACAACCTGCCAACCGTCGCCTACTCGGGCGAGAACGATTCGCAAAAGCAAGCCGCCGACATCATGGCCCAGGCGATGCTCCGCGAACGGCTCGATTTGGTGCACGTCATCGGGCCGAAAACGGGACACTCTTATCATCCCGATGCGAAAGTCGAGATCAATCGGCGCATCGACTCCATCGTCGCCAAGGGCCGCGATCCGCTGCCGCTCAAGCTGCATCTGACGACGTACATGCTGCGCTACAACAAGGTACACTGGCTGACGATCGACAGCCTGGAAGAGCACTGGGAGCGAGCGGACGTGTACGCGGAGATCTTTGAGGGCAAGTCGCCGCGCACCATCGTTGTGCGGACCAAGAACGTCAACGCCTTCACGCTGTCGATTCCACCGGGGCACTGTCCGTTCGACAATCGGCCCAAAGGAATCACCGTCGTCGTCGATGCCCAAGTCTTGACCGGCGCCGCCGTGCGCTCGGATCGTTCATGGAAGAGTCACTATCGAAAGATCGATGGCAACTGGACGCTGGTCATCAATCCGATCAGCGACGCCAAACTGCGCAAGCAGCATGGCCTTCAAGGCCCGATCGATGATGCGTTCATGTCAACCTTTGTCATGGTCATGCCGACCGGAGAGCCGATGAACCCGAAAGTCGGCAAGTGGGTCACGAGCGAGATGGAACGAGCGTTCGATCACTGGCGCAAGCAATTCCGCAGCGAGCTTCGGCCCATCACCGACGTTCAAGTCGATGATAAGTGGATCGCAAATGCAAACTTGATCCTCTGGGGCGATCCGCAAAGCAACAAAGTGCTCGCGAAAATCGCCGACAAGTTGCCGATCCGCTGGGATGCGAAGGAAGGCGTGTTCATCGACAAGAAGGCATACGCCGCGGGCAGTCATGTGCCGGTGCTGATCTATCCGAATCCGCTGAATCCGAAGAAGTACGTCGTGCTCAACAGCAGCTTCACGTTTCGCGATTACGACTACCTTAACAACGCACGGCAGATACCGCGCCTGCCCGATTGGGCGGTCCTCGACATCGACCAGCCGCGGACAACGCAGCGGCCCGCCGGGATCGTTGACGCGGGTTTCTTCGATGAGCAATGGCGTCTGCCCGCTGGAAAGAAGTGACGACAGGCGGCATAGCGGAAACCATGCGCTGATGAAAACGCGGCTTTGGACTGCGGTGGCTTGACACCGCTTTGGTACTTTCTTTGGAACGATCACGGATGCGAGCCATCGGCGAGAAGAAAGAAAGTAAGAAAGCGGTGTCAAGCCGCCGCACTCCACAGTCGCGAGTCGGCAAACGGTGCTTTGTCATAACAATTGACAGAAAAAGGAGTTACGGAAAGCGAACTCGCCATTTGCGAACTTGCGCGGGGTTTGGCGGCCTGGGCTGCATGCCGGCCTAAAATCTCGCTTGTTCTGGGCACTCAGTTTGCATTATCATGTCGGCCGGCAGGATGCAGGATCGCCCCGAGTTTTCAAGGAAGAAAGGAAATCCCGTGTCTGTCACCGCACGAGAACTCGCGCATCTGGTGGGCGGCCAGCTCATTGGCGACGGCGAATTGCTCATTCACGCTGCCCGAACCCTTGAAAAGGCTCAAGCCAACGAGATCACCTTCGTTGAAAGCGCCAAGCACGCCGGCAAACTACCGCTCTCCAAAGCCAGCGCGGCGGTCGTTCCCGCTCAGGTATCCCTGGAAGGCAAGACGCTCATCCAATGCGCCGACCCGCTGGCGGCATTCATCACTATTTTCAAGCGCCTGCACGGCAAAGGCGACTTTCAACCCTTCGGCATCGATCCGCGCGCCGAGGTCCATTCGTCGGCTCAGGTCGGCGCCGATCCGTCGATCGCACCGTTCGTCGTCGTCGGCGAGGGCACAACCATCGGCAAGAACTGCCATCTGCATGCCGGCGTCGTCGTCGGCAAAAACTGCCGCATCGGCGATGATGCCCTCCTCTATCCAAACGTCACCATTTACGATGACGTCGTCATCGGCGATCGCGTCATCATTCACGCCGGCGCCGTTGTCGGCGCGGACGGGTTCGGCTATCGCTTGCATCACGACCGGCATGTCAAGGTTTCCCAGTTCGGCGCCGTTCTCGTCGGCTCGGATGTCGAGATCGGCGCGTGCGCCTGCATCGACCGGGGAACTTTCGAGCCCACGTGCATCGGCGACGGGACCAAGATCGACAACCTCGTTCAGATCGCGCATAACGTGCGCATCGGCAAACATAATGTCATCGCGGCCCAGGCCGGCATCGCCGGTTCGTCCTCCACGGGAAACTATGTCGCGATGGGCGGGCAGGTCGGGGTCGCCGATCATGTCCACATCGGCGACGGCGCCATGCTCGGCGCCAAGACCGGCATCGCGAATACCGTCGCCCCAGGCAAGCGCATGTTTCTTTACCCAGCCCAGGAAGATCGAGAAGCGCATCGCACCGTCGCCTGTTTGCGAAAACTCCCCGAAATGCGCCGTAACCTGCTTCGCGTCCTGAAAGAGCTCAACCTCCTCGAAAATGGCGATGGATCGGCAGAGCCGCAAGCCCCCGCGGCATGAAACTCGTTGCCGAGCCTGAGCGCCGGCGAAAAGAACTTCCTTGCCCTTCGCTGGCGCTCAGACTCGGACATAGAATGGTGCTCCCATGTCCGACAACATCGTACCGAGCGAAATCGATCCTGGCGCCGTTATCCACCCGAGCGCGCGCGTCGGCGCGGGGGCGGTCATCGGCAAACGCGTCGTCATCGGCGAAAACACCGTTCTTGGCAAAAACTGCCGGCTCCTTGCCGGCGCCGTCATCGGCGCCCATTGTACGCTCGGCGACAACGTCACGCTCCATCCCAGCGTCACACTCTACGACGGCGCCATTCTCGGCAACCGCGTTGTCGTTCATGCCCGGAGCGTCATCGGCTCCGATGGTTTCGGCTATCGCTTCCTGCAGGGCCGCCATGTCAAAGTTCCCCAGCTTGGCGCCGTCGTCGTTGGTGACGATGTCGTCATCGGCCCCGGTTCCACCATCGACCGCGGGACCTTTTGCGCCACCACGATCGGCGAAGGCACGGTCATCGGCATGCTCGTTCAGATCGCCCACAATTGCCAGATCGGCAAGCGCAACATCCTCGGCGCCCAAGTCGGCATCGCGGGCTCTACGACTACCGGCGACGACGTGACGATGAAGATCCAGTCAGGCATTATCGATCACATCGTCATTGGCGACGGCGCCGTCATCGATGCCCAAACGGGGATCTTCAGCGATCTTGCCCCCGGTGCACGCGTGTGTGGCTACCCGGCTCAAGATGAACTCGATGTCGAGGAACTGGGGACGCTGATTGCCGAGTTGCCGTGGATGCGGATTCAGATTCAGCGGCTTCTCAAGTACAGAGAAGACCAGCGTGCCGCGGACGCAGCGTGATGGTGCGCCTCGCGGCTTCCAACTTTCGTCTCTGTCAGGAACCTTATGCTCGGATTGGATTGGCTTTTCAACTGGGGACCGCCGCCGATGAAGTTCGATCGGCCCCCCGTCGGCCTCCTCGCCGGCTGGGGACGCTTTCCGATCCTCTTCGCACAGAAAGCGAAGAAACTCGGCATTCCGGTCGTGTGCGTGGGCCTCATCGACGAAGCGGCGCCGGAACTTGAAGGGATGGTCGATCGCTTCTACTGGGCCGGCATCGCCAAGCTGGGCCGCATGATCAGTTGCTTCAAGTACGAGGGCGTCGAAAAAATCGTCATGGCGGGGAAGCTGCACAAGGTTCGCATGAACGTGTCGTTTCGCCTGCTGCGTTACCTGCCCGACTGGCGCATGATCTGTGCCTACTTCTTCGGGAATCGCAAGGACAACAAAGACGACACGCTGCTGCTGTCCCTGATCGATGAGTTTGCCAAGGATGGGATGACGTTCGCGTCGGCCCTGGACTTTTGCCCGGAGTTACTCGTGAAAGAAGGACAATTGACTTCATACGGCGTCAGTGCCAGCGAAGAAGCCGATATCGCGTTCGGATGGGAGATGGCGCGGGAGATGGGCCGACTCGACGTCGGCCAGAGCGTGGCCGTGCGCGAGAAGGCCGTGCTCGCCGTCGAGGCCATCGAAGGGACCGATCAATGCATCCTCCGCGCCGGCCAGCTTTGCCCGCGCGGCGGCTTCGTCGTCGTCAAGGTCGCCAAGCCCAAGCAAGACATGCGCTTCGATGTCCCAACCATCGGCTGCGGCACCATCGAATCGATGTACAAAGCCGGTGGCCGCGTCCTGGCAATCGAAGCGGGCAAGACCATCGTCATCGATCAGGAAGAGACCGTGGCGCTCGCGGATCGTTACGGTATCACCATTGTTGCTCGCGCTGCATAGTGATTCATTCAGCGCGTCGGACCGTGACCCACTGAGACGTGGCAGCGAATGCAGTTGTTCGAGCCGTCCGCGAACGCTCCGTGCGCCGTCAATTCTCCCACCATCTCCTGATGGCAGGTCGTGCAGTTCGCTTGCAGAATGTGCGAGTTCTTTGGCTTGATGCGAATCGGTTCCGGAAAGTCCTGTAGCGTGAAGCCTTTCGAATGCCAGAAGCCGTTCTCCGCCTTGGCGATGTACTTGCCGACGAAGTCATGAGGCAGATGGCAATCGACGCATTTGGCGTGTGCATGATGGCTTGCCTTCTGCCAGCCGTCGTAGTGCTCGCGCATGACGTGGCAATTCACGCAAGCTTTGGGATCGGCTCTAAAATAGGATGCGCCTTGGGCGTACCAAAACGTATAGCTGGCCAATCCGCTGACGGAGCCGAGGATGCCACATAGAATCAAAGTCCACCATGAGAGCCCGAGCCGCTGAACATATTCCATCATGTCGTATCACCGCGACGTTTCGCCGGCGTTCGTGGAACGAAGCGATCGTTGGGCCGCGCGGCGTTCCACAAACGCCGGCTATGTCCTGAATTATCCGCGTATCTCTTCGTCGGCGAGGCTGTACTTCTTGATTAGCCGATACAACGCACGCCGGCTTATCCCGAGCGCCCTGGCTGCGTGCACTTTGTTCCCTTTTTCTTTACGCAAAACCTCGAGGACGTGCAAGCGTTCGACCTCGCGCAGGTGCACGGGATCGCCCGGCGGCGTCGAGCCGGATGAGACGTGGTGGTCGAACAGATTTTCAGGCAAATCGTCGAGCGTAATGGTGCTGTCCTCGGCCAGAATCTGCGCACGTTCCAGGACATTCGCCAACTCGCGGATGTTGCCAGGCCAATCGTAGTGCTTGATCGCATCCATCGCTTCGGGAGTGATGGTGAACGGCTTCGGTCCGACTCGGCGCGTCGCAAGGAAGTGCTCCACCAGCTCCGAGATGTCCTCGCGGCGATCCTTTAGCGCGGGCAGGCGCATCGACACGACATTGAGGCGATAAAAAAGGTCCACGCGAAACTTGCCGCTCTTTTGTTCTTCTTCCAAGTTTTTGTTGGTGGCGGCGACGATGCGAACGTCCGCGACGGCTTCATGCGTGCTGCCGACGCGGCGATAGTGACCGTTCTCCAGGACGCGCAACAGCTTCGCTTGCAGCCCCGGCGCCATCTCGGCGATCTCGTCGATGAACAGCGTTCCTCCCTCAGCGACCTCGAACAAGCCAGGCTTGGTCTGAACGGCGCCGGTGAACGCCCCCTTCTCATGGCCGAAGAGTTCGCTTTCCAGCAGCGTTTCTTGCAGAGCCGCACAGTTGACGGTAACTAGCGGGCGGTTTCGGCGTGGGCTGTTATAGTGGAGCGCGCGCGCGACCAGTTCTTTCCCGGTCCCGCTGGCGCCGCGGATCAGAACGGTGGCGTCGGTCGGCGCGACCTTCTCAATAAGTTGCATGACGCGCAGGTGCGCCGGGCTTGAGCCGACCATCCGATAGCGCGGCGATTCAACCGAGATGTGCTCGACCCATTGCCGTTCGCGGCGAGCCAGCGAGGCTTTCTCGAACGCCTTTTGAATATGAACGTCCAGCGCGTTGAAATGGAACGGCTTGGTCAGATAATCGTAAGCGCCCGCCTTCATCGCCTGAATTGCCATGTCGAGCGCGGCATGGGCAGTCAGCATGATGACTTCGAGCTCGGGATGCTGTTCCTTGAGCTTGGCCAGCAGCTCAAGGCCATTGATGTCGGGCAAGCTGATGTCCAAGAGGGCCACGTCGAACCGTCCCTCGTCGACCAGGGTCATTGCGTCGGCGCCTCGCGATGCGGTCGAGAGCTTGAACCCCTTGCGGTCGAAATGCTCGCGCATCATGTCGAGGAGATTCTCGTCATCGTCGACGGCCAGCAGGTGAATCGTGCCCGGTTTGTCCGTTGTTGCCATGGGTCGGCCTCTTCTATCTCTGGCGAGCGTTAATGCTGAGCTTAGCAATTTTTCTAGGCACAGAGGCACAGAGAAAATACGTGATAGTAATCCTATTTCTGCTTCACTCATGGTCTGTGCGGGCGGTTCATTCCCCCCAATTGATTCTCTCTGTCTCTCTGTGGTGAACAATTCCGCTTGGTTATTTTATGCGCTCTCCCTTCAGTCCCGCCAGATCGCGCTCGAGGCCGGGCGCTCGCGCGTCGCGGATCTCGCGCAGATACTGATGGCAGCGCACGCAGGACGATGTCAGGTCAAAATAGCCCAGCGTCACGCCGTCGATGTTTTTCTCGCGCGCTTTCTTGACAATTCCCTCGGCAGATCGCGCAAAATCATTGCTGAACTGCTCGTAACGCGGCTGCTTGTTGGCGAGCCATTCGGCGGTTTTGCTGATGCGGATCAGTTCGTTGGCATGTTTTTCGATTTTGTCAAACTTCGCGGTGGCGATGCCTTCGAGCAGCTTCTGTGCGTGCGTGAGTTTCTCGATCATCAGCTGTTGCAAGCGTGCTTGGGCATAAATCTCGGTGCCCACAAGCGCGCCCACAAGAAGCGTGAGCACGGCGATGACGATCTTCGTTTGGCGGGTCATGGGATATCCTCCTTTTCTTGAGATTTTCAACACGGTACGCGACCCGCACAGTGCAGGGCAAATCCTGGGCCAGATCGTCACGGACCAGGAAAAACCGTCCCGAGGCTGAGACATGGACTTGCCAAATGCGAGATGACGCGGCCAGCGCCTGAAGCGTCAGCAAAGGAGCGCGACGAACTATTGTGTCGATTCCGCACATGCGATGATAGGATCGCACACGTTCGGCATCCCAACGACGCCGACAATCGATTCTTTGTGCTTAATTCTCTGGACCGAGCTGGAACCACGACCTGGATTCGCACCTCTCATGTCTCCGGCATGAACCTTGCGGAAAAAATGAACATGGCCATGTCGATGTCACTTTCTTGGGAGAGTCTCCATGAATGCTACGGAAAAGGTCGCAAAATCGCAGCAACCTTGTGCGGAATCGGATGGAATTCCTCTGTATGATCGCTTGGTGCTGTGGATGTTCCTTGCCGGCTTCGTGTTGTTCGGCGTCATCTTGCTGGGCGACCTACTCGGCGGATTGCTTCAGTAGGGTGCGTGAAACGCACCGTGTCGAGCGGTGCGTTTCACGCACCCTACTTGGAAGCGATCAGCTTGTCGACCTGCGAGCGGACCTCGGCCGTGTGCGGGTAGATGCGAAGCTCCTCGTCATAGATCTGAACTCGGTGCCCCGCGTCGGCAAGTACTTTCTTGCGCTCTAGGGCTTCGCCGATGGGCAGCCGGCGAACGACGTGCGGCGGCGGAAGCCCGGCGGATTCCAATGTGGCATGCGTCGGCGGACCATGCTGGTAGCCGCGATACCACGGGATCGGTGTGATTTCGAGCGCGCCATAAGATTTGCGTAGCGGCAGCACGTATTTGCCCGCGCCGACGTATCCAGACGACTTGCCGCATCCAAAAAGGTCCGCTAACCGTACCGTCTTTTTCGCCAGGCGGCTCAGTTCATCCGACTTGGCCCACAACACCTCGTCGACAGTAACGACCTCGCTCGGCGCTCCATTGGCGTCGCTCACACTCGCCACGACGTACGCTTCAGCGAGCAAGAACTGTGGTGTCGACAGAATCACCCGCGGAGAGTCGATCACCAGGTAAAGCAGGAAACCAAGCCAGCCCAGCAAGAGAAGTGCTGCGACGGCAACACGGGCCCTAGGAAATGTCATCGGCGCCATTCTCCGAGTCCGTTCGAATTTAGTCCTCTTCCATCACGATGCGAAAATCGTGCACCAGCGCGTCATCGAGATCGAACAAGTCATCGAAATCGGCACGATTGTCGTCCGGAGTGCGGCTCATTAGTTCGGCGTCGATTAGATTGAACACGACCTCGCCGAAGTCGCTCGTATTCCGCACACCCCACATGCGGAAGACGACCGGCGCCATCAGTCCGAATTCGATCCGTGCCAGGTGGCAGATACCTTCCACGAGCTGCCGAGGCGTGACGTGAAAGCTTGTGTCTTCCGTATGGGACGACTCATCACGGCCCAGCAGCTTTTGCGCATGTTCCAGGCCGTGGAAGACGAATTCGTAAACCTCGTAGGCATAGCGAGGATCGCGGCGAATAATCGGGTCCAACTTCTTGATGAATGTGGTCATTTTCCTTTGGACCCCATCACGCTTAAGACCTCGTCGGCATTGATCATCAAACGCCGGCCATCCTCAAATTCGACGAGCAATTTGCGAGCGAGAATCTCCTGGGCGATGACGCGTGCCTGCCCCTTGGCCGTCACGACGCGTGTGCCGGTGTTGGGGAGTTGCTGCTGAAATTCTTCGTAAACATCCTGTTCGAAGCGCAAACAGCATTTGAGTCGCCCGCAGCGGCCTGAAATCTTCGACGGGTCCAGCGTCGACTTTTGCAGCTTGGCCATCTTCATCGACACGGGCGGCATCTCGAGCATATGCGAATTGCAGCATACCGGTTTGCCGCAATCACCGTAGTCGGCGAGGAGCTTGGCTTCATCGCGTATGCCGATCTGGCGCATCTCGATGCGCGTGCGGAACTCGCGGGCCAAATCCTTGACGAGATCACGGAAGTCGACGCGTTTCTCTGCGAGGAAATAGAAGATGAGCCGCTCGCCGCCGAAGAGATGCTCGACATCGACGAGGTCCATCTGCAGCTTGCGTTCGAGAATGTAGTGGTTGCCGCGATGATAGGCGTCGGATTCGAGGGTCTGACTGTTCAAGAGTTGGGTGCGATCCTCGGCGGTCATGCGGCGCAAGATTCTGCCGCGCGTCGGTTCGTCGATGAACTCCATGGCCCGAGGCGTCGATTCGCACAAAACTTCGCCGATCTCATGTCCGCGCTCTGTTTCCACGACGACTTCGTTGTTGCGATGATAGACGATGTCCGAGGCCGGCTCGAAGTCGCCGAGCAATCGCATCACGCCATGGCGAACGATGTAGTGCATCATCTTCTTTTTTCGTCGCTCAGGCTAAGCGACAAAGGTACTTGCGGATACCGAGTTATCATACAACATCTGCCCGACGCCGTGCCAGGGGAAGCAGGAAACCCCAGCCGGCGCCGGAGAAAGAGGTACGTGCGATGATCCCGCAGCGTTGGCTGCCGTTGGCTGAACTCGTGGGCGCTCGTATTCGCGAGTTTGTGCGCGAGCCGGAGGTGATATTCTGGGTTTATGGCTTCCCGTTGGTGCTCGCGGTCGGGCTGGGTTATGCCTTCTCGAGTTCGCGTCCGGAATCGCCGGTCGTCGATGTCGCTCAATCGCCACGCGCCGAAAAAGTCGCAGAGCATCTGCGCAGCGAACGCTGGAAAGACGAGTCGCTCAAGGTCGATCTGCTTCCCGAAAACGAGTGCAAGGCCAGGCTCAAAAAGGGCAAGACATCGCTCTTCGTCGTCGCTCACGCCGACAAGATCGAATACGTCTATGATCCGGCTCGGGCCGACAGCACGCAGGCACGCTATTGGACGGAAGCGATCCTGTCGCGAAAGCACGACTCTGAAAATGCGATCAGCGAAACACACATCACCGAACGCGGCAGCAGGTACATCGACTTTCTCCTGCCCGGGCTGATCGGCATGAACATTATGGGCGGCGGATTGTTCGGCGTCGGTTTCGTGCTCGTCGATATGCGCGTGCGCAAGCTGTTCAAACGCTTGATGGCGACACCGATGCGGCACAGCGATTTTCTTCTATCGCTCCTCGTGGCTCGGTTGGTGTTTTTGTTGCCGGAGATGGCCAGCCTGCTGTGCGTCGGCTACTTCTGGTTCGATGTGCCGATCCACGGGTCGACTGTCACGCTGCTCGCCGTCATTCTGATCGGCGCGACGGCATTCTCGGGCATCGGGCTGTTGCTCGGCAGTCGCACGGAGAAGACCGAGACGGCGTCCGGGCTAGTCAACATGCTCATGCTGCCGATGTACATTTTTTCGGGAGTGTTCTTCTCGTCGAAGCGATTTCCTGACGAGGCGCAGCCAATGATTCAAGCGTTGCCGTTAACTCAGTTAAACGATGCGTTACGCGAGGTGATGCTGGAGGGAGCGAGCATCATGGATGTGAACTGGCGGCTGGGAATTCTGTCGGCGTATGCGCTCGTGACGTTCACGCTGGCGCTATGGTTTTTCAAGTGGCGGTGAATATGCCGCTTGCGGCTTCGCGTTCGCAGGGCGCCAGTTGAACGCAAAGCCGCAAGCGGAAACGACGATTACACCGGATTCGCCACACGCCCGGCAAAGAGGATCCCGCCGGAGCGGTTGTCGCGAATGACGAAAACGAACGGATGGTCCGCATGGAAGTTCGCTGACGGAACTATGGGCCGAATCGGCGCCGACAGCGTTTTCATGATGACCGCCGTTGCCGCCGCCGCCTCGGTGCCTTTTTCGTGCACGTCGACGAACGCCTTGTGAATGACGTCGCTGATCATGAGCTTTTCCTGGCTCGTCATACCGCTGAAGTCAGCCGCCCGCGTGAAGGCGATCGGCATGCCCATGTCGGCCAGCGTCTGCTTCAAGCTGAACTGTGACGTGAACTTGAACTTGGGAAGCTTGACATCGACTTCGTACAGCTTCTTCGACTTCAGCCAGGCGTCGAGGTTCGCAGCGGTCAGCTTCAATTCCAAGTCCTTCAGTCCGTCCTTCTTGCGCGGAAGAATCACGAGCATCGACAGATCGTTCTGCTCGTAGGGGAGCTCAAGTAGCTGCGCCGTCTCGCCGTCGACGAACGAGTAATCGGCCTTGCGATGCATCATCATCGCCTGGACTTTACTGGTCGGCGTCGTCCAGAAATCGGCCTTCTTGGTCGCGCCGGCGAAGAACTCGTCCATCCAGGCAGCCTTGAAGTAGATCGCATTGGTCAGGACGAGCCGGGTGTCCAGGTCAATCGCGCCTTGCGGAATGAGGTCCTTGATCTTGCCTTGTGTCTGTTTGTCGATCCAGTCGTTGATGGTGACACGCGACGGCTCGGAAGCTCTGATGAAATCAAGCTCCTGCAGGCCAGCCCCGTAGTTCTTTTGCACGAGTTGGAGAAAATCAGGCCGAAACGCGCTGCCGGCTTGACCCCAGAGACGATTGGCGACTTTCAGCTTGTAGGCCCGCTCGCCGCCGACGCCGTTCTGCTGATTGATCAGCGCCGCAAAGGCTGCATGCAGCTTGTCCTCGGCCAGCGTGTAGCGCAGGGCTTTTGCCATTTGCTCGGCGGTCTGTCCACGCGCGCCAGCGTAGGTCATGCCGAGCGCTGTTGAGATGCTGTACGGCGAGTAGAACAGGTTTCCGTCCTTGGCCGCCAATTTTGCATACAGTTCCAGCGCGAACTGATTGTTGTCGGCGACGACCTTGCCGACGGCCGGCGACGGCAGCTTTCCCTGGCCATAGACGGAACCAACCGCCAAGAGGCAGAGCACGCTAGCCATTGCGAAAAACGATCTCATGTTGACTCCTTTTGGGTTGAAGACATGATTCTACCAGATTGACGATTTTCGTTTCCACATCGCTTGCAAAACGCAAAAAAAAACTGCTGGTGGCGTAGCGGAGGCATGCACTTGCTTGCGCGGCGTGCTGGCTCAATCGAAAGGCTCGATCTTCTCTCCGCCGCGCGGGGTGCCGAGCGCCTTCAGAACCTGCGGGCTGATGTCATTGCGGATCGTGCGGACCGATCCGTCGGCCATGCCGAACTGTGTGCCGCCAGGACTCGGTCCGCCGAATCCGTTGACGGTCGTGTTCAAGCCGAGTGCAGGGTCGCGCAGGCTACCGGGCTGCGCCCACGGTTTCAGGCCCGTCGTAATTTCACCGAAGAGAATGGTCTCCGCGGCGCTGTCGGTGATGTCCTTCAGGGCAATCGGTTTGGGCCCGAACACATGAATATTGCCTGCATAATGCATCAAGGGGTAGCCACCAGCTTCGCGTTCCTTGACCGATGGATGGAGGTACGGCGGTATCGACTCGCGCACGGCCTTGGCGTTCGCCGGCACGTCCCACGGTTTGTCGAGATCAATCTGTTTGAAAAGTGGTTCCTGATCAACGTAGGGCAGAATCAGCGTTGCCCAGCCATGCAAAGCTCGCCCCTGTTGATTGAACATGCCACCCGGAGGCAGCTCTTTTTTCACATGATGATGATTGTGCGCTGCTAGCACGATTTGCTTGAGATTGTTTTCTGAGACGCGCTTGGGAGTCGCCATGCGTGTGGATTGGGTGAGCCGCTCCTCGGTCGTCGCCAGCCAGAATACTTGATGCGTCACGCTGATCGCCGCGATACCGGCGAGGAAGAACATCATGATGATACCGACCAGCTTGAAGGTCCGCGACCAGGGCCAAACCGTGTCCTCCGAACGATGGGAGGCGAACCACTGGCCGAACCAATGCACGCCGATGATCAGCCCGGCGAGGCAGCCAGTGCACAGTCCGATGGCCGGCCAATCGACGGATCGTTCCAAGACGAGCCGAATCGGGTAAATCACCCAACCCGCCAGCAGGCGAAACATCATGTCGAATCCCGCGTCGCCGGGCAGCAAACCGCACAGGATCGCGATAATGGCGATGACGACGAGCAATTCGATGAGCGTGAAGGCGCGGCGCATGGGATGTCTCTTGTCTTGCCGCTTGCTTGTGGCGAGCGCGGCATGAACCCATCAGCGCAAATCACTTTGCCGCTGCAAAAACTCCGGCGTCTCAATGAGCCACACCGTCGTCCGTTGCAGGCCAACGCCGACAAGACCGGCTGCGAACATCAGGACGACCAATGCAATCAGACACATCGTCCAGCGCCACGACCACTCCGCCGGCCAAATCGTCGCATCATTCTTGGTCCGAATCGCATCGTAAAGCCAGGCAACGAAGTAATGCAGCGCGATCGTTGCCGCCAACACGAATACAACACCCGTCAGCATGCCGATCGGCTCGACCGTGATCCTCGGCACGACGCGTTCCGAAAATCGCCACCAGCCAATGAGCAGCGTCCAGCCGCCGTCGAGAAACGCTCCTGTCCACATCACAGACGCCATGGCAATCGGCAATAGCAGCATGGCCGCCAACAAGTAAAACATCGGCTCGATCAGCGTCCACGTCTTCATCGCTTCTCCGCCGGCAAGGCCTTGGCGATCTCGTCCGACGCCATCGTGCGAATCTCGCCGTCCACGCATAAGACCAGGCGCTCCGCTCCAAACAACTCCGGCTCGAACGCGAGCGGCATCTTGTCGTTGCCGCGCACGCCGGGCACATAGAGATAGCGAGCCTCCGTGGGATACGGCACGAGCCAGACGCCAACGGCGATGCTCGGCTCCGATGCGCTCGGCGGAAACTTGCCTGCGTTGGCGTCAGCGTATCTCCACAGGGCGTCCTTGAGCTTGGCGAGTTGATCCTTGCGTTCTTGCAGCTTCTTCGTCTTGTCCTCGTCCACGAGTTGATGTGTCGCCCCCTTTTTCTCCCACGCGCCCGGCGTCATGAGTTTACGCGCGCCGGAGATCATCGTCAGCACCAGGACGAACAGCAAGCCCCACAACGTCATCCAGCCCGAGCGCCTTGAAATAGCTGAGCTCCGGCAGAAACGTCCAGTCCTTGGCGAGGTAGTTCCAGAGCAGCATGATGAAGAGCGCGGAAAGCAAGAAGCCCGCCAGGAAGAACGAGATGTTCTCCAGGCGCACCCGCGCAAGATCGGTTAACGACACGGACGGCATGCCGGCAAAGAGATGCATGGCCGACCCTCCCGAAACATGACGTGAACGGAGCCACATCGACCACAATAATTGTACTCGGAATTGTCATGCCGGGTTTCTACTCTTCGCGAAGTCCCTGGTCATCTGGCGATGGAAGTGGAATACAGCATACCGCAAGACACCAGCCTCCGCTACCAGCTTCTCACGTGAGATGAGGAGGTGGAATTCGCGAAATTCCCCGTGTTTTTTGGCATTTTTCCACCCACTCACTCACTTGTGCGCTCTACAGGCTGCGCGATTTCTGGGCTGACGCTCAATCTGCATGCACCAGTTTTCTCGCGACCGACTTGGCGTTTCGCTTGCCGGCGCGGTACGATCGGAGGCAGCGCGCAGTCTCTCACAACGGAGCTTGACAACGGACGGGCCACGTTGCCGTGGCCGGTGTCGGTACTCCGACACCGGTGAAGTGTCAGTGGCGGAGAGATTGAAGTTACGTGGCACGAGAGGCGTCGCCGAGGCTTCGCCGGGGTCTGAGTACAGACTCCCGGCCACGGCCCGAACCGCTTCTCACTCCTCGCGGATGTTGTCCATCGGGTTGGAAATCCACGGCGTGACGACGCGGCCGCGCCAGGCGGCGCCGGCTGGTCCGCGCTCCTCGAAATACAGGCGAAAGACGGACCAGGCAACCGACTCTTTGCCCGTGTGTTCGCTATGTTGCTCCAGCCAGCGGATCGACTCGCCGGGCTTCACCGTTGCGAAATCGCCCTTGTGCGAGAGGCACTCCCACTTCACGGCGGACAGGCTGCTGCCGAAGCCTTCGGTCGAGCCGGTCTCGCCGTGGACGCCGGGCTTGGTGTGCAACGTCAACTCGCGCTGCGATGTATTGGTGAGCGTGACCTCGAAAGTCGCGACGATCGACTTGCCGAGGATGCCGGGGAACTGTTTGCGAACCAGCGGCGGCTTGAACTCGGCCTTGGCTTGCCATGACGCGAAGTCCTGGCAGAGCAGTCGGCGATCTTCGTCCTCCATCGCGAACGTCTGCTTGGCGCCCACCTCGATCGGCCGAATCTTGGCGCCATAACGGCTCTTGCGCCATTCGGTTTCCCATTTCGGGCCGAAATTCTGGTAGTCGTAGTAGGCTGGCCGGCTGAAGTGCAAATAGTGAGTGT